>Ga0209125_1001376_pt1 | contig 23145 bp, 19 predicted proteins | sample BarGraIncub1131A_FD_184503 | JGI IMG/M metagenome (GOLD analysis project Ga0209125, IMG submission 184503) | Arctic peat soil microbial communities from Barrow, Alaska - Barrow Graham LP Incubations 11-31A (SPAdes) (version 2) | ecosystem: Environmental > Terrestrial > Soil > Wetlands > Peat... | reverse complement strand
AAGAGGTAAATACATGATTCTACAATCTTTTCGCATGGCGTTCAGCTCGATTCTGTCGAACAAAATGCGGTCTTTTCTAACTATGCTGGGAATCATCATCGGAGTGGTCGCGGTTGTTGTTCTTGTCTCACTGGTAAACGGTGCGACAAGTTCGGTTACCAGTCAGATACAGGGATTAGGCAGCGATTTGCTGACTGTTAATATCACAAGCCATGGGAATGACTCCCTGACGATGGGTGAGGTAGAGAAACTTGCTGATGACTACGACAGCATCGGCGCGACAGCTCCAAGCATGACCCAGAATGCCACAGCTAAACATGGCATAAACACCTATAGTGCTACCATTCAGGGGACAACAGCCGGATACGAAAGCATCGGCGGACTGAATCTGCAGTATGGACGATTTCTTAAAACTCCCGATATTGCGGACAGCTCTGCCGTTGCCGTTGTGGGCGTCGATGTTGCGGATGAACTCTTTGGAACCCGTCAGATAATAGGACAATCGATTTCCGTTAACGGCCGCAGCTTTCTGGTAGTTGGCGTGCTGAACGAAAGCACATCAGCCTTTGGCGGTTCTGACGGAAAAATGATCATTCCCTATACACTCGCACAGCGTATTTTCAAGCAAAGTGATGTTACATCCTTCTATGTGACGGCAAAAGACAGTGACTCCGTTGCCGCGGCGCAGACGGATCTGACTACTGCAATGATGCGCAAATTCAATCAGGATGCGGATGCCTTCTCCATCACAAATCAGGCAGCCATTCTGAGCACGATGGATTCCGTCATAAGTACCATGACGCTACTGTTGGGCGGCATTGCCGGCATTTCCCTTCTGGTCGGTGGTATCGGCATCATGAACATCATGCTGGTTTCCGTTGCCGAGCGTACCCGGGAGATCGGAATCCGAAAGGCAATCGGTGCCGGCCGGAGGAGGATTTTGTCACAGTTCCTGATTGAATCCCTCGTTATCAGCGTGCTGGGCGGATTCATCGGAATCCTGGTATCATGGGGAATTCTGGCAATTGTCTCGGCGATCGCATCGATAAGCTTTGCGATGACAGGAAGCGTTATCGCTCTGGCGGTCGGGTTCTGCATGTTTGTCGGTGTTGTCTTCGGCCTTTATCCGGCCAGCAAAGCATCAAAACTCCAACCCATTCAGGCGCTTCGTATGGACTGACAGAAGAAATGCCGGGAATCTGCCTCATAATGGATGCATGAATTTACTATATGGATTACCCCGCGCTCCACAAAAGGAAAGGCTCCGGAATTGTTTCCGGGGCCTTATCCTTTTGGGCTTTTTGCGCAGAGAAAAATCGTAATTATCATTTCAATGCGTTCCGGATTATTTCAATTCCGGATTATTTCAGTACCGGAAAAATCGCCCTGTACTGAATCAGCGCAGCCTCCCAGACTGCCCTGTCCCTAGGTTCGTAATGCTTGAGTTCAAAGGAAGCCGCAATAACTTTGCGCGCTTCTGACAGTGAATGGATAACGCCCTGTGCCATAAGCTGTACAGCCATATTACCAAGTGCCGTAGCTTCGATCGGTCCGGCAATGACATGGCTTCCGGTTGCATTTGCAGTGAACTGGGATAAAAGACCGTCTTTTGTTCCGCCTCCGACAACATGCAGATTGGGATATTTGCGTCCGGTAACTTCTTCAATCTGCCTCATGCTTACACAGTACTTCAGTGCAAGGCTCTCGTAGATGCAGCGGACAACTTCTCCGCGTCCGACAGGAACGTGCTGGCCGGTTTTACTGCATAATTCACGGATGCGCGTCGGCATATCTCCGGGAGCTGCCAGGGTGTCGTCATCCGGATCAATCAGGCACTGGAACGGCTCGCAGGCCAACGCCTCTTTCTCGAGATCACCAAAGCTCACTTCGGCACCTTCGCGAATCCACTGCCTCCTAGATTCCTGGATGAGCCACAGGCCCATAATGTTTTTAAGAAAACGGGTGGTTCCGTCGTATCCGCGTTCATTGGTGAAATTGTAAGAGTATGTCTTTTCGTTGATCAGCGGAGTTGGGCTCTCTATTCCCATAAGTGACCAGGTCCCGCTGCTGATGTATACGAAATCCTCCATGCCTGCCGGTACTGCAACAACAGCGGAAGCTGTGTCGTGGGAAGCAACGGCGACGACCGGGATTGGATTGATGCCGAGCTCTTTGCAGATAGCATCGGAAATAGGCAGACCCATTGTACCCGGATCAACGATCGGACACAGGATACCGGTTGGAATACCAAGGCGGGTAAGCAGATCAAGATCCCATTCACCGGTGGCAGCATTAAGCATCTGTCCGGTAGAGGCAATTGTCCGTTCGGACTGCTGGAGGCCTGTCAGAAGATAGGTGAAAAGATCAGGTGTCTGTATCATTTTGGCTGCCCGTCCGAGCAGTTCAGGCCGACGGGTTTTGAGTGCAAATAGCTGGAAAAGCGTATTAAAGTAGATCATCTGTGTGCCGGTGCGTCCATAAAGTTCTGCCTTGGGAACAATCTCGAATACTTTTTCCATGATGCCCTGCGTACGTGCATCGCGGTAGTGAACCGGATTCTCAAGAAGGTATCCGCGCTCATCAATCAGTCCGAAATCAACGCCCCAGGTATCGATACCCATGCTGTCGATCGGTCCTTTTGACTTAGCCTTGATCAGGCCTTGCTTGATTTCGTAAAAAAGTCGAAGGATGTCCCAGAACAGTGTGTCGCCGACCTGGACCGGATCATTGGAAAAACGGTGAATCTCCTCGAGTTCGATCCGCTTACCATCATACCGGCCGAGCATGGCACGCCCGCTGGATGCTCCAAAATCAAACGCAAGTAATTGCTTAACATCGGACATAAAATTACCTCCCAATATTTCGATCCATCCTGAAAACGAGTCTATTTATGTATTTTGCATGATACTGGGATAAAGGGCAAGACAGATGCCGGAAAATAAACCGGCCCGATTGTATGTTTTCTAATGTAATGGTGGAATTAACATCAAAACAAATGAAATCTTCTGAAATCCGGGGATTTATGCAAAGACTATTTTGTTTTTTCCATTGTTATGATGAACCTGTCTTTTCGCGATTTTCCGTCAATACTGACAAATTTCAATCGACCGAATCCGCGGAGACTGATTAGGTCTCCCGGTTTCAGGGTGTGATCCGGACGCTGTTCCTGTACAAAATTGAGATTGACCTGCCCGCCTTTGATCAGTTCGGTGATCCGGGAGCGCGGCAGGGAAAACCCCTCCGAAGCGACATTATCAAGCCGAAGGGAAGAGACATTGCCATGGATGGTAATAAGTTCCGGAACACAAACGGAAAGACCGGAGAGCGGCTCCTTCGATATTTTCACACATGCAGCGCCGATGCGCTCCATATTAAGTGAAAGATATTCTGAAATACCGGCAAGAAGTACGATCTGCGCAGACTTTTCAGACACCAGGATGTCACCGATCTGATCCCGGCGCATTCCAAGGGAGAGGATCGCGCCCAGATAATCGCGGTGCTCCAGACCGTCACGGGTCACCGTTATGTGCAGCACATGCAGGTATTCGTCCCAGTCCGGTTCAACATCTGTAAGATATTCAGGCACAAAAAGCAGAATTTGGCGTTCAGCCGCCTCGTACCCGCCGTGTGTTTTGAAGGAGACGCCGCTTCGCTTCGCGGCTGCGCGTGCGATAGTAAGCTCTGCCGGAGTTAGAAAGCATGTCTGGGTTATCCGGCGCTGCTGATCACATTGATCAGCCAGATCCCTGGTCCTGGCCCGAAGCAGATTATCTTCCATGGAAGTGCGCATTAATAAGCCTCCTGTTGTTTCTGACAACCTCCTTTATAGTGATAAGCAGACAGACTGTCAAGCTTTCCGGTAATATTCACACCTTGTTAACCTGAACAGCGATGGGGGTCGGCATAAATCGACATAAATTCTTACGAATGCCATTGTAAAGGCATCTTTTCCATGATAAGATGAAAATACTTTGACAGTCAAAACAAATTGAGGGCCGACTGAATGGCAGGAGGACAGCACATGCAGACTGTAGTTGGTAAAAAATACTATGAAAAGCCCCGTTTTGTAACGACGCGTGATTTGATCAGGGACTGTGCTCAGCGCTATGCAGATCTGGATGCATACCGCTATCATGATGCACCGGGCGGTACGGAGATTGTACGGACGTACCGTGAATATACATCCGCCATCGATGATTTCGGAACGGGTCTGCACAGTATCGGCCTTGCAGGCAAAAATATTGTAGTCGTAGGTGCGAATTGCTATGAATGGGCGATCGCGCACAATGCAGTTGTCAACGGGACAGGAGTATCTGTGCCGCTGGACCGGCAGCTGCCGCAGGCTGAGGTGCTCAGCCTGACCGAGCGCGGCAACGCGGAGGCATTTATCTATAACAGTGCCCATCATGAAATTGCGCTGGCTGCTGCGGCAGTCAACCGGAAAATCAGATATTTCATATGCATGAAGCCCGGGATTATCACCCCGGAGTGCCGTCAGGCAGACCCGCGGTTTGTAGACTTCGATGAAATTCTACAAAAGGGCCATGACTTGCTTGCAGGAGGAGACCGGGCTTTTGTTGATGCACCGATCGATCCTGATGCGATGTGTTCACTTCTTTTCACGTCAGGGACAACGGCGATGTCAAAAGGCGTTATGCTAAGCCACCGCAACATCACGCACAATGTCTTTGCCGTGATCAGCACGATCAAAATTGAACAGGGTCAGAAAGTCCTTTCGGTTCTTCCGCTGCACCATACTTTCGAAAACACTGTCGGCATGTATATGATGCAGGCCTATGGCTGCTGTATTTGCTTTACTGACGGTCTTCGCTACCTTTCCCAGAACCTGAAGGATTGGAAAATCAACATCATTCTGGCGGTTCCCCTCCTTTTTGAGAATATTTACCACCAGATGCAAAAGACATTAGTTAAGACCGGTAAGCTTAAGCTTGTAAATACAATGCGCCACGTTTCGAATGCCCTCAGGAAAGTCGGGATCGACATCCGCGGCAAACTTTTTCATCAGATCATCGAGGCTGTCGGCGGCGGATTGAATCTGTGTGTCTGCGGCGCTGCTGCCATTGACCTTGAAATTGCCAAATTTTTCGATGAAATCGGAATAGAATTTCTCTGTGGGTATGGACTTACCGAGACATCACCGGTTATTGCAGCCTGTAACCAGAAGGTAAATGTCTATGGAAGTGTCGGTAATCCTCTTGCGACCGTCGAAGCGGCCATCGATACGGAAAGTACGAATAAGGGCGAGATCGGCGAAATTCTGACCAGAAGTGAAAGTGTTATGCTCGGTTACTATCAGAACCCCGAAGCTACAGCTGAAGTAATGACCGCCGACGGCTGGTTCCGGACAGGCGATATCGGCTATCTTGACAGGAAAAACTGTATCCATATCACCGGGCGAATCAAGTCCATGATTGTATTGACTAACGGTAAAAAAGCATTCCCGGAAGAAATCGAATTTCTGATCAACCATATTCCGGGGATTAAGGAATCAATTGTCTGGGGCGATACTACAACCAGGGAAAATGTTGATATATGTGTGAAGATTGTCATTGCACCCGACGACCTTCCGGAAGAGCTGAAAAAGGACGAAGAAGTGCAGAGACAGTACTTTGCAGAGCAGCTCAAACTCGTCAGCCAACAGATGCCGCCATATAAATTGATTAAATACTTTGTAATGGCCCGCGAGGATCTGATCAAGACGACAACTCTTAAAGTACGCCGTCCGGTTGAACAGACCAAAATTCTCAGTAGGCTGGCAGAGCATGATTTGACGATGAAAACAGCATCAGGCAGGTACATCGACTGAAATTCATGATGCACAGGCAGACTTTATGATATTATCAAAGGAATTGATAAAATCGGTTGATGATATCGGGAGGATGTACGTCGTGGAGGAACTCAGTATTCTGAAAAACCAGACCGTCCTAGACAACATGACGGATGGTTTTGTAACCATTGACGCAAATTGGTGCTATGCATATATCAACAAAACAGCTGAACAACTTTTTCAAATGGATGTCCACAATATTGGCACCGATATCTGGACTGAGCAGCCGGAAGGATTTGGTGTTCCGTTTCATCCGGCCTATGAAGAAGCCATGAGGGAACAGACACAAAAGGTAATCCCGGTATACATTTCATGGGTGGACAGATGGTTTGAAAACAGAATCTACCCTTCGAAAGACGGGCTGCATTTACTTTTTTCTGATATTACCGAACGTAAGGCAGAGGATGACAGGAAGACCGAAAGCGAGCGGAATACAACTGTTTTGCTTGCCAATCTGCCTGGGTTGGTCTATAGATGTAAATATGACCGTGACTGGACGCTTCTGTATGTGTCCGATGGGTGTTATTCACTGACCGGCTATTCGACCGAACAATTACTGAACAACCGCGACATTAGCTTCAATGATCTGATCAATAAGGAATACCGCGATAATTATAGGAAGAGCTGGGCTTTGGTTCTGAAAGAAAGAACAAGGTTCCGCGAAGAATATCCCCTTATCAAATCAACCGGAGAGATAATTTGGGTTTTGGAGCAGGGTCAGGCCGTTTATACTGAAAACGGTGATGTGGATTTTCTTGAAGGCCTTATTATAGATATAACGGATCGAAAAACAAGGGAACTCGAGGTCGAATACCTTCTGCAGTTTGACTATCTGACAGGAGCCAGTAATAGAATTCATTTTGAACGCGAGCTCAGTCGCCTGGACATATCCAATCAGCTGCCGATTTCCATAATAATAGGAGATATAAACGGCCTCAAATTTGTTAACGATGCATTTGGCCAGCTTCGCGGGGATTTGCTGATTAAAGAGACCGCGCACCAGATACAGGGGGGCTGCAGGGAATGCGATCTGTTGGGCAGGCTTGGCGGAGATGAGTTCGCCATCCTGCTGCCGAATACCGACAATATTACTGCCGACAAAATCCTGAAGAATTTGAAAACATCATTTGAAAAATATAATGATACTGTTGAAAACGACATGATCCGGATTAATATATCATTTGGCTGCGCAACAAAGGATATGGCAGATATCAGTATGAATTCCGTCATTAAGCTTGCCGAGGAACATATGTACAAACGCAAGCTTCTCGAGCGCAAGAGCATGCATAATTCTGTTGTTGCATCGATCAAGACAACGATGTTTGCGAAGAGCCAGGAGACGGAAGAACATGCTGAACGGCTGGCAGCACTTACAAATACCATGGGAAAAAAGCTGAACCTCCAACAGGTTGAACTCAACGAACTGGAGCTTCTGGCGACTTTGCACGATATCGGTAAAGTTGGAGTCAGCGACCAGATCCTGAATAAGCCCGGCAAACTGACAGAGGAAGAATGGGATCAGATGAAGATGCATTCTGAAATAGGATATAAAATCGCGATGGCTTCCCCCGAACTGATGCCGATAGCGGACTATATTCTGAGCCACCATGAACGCTGGGACGGACACGGCTATCCACAGGGTCTGGCCGGTCACAAAATTCCATTGGCTTCCCGGATTTTAGCAGTGGCGGATGCTTTCGATGCTATGACAGAGGACCGGGTATACCGGAAAGCGATGAGTATAGAAGATGCTTTGAAGGAAATTAAGAAAAACAGCGGAACACAGTTTGATCCGGAAGTGGTCGACACCTTCCTGATGCTCATTGCCGGGTGAGGGAAAAAATAGGATGACTCCACTCTATATGTTAGAGTATATTAACATGATTTTGATGAAGCCTGCCAAACAGGAGTAAATGCACGCGCAGTGACGGACATAAAAGCTCATTGGACAAAGACTCCTTTTATAAGAGCCTTTTTGCAGATAATCAGGAGATTATGCTCCTGATCAATCCGGAAACATTTCGTATAGAAGACTGCAATACAGCGGCATGCCGCTTTTACGGGTATTCATATGAAGAAATACTGCAATATAGAATCACGGATTTCAACACTTTGCCGGATGATATGGTCATCAGTGAAATCAGGCTTGCCAGGGAGCAGAAGAGAAGGCGTTTCTATTCTCGGCACAGGATGGCCAACGGACAAGTCAGGGATGTTGAAGTCCGTTCGACTCCCGTTACGATTGAAGACCGGGAATTCTTGCTTTCAATCATAACCGATACGACAGAAAGCCGGCGACCTGATTCTGGAGAAAATTTCTGAGATTCTAATAAATGAGTGCCGTAATGATGAAATTATTTCCAGAATCGGCGGCGATGAATTTGTCATTTTACTGCCCAGGGTAAGTGCAGCAGAAGCTCGTGTTATGATTGATCGAATCAATAAATCGGTTTCAACCGCGAAAATCGAAAATGCCATTTTGTCGATTTCCATTGGATTTGCAGTGAAGACCACTGCATCTGAAGATATGAATGCCGTCTTTAAAGAAGCTGAAGACGATATGTACCGTCATAAACTGTCAGAAAGCTCAAGCATGAGAAGTAATACGATTGATCTGATCATGAGTTCGCTATACGAGAAAAATCACAGGGAGATGCTGCATTCAAAAAGAGTAAGCGTAATCTGCGAGGCAATGGCGACACAGATGAAGTTCTCTCAGGACGATATCAACCGGATACGCACCGCCGGTCTGATGCATGATATCGGAAAGATAGCGATTGTCGATACATTACTCAACAAGGTTGGCAGCCTGAACCGTGACGAGTGGGATGAAATAAAAAGACATTCTGAAATAGGTTACAGGATCCTGAGTTCTGCCAACGAATTCTCGGAAATTGCCGATTATGTACTCGCACACCATGAGAAGTGGGATGGAAGCGGATATCCCAAAGGGCTGAGCGGTGAAGATATACCGCTCGAAGCCCGGATTATTGCGGTTGCAGATTCGTTTGATGCTATGACTTCCGATAGGACTTTACAGAAAGGGAATGAGTCAGGAAGACGCTGTCAGAGAAGTTCGCAGATGTGCCGGAAGCCAGTTTGATCCAACCGTAGTGGAAGTATTTATCGAAAAGGTTATAGAAAAGGGATCGTTGTAGTTGTGTGTGATAAATAGACATGAATCGATTGCTTTTTATATTTTACTCAAAGAGCAATATAAATTTAGGCGAAAATTTTTTGATTTTCGAAATCAATATATAGATATGGGTTTTTTCTGTGTATAATCTTTAAGTGAATGACACATATTTTCCTGCGTGCTGCATACGATTTAGTGGAATTCAAGGACAAAATTTTTTAACGGGGTATTTACATGAAAGAATTAGCAAATCACAAACGAATTAAAGTGACGGTCAACGGACGTGAAATCGAAGTCTATGATAATCTGACAATCCTTCAGGCACTTCTGCAGGAGGAGATTCACATCCCCCATCTCTGCTATGACATCCGTTTGGAAAGATCCAACGGCAACTGCGGACTCTGTGTCGTCGAACTCGGAATAAATGGGGAGCGGGACGTAAAAGCCTGTCAGACTCCCATAAAAGAAGGTATGACAATCTGTACCAACAGCCCCAAGCTGGAAAGCTACCGCAAGGTGCGCCTTGAGCAGCTTCTTTCCGATCATAATGCAGACTGCGTAGCTCCGTGCGTTCAGACGTGCCCGGCTAACATTGATATTCAAGCCTATTTAAGTGCTGTAAGAAATGGTAATTTCGAAACAGCACTGCGTATTATAAAAGACAGCAATCCTTTTCCGGCTGTCTGCGGACGCGTCTGCCCGCACCCCTGTGAAGCGCAGTGCCGCCGTAATCTGGTCGACACCCCTGTTGCCATTAATTATGTCAAACGTTTTGCGGCTGATTGGGATATGTCCCGTGAACAGCCGTGGATGCCGACAAAGAATCCGGCGACCAATAAGAAGATCGCTATTGTCGGAGCCGGTCCGTCGGGCTTAAGTGCGGCGTATTACAGTGCGGTCAGCGGCCATGATGTAACTGTGTTTGAACGTCAGCCGGAAGCCGGCGGTATGATGCGTTACGGAATTCCGGAGTATCGCCTGCCTAAGAATACAATGGACAAAGAGATCGACATCATGAAAAAGCTGGGCGTCAAGATTATGACCGGCAAGGCGATCGGCACGCATATCAGTCTTGAAGACCTTCATAAGGATTTCGATGCCGTCTATCTTGCAATTGGATCCTGGCGTGCAACCCCGATGCAGATAGAGGGTGAAAATCTCCCCGGTGTATGGCTCGGAATACAATACCTTGAGCAGGAAACCAAAGGGGTCGATACAGCAATCGGAGACAGGGTCGTTGTCATCGGCGGCGGCAATACAGCCATTGACTGTGCACGTACGGCTTTGCGTAAAGGTGCTAAATCCGTTAAGCTCATCTATCGCCGTACCCAGGCCGAGATGCCTGCAGAGCCCTATGAGGTTGAGGAAGCCATGCACGAAGGCGTCGAGATGGTTTTCTTAATGGCCCCCACAAAAATAGTTTCTGAAGACTGCCGGAAAAAGCTTCACTGTATTCAGATGACACTGGGGCAGCCTGACAGATCAGGCCGCCGGCGTCCTGTTCCGATTGAAGGCAGTGATATTGAGATTGAAGCAGATACAATCATCGGCGCCATCGGCCAGAGTACCAACACGCAGTTCCTCTATAACGACCTGCCTGTGAAGCTCAACAAGTGGGGTGACATCGAGATTAACGGCAAGACTTCACAGACTTCCGAGCTCAACGTCTTTGCAGGCGGTGACTGTGTGACAGGGCCGGCAACGGTTATTCAGGCAGTTGCGGCCGGAAGGCACGCAGCCGAAGCGATGAACAGCTTCCTTATGAAGGGCTATGTTCACGAAGGGCATGTGGATTACAGCTGCAGCCGCGGTTCGATGGAAGATCTTCCGAAGTGGGAGTTTGAAGACTTTCCGAAGTTCAAGCGGGCTCCGATGCCGGCGATTTCCCTGGAAGCACGCAAAAACAATCTTAAAGAAGTCGAACTCGGGCTTTCGGAAGAAGCTGCCAGAAATGAAGCGCGCCGGTGCCTCCGCTGCGGATGTGCGGAACGCTATACATGCGATCTGCGTAAAGAAGCCAGTGAACATGATATCGTGTATGCGGATCCGGTACATGAACGTCCGTTTTATCCGATCGTTGATGACCATCCTTTTATTGTGCGTGATTCAAATAAGTGCATTTCATGCGGCAGGTGTATTGCAGCCTGTGCTGAAATCGAAGGTCCCGACATACTTGCATTTTATATGAAGCATGGACGCCAGCTTGTCGGCACTAAGAGCGGCAAGCCTTTGAACGAAACGGATTGTGTCAGCTGCGGCCAGTGTGTCAATGCCTGCCCGTGCGGAGCACTTGACTATCGCAGGGAGAGAAGCAAGGTATTCCGGGCTATTAATAATCCCAGAAAGACTGTAGTCGCTTTTGTGGCACCTGCTGTACGAAGCGTGATTTCTTCCCAATTCGGTGTTCCGTTCAATGAAGCGGCCGCCTATATGGCGGGCATGCTTAAGAAGCTTGGATTTGACAAAGTTTTCGACTTTTCTTTTGCAGCCGACCTGACCATTGTTGAGGAGACTACTGAATTCCTGACGCGCGTCAATAACAAAGGAGTCATGCCTCAGTTTACTTCCTGCTGCCCGGGCTGGGTCAACTTTGTTGAGAGACGCTATCCGGAACTGATTCCACATCTCTCTACATGTAAGTCGCCGCAGATGATGATGGGCGCTACCGTTAAAAATCATTATAGTAAACTGGCCGGCATTGAGAAGAAGAACCTTTATGTAGTATCTGTTGTTCCCTGCCTTGCCAAAAAATACGAGGCGGCCCGTCCGGAATTTGCCGAGAACAAAATTCGTGACGTTGACGCGGTTCTTACGACAACAGAACTTCTTGAGATGATTAATTTAATGAGGGTCGAAAACATCGTGCCGATGGAATTTGACGAGCCCTACAAGCAGGTTTCCGGTGCAGGTGTCCTCTTCGGGGCATCCGGCGGTGTTGCGGAAGCAGCTCTCCGTATGGCCGTTGAGAAGCTTACCGGCAAAGTAATGACAGACCATTTGGACTTCGAAGAAATTCGTGGTTTTGAAGGCCTGAAAGAAGCAACGATTGAAGCAAACGATGTGAAAGTGCGTGTTGCCGTCATCAGCGGACTCAATAATTCGGAGGCGATCATCAAGAAAATAATTGCCGGGGAAGATGTCGGATATGACCTGATCGAAGTAATGGCTTGCCCGGGCGGCTGCATTTGCGGCGCCGGACACCCCGTACCGGAGAAGATAGACACACTCGAAAAGCGCCAGCAAGTGCTGGTAAATATCGACAAGACATCCGAATACAGGAAATCACAGGACAATCCCGATATTCAGCGCTTATATGAAGATTTTTACGGTGCAGCGAATTCACCGCTTGCCCATCACCTTCTGCATACGCAGTATACGGTACGCGGCGGAGACGGTGTCTGCGGCAGCAGACGCAATATGACGGCCTCAGCTTTTGTCACCCGCGAATTTACGATCTGCACATGCGATACATGCGCAGCAAAGGGTTCCAAGGAGCTCTTTGCACAGATCACCGACAGGGTGGAGCAGTCAAAGATGGATTCATTCGTGAAGGTCAAGACTATCCGCTTAAAGGATAATCATGCAGGCGACGGTATATATATTACCGTTGACGGCAAACCAATGGAGCAAAGCGCATTGGACATTACCTTCAAGAGGATCAGAAGAGAGAACAGATAATCAATCGTTTGTGAATGCATGATTCAAAATTCGAAAAGCTGTATGTATACCAATAAGCATACGGCTTTTCTTATGTAAGGAAAAGGAGTAAAATCAATATGTCAAAATAGTTTTCATTTTTGCAGTATTTATTGAATATATATATTATTATGATTGTTATGGCGCTAAAGAGTAATATGCCTGCAGGGTATCAGCATAAAGTTGGACGGACACTTTGTAAAGATCAATGTAACAGTCAGACCTTCCATACCGATAGTATTCTCCGAGAAGCAATTCCTTGAAAAAGCAATTTGGATTATCGGATTTTTCAAGGATACGCTTGGTAAAAGGACACAGATAAGTTGAAAAGCTTAAATAGAAAGGGAATATTACTTTCCGGGGATTTCAAAAATGCGGTTGCCTCGCGAAAGAATAGTTGTCCGGCCCACTTTCGAATCGAGGTTGTCTGTTATGGAGAACGAAAACACACAAACGGAAAACCCTCTTCCTTCACCCGTGACTTCTTTTTCCAGAAAAAAACTGCGTAAAATTGCGGAAGATAAGGCAAAAGAAAGGGAGTCCCTTCTGCCTAAAGATTTTTCGAATATTTCGCCGGAAGAAATGCAGGTTATGATTCATGATCTGACAGTGCACCAAATTGAGCTTGAGATGCAGAATGAGGAAATGGTGCGTCTTCAGGTTGAGCTCAATGAAGCCCGGACCCGATATTTTGATATTTACGACTTGGCACCCGTAGGATATTTGATTATTTCCGAACAGAGTATTGTTTTGGAAACTAATCTGGCGGCAGCAAAACTTCTTGGTGCAGGCAGGCGGGACCTGGTAGACCACAGGATTTCTCTGTTTGTTTTGCACGAAGATCAAAACAGATACTACGCTCTTCGAAAAGCACTTTTTGATTCCGGAAAGCCTCAGGAATGCGAACTTCGTATACAAAAAAGGAATGGGTCGGTGTTTTGGGGGCATATTATGGCTGCTGTTGTTGAAAGCAGCGGGAGGCGTACTGCCAGGCTGGTGCTATCCGATATTTCGCGCCGCAAGGCAGATGAACTGGGGCTGGTTCAAAGCGAGAAAAAATACAGGCTGCTGATTACATCAATGGATCAGGGTCTGGCTCTTTTCAAAATTATTACTGATACCGGGGGGATACCGGTTGACTTTGTGTTTCTTGATATCAACGAAAGCTTTACAAGATTTTTCGGATATACGAAAGAAAAAGCCCTCGATAAGAAGGTTAAAGAAATAGTACCTCGGTTTTCACAGCAGCTGATTGATTTTTTCGAAAAAATCGCGCTAACCGGCGAACCGGATTCCATTGAGACCTACCCTGGCCCCGGAGGGAAATTTTACTCCCTATACGCATATACCCCGCAGCAAAATGAATTTGCTGTTCTCGTTACGGATGTTACCGACCGCATGGTGAAAGAAAGCAAAATCACCTATCTGAGTTATCATGACCAGCTAACCGGGCTGTACAACCGCAGATTTTATGAAGAAGAAATGCTGCGGCTTGACACAGAGCGGGATATGCCCCTCAGTATTGCTATGGGAGATGTGAACGGCCTTAAGTTGACTAATGACTCCTTTGGCCATACAGCAGGGGATGAACTTCTTAAAATGACAGCTGAAATTCTCAAAGAGGGCTGCAGGGCCGATGACATTATAGCAAGGCTGGGGGGAGATGAATTTGTTATCATCCTTCCCAGAACGGATTCCTTCGAAACCCAAAGAGTTGTTCAGCGCATTCAAAATTTGACTCAAAAAGTGAAGGTTAATGACATCGGTCTGTCGATCTCCTTTGGATATGAGACAAAAATGAAAAAAGAACAGAAAATTCTGGATATTTTCAAATTAGCTGAGGATCATATGTACCGTAATAAACTTAAAGAAAGCTCTACACTGCGCAGCAGGATTATTGATGTGATCGTGAATATTCTATATGAGAAAAATAAAAGAGAAATGCAGCATTCTAAAAATGTCAGCGAAATTTCCTCAGCCATTGCCACAGAAATGAATCTTGATATTGCAGCGCTGAATCAGATCAAGCTGGCGGGACTCATGCATGATATCGGGAAAATCGGATTAGGTGAAGAAGTTCTCAACGGGCTGCATCCGCCCAGTACGGAAGAATGGAAGCAGATAAGGAAACATCCTGAAATTGGGTACCGCATATTAAGCTCTTCTGACGAATTCGCAGATATTGCTATTTTTGTCCTGGATCATCATGAAAGATGGGATGGAAAAGGATATCCGAAGGGACTCAAGGGAGAAAACATCCCTCTTGCAGCAAGAATAATCGCAGTTGCAGAGGCATTTGATGCGATGACCGGATCAGAAACATATAAGACGGTGATGGGGGAGGAAGAAGCCGAGGAGGAGATACGAAAAGGTTCAGGCAAACAGTTTGACCCTGAAATTGCCGCTATTATGCTGGACAAAATATTAAAACTTCCATAATTCGAATACGTTATATCATTTATCGAACAATTCCATAACTCCAGGACGAGATTCCGCCCAGGTTCTTTACATTGGTGTATCCCATCTCTGCAAGTGTGCCTGCTGCTCTGCCAGAGCGTGCTCCGCTCTGGCAGTATACAACGATTTCAGAGTCCTTTGAACGGGCGTATTTGGACACAGAGGACGTGACTGCCTGCAGCGGCAGGGAGATACTGTGCACAATGTGGCCTCCGCTGTATTCTTCCGGGGAACGCACGTCAAACAGAAGAAATTTCTCATTGCTGTCGAGCTTAGCCTTGACCTCCTGCCCGGAAATGGACTTGTATTTTTTTGCGCCGAATAATCCTTCAAACATATTTTTCACCTGTGCCTTTCATTCATATATTATGGACATCTTACAGCTTTTTCCGGAATGACACTGTGACTTTGTCACATTCCCTGCAAATTTGTATGATACAAAAAAATCCACTCGATGCCTTCCGGCAGCGAGTGGATTACTTTTCCGGCTTATAAACGATCTTATGTACGGGAAGACAAAGCAGTAAAGCTGTACTGCCGAATCATTTCATCGTTCTCATAGATCTTTGTCTGCCACTTATTTGCCATTTCGAGAAGTATGGTAAGCGGAATCTCGTGACCCGCAATCTCATCATGATTGTTCTGATAACAGATGGCCTGTGCCTCGTCGTCAGAAAGAAGCATGTATTGGGATACCAGGAAAAGGCTGCGTACACCGACACTCATCGGAACGAGCTTTGGATTCTTAATATAATAAGAAGTTGTAACACTGCGCCCGAGACCAAGTCCCAGAGCCGACGGCGTTACTTTTTCTTCTACAAGGAAAAGTGGTTTGCCTTCGACGCCTACTTTGCCGACATCATGGAAAAGTGCGACAATAATCGCTGACTCATCGTCCAACTGAGGCATTAATGTGTCTTTTGAGCGAAGCAGCTGTTTGGCAACGCCGACCGCGTGAATCAGCAGACCTTTCTCGTGAGCCAGTGCACCTTCAGTGGCGGCAGGAGCCGTCATCCAGGATGTGCGGTTTTCCAGGAAATCAATAAAATGATCAAACTCAGTCTTGCGTTTTATCATTTTAGACTTGAGATCAGCATAAATCTCGTCAACATTTTCGCGTGTAACGAGAACCATCGGTGTAATACCTGTTACCACCTTAGTTACGCTTGCAGCAGCTGCAGCGGCCCCCTGACCCTGTCCATCTGTAAAATCATACTTGCATTTTGGGCAACGGATGGCCTGATTGGCAATGACCATGCCGCAATCGGGACATTTCTTCATAACAAACCTCCTCATCGGTACTGTAATATGATTAATATTATTATCACATAAGCAGTAACAGTTAAAAATTAGAATACCTTTAGCCATTTTACATCGAATTACTGGGTCATACAATAACATCCGGCAGTCTCTCGTCGAAATAATTGACAAAATTAACAATAGGCATACTCGTCTGTATATGGAAATGTGACAGTTTGATGAAGAATGGTGTCAAAAATATACAGTTTACACAAAGCGGTATCAGGAAGCCGGCTTATCAATTTTCAGTGCCGGTTCCTGTCATTCTTTGCCAGCGCATGGAACTGCAGCTGGTACTCCCGCCTGAGACCGCTGATAAAGGTTTCGTAATGGAATTTTCTCGGGAAATATTGCATGTGATTTGTCATGTGGGAGTGAAAAACCATCTCCAACTCAGCCGACTGGACTTTTCGGTTGTGGCACATCATAAAGCTGCCTGTCCCGGGCGCCTCATAGAAAAACCGGTAACTTGCACCATATGCATCACCAAGACCTAAAAGATGCCCTGTCTCGTGGGCTGCGATCTGCTGGAAGGTATACCTGTCCTGTTCCTTTTGGAGGGTTATTATACCCGGGTGATTTCGGCACCAGTTCAGATGAAGTGATTCAAGTTGCAGTGTGCGGAAAAACCCCCAGTACCATCGCCATGGCGGGCTGATAACATGGGCAGGAAAAAAGGAACCGCCAGTAAGTTTAACACGATAAAATTGCTGCTTCGGAAAACCTGAGGCAGCAGTACTGCTGCCAAACCTTACAAATTCAACAGTAACACGAACTGAAGGCTGCAAAGGTGAAATCTCCTCCTCGGAAGGATCTTCATTATTATCAAGGATACGGACATTGGCCTTTGCATGAGCCCTCTCAAACCCGTCATCCGCCAGCCAGGGGAAATAGTACAGGCCACCCCAGTTTTTCCGGATGCCGGATTCGGCGATATCTGCATATGTTACATCAGTTCCCGGAAAATTTTCAAGCATATTTTTGCCGTACCGCACAAAAAATCGAATGCGCAGCTTGTTGCCGGCTATTAGCAGCTGAACGGGTACACGTGATGGATTATGATATCGAATCGGATATCGCTGCTGAAGCGTCGCAAGAGGATCTTCGTGTTCTTTTTTCATAAATAGCGAGTTGTAGTCCACGTGTTTCTCCAGTCGCTGCAAATTGAACAGATCAAATATTTGCGTTTAGGATTAAAAGTATATCATAGAAAATCGATCGGATGCAGTATAATAACCATGTCATCTTCAGCAAAAAAAAAGATACCGACGGGGGGCGTCGGCATCTGTAAGGAGGGTGTTATGAAGTAAGGAGTGTCTCTTTATCGGAGACAATTTCATATTAACAGCCAATTGTTTCCAACGAGTGCTATTCTGGTGAATAAAGTGTTAAGGAGGGTTGGCAGAATTGTGGCTAACCCTTTGGAGGAGTAAAAATGAGATTGGAAGGCAAGCTTTTTAAGGGAAATCTGATGATCCGGGAAATTGTCGTGACGCGAAACGACCCGGAGCTTTCTTTCGTGCAGGAGCTTGAAAAAGCGCTGGTGGATTTGTGTCATACAATTGACATACCTATACCATTATGGCTTTCAAAAAACACGCATGAATTTGCGGCATTCCGCCAGACGATTTTCTTCAGCGACCAGTATACGGAGGAAGTGCATTTTGATCGCTTTCAAATAAGACTTTTATAAGGAGATATAAGAAAATGACGGAATTTGATATGAGCATGCAGGGGGAAACATCTTATACAATTGATGATTTACTTTCAATACTAAGAAGACTTCTTGCACCGGACGGATGTCCGTGGGATCGTGCACAGACGCATGAATCTCTCCGGCGGAATATGATTGAAGAAGCATACGAAGCGGTTGACGCGATTGATTCTGGCCTGTCAGCACGTATCAAAGACGAGCTTGGCGATGTTCTGCTGCAGGTGGCTCTCCATGCCGCAATGGCAGAACGCGACGGAGAATTCACATTTACGGATGTGGCGGATACTATAAGCAGAAAACTTATTTCGCGTCATACACATGTATTCGGGAAAGACGAGGCGGACTCTGCGGATGCCGTGATTTCGGTATGGGACAGGAACAAGATGATTGAAAAGGGACACACATCCTTTTCACAGACACTTATGGACGTTCCGTCAGGTCTGCCTGCGCTTATGCGCGCGGACAAACTCCAGAAACGTGCCGCGAAGGTCGGCTTTGACTGGCCGGATGCGCAAGGTGCACTGGCTAAGGTGACAGAAGAACTAATTGAAATTGAAGAAGCTCTCAGTGAGAACGGTAAGGCCCTATATGGTAAATTGAGCCTCGAGAAAGAACCGTCGGTATATGAGCAGGTGGAAGGTGAGACAGGGGATTTTCTTTTTGCCGCTGTAAATTATGCGCGGCTTTTGGGCATTGACCCCGAGGTTGCGCTCAACCGCTCCAACCAGAAATTCATCAGGCGGTTCAGTGAAGTCGAGACACTTGCGTCGCGCAAAGGTAAAATATTGAAAGCGATGAGCCTTGAAGAGATGGATCAGCTTTGGGATGCTGTCAAAGCTGAAGAAAAGTAAGAGGTATAATGATTATGCGGCTGGATAAATTTCTAAAAGTATCACGTGTTGTAAAAAGAAGAACGGTTGCCAACGAGGTCTGCGCTGCCGGTCGTGTTGTGGTTAACGGACGCGCTGCAAAACCAGGTGCAGAAATAAAAGCCGGTGACATTCTGGAAATTTCTTTCGGAAACGGGCAGACCAAAATCAGGGTTCTGGGAACACAGGAAACGGTACGTAAAGAGAAGGCTTCAGAAATGTATGAGATCCTTTCCGGGCAGGAAGTTGAATGACATTTCATCGTCTTTAAAAACAGTGAGATAGTTTTCATTGCTGTTTTTTCTGAATATATTACGCCCTTGTTACGGATGCGTTACATATTCTCGAAAACCGAACAAAATCGGATATTAATCTTATAACACAGCTGCATATACGTTGAAGCACAGCTGATATCCCGATACAATAATAGGTAAGTATCTGGTAATTTGGTCGTAGCTATAAGTGCGCATCGGAGTTATATATGAGAAGAACCCGCAAAGAAACCAATAAGAATAAATACGGATCCGGCGAAGGCGGCTCTTCCGCTATGCGCGTCATTGCCGTTTTGTTTTTTATTATTCTGTTTGCCGTAGGCGCTTCCATGTATATTAACCAGAATGCATCATTGGCACGTGTTACGTCGCGGTCGAATGCCCTCGCTGAAAAAGCTGCAGAGGCCAGCATGGAGAACGAAGACGCAAAAGCGCTCCAAAAAAAAGTTGGTACTGACACATTCATTGAAGAAATGGCCAGAAACCAACTGGGTATGGTGAAGTCAGGGGAAACCGTTTTTGAAACGGAGAAATATTTGCCCTAGAATTCGTGCCGTGCACGCATAGCTTTGGACAAAGTCACATCATCAGCAAATTCCAGATCAGAACCCATGGGAAGACCCGAGGCAATACGCGTCACGCGAATGCCGGAGGGCTTTAATAATCTTGCTATATACATAGCCGTCGCTTCGCCTTCCGCTGTCTGGTTGGTGGCAATGATGACCTCGCGTACGCCACTGTCGCCCTGTAGACGCGTAATCAGCTCCTTGAGCTTGATCTGATCAAGTCCCACGTTGTGCATGGGTGAATAGACCCCGTGCAGGACGTGATAGAGGCCCTGGTAATCACGCATGCGCTCCATGGTAGCAACATCCCTCGGATTCTCAACCACACAAATCGTTGCACGGTCACGATGTGTATCCGCACAGATGTCACAGGGATCCTTATCAGTAAAATTCTGGCAGACGGAACAGAGACGTGTGGATTCCCTCGCGTCCGTGAGTGCATGAGCCAGATCCCCGACCTGTTCAGCCGGAAGGGACAGAATATGAAACGCCAGACGCTGTGCTGATTTGTGACCAATCCCCGGCAGCTTGCCGAGCTCGGAAATGAGCCTGGCAACCGAGGGCGAATACCTTGCCATTATATATCTCCCGGTAATCAGAACGGCATTTTAACGCCGCCGGTTACATCATTCATTTTAGCTGCTGAATATTCTTCGAGCTTTCTTGATGCTTCGTTGCATGCAGCAATGATCAGATCCTGAAGCATCTCAACATCATCCGGATCAACGGCTTTAGGATCAATAGTCAGTGATTTCAGCTCGTGATTTCCATTAATGGTAACCTTTACGACGCCGCCTCCGGAAGTCGCATCAATTATTGAATTCTTAATTTCTTCCTGTACACGCTCAACTTCGCGCTGCATCTTTTGAGCCTGCTGAAGCAGCTGGCCCATGTTTCCTCCGCCCATACCCGGCATTCCGCCACGAAAACCACCCTTAGCCATTTAAAGTATCCTCCTTGATTTGTCATAAGCCCACTGAAGGGCTCGGATTTCCATTTACAAATTGTCCAGTGTTTCAACCGGGATACCGGTTGCCTCGGAAAAAGCCAGCATCTGTGCAACCCAATCCGGCTGAGCCGTTGCTTTGGCTGGTGCCGCCTGACTCAGATCCAGCGCCCCCCAGAGACCGTCCCTCATGGACTCCGTCTGCACTTCAACAGAGGAAATCCCCGAAATGACCGTCAGAATGTCTTTGCTGATTTTCTTATAATCAGGCCGTCCTGTCAAATTATTCGCATATGCCTGCATCTGATCCGGAAAAACGATGTAAAAAACATGAGCTTTCTCATAGACAGTCGCCAGTTTCAGCTGAAGCGCGTCCGAAAAAAGAGTGTCCTCCCATTTGTGAAGCAATGCTGCCCAAAGCTCAAAGAGAGGAAGGCCGCGAAGATTCACGTCAGAATGGAAAGCAGGGGTATCCTGCAAAAACGAAACCTCATCCATATAGTGACTCTCTTCCAAAGGAGGAACCAAAGGCAGCGGTTCTTCTGCAGGAACCGAATCAAACATGGGTGTCTCGAACGGCGGAGCAAAATAGGTTTCTTCTTCCGGCGGAGCCAGAAGAGTGGCTTCCATGGGAGTAAGCGGCGTTGACACCGCCGCGGTCTCACTGACCGGAGATGCCGTGCTGAACATGTCTTCAATCAAAGGCGGCGCCATATATGTGCGGCCTTTTGTGCTGCGTGTTTCCGAAGCCGTTTTCTCGGAGGGAGGCGATACCATCATCCTTTGAAAAGGAACCTCTTGAACGAACGGACGAGGTGCATCAACAGGAGGTGCATCTACGGGCTGGGTTTCTGCAGTCGGCGCAGAAACAGCAGCCAACTCGACTGGTATTGTATCAGGTATGGTAACAGGAATGGTAACAGGCATGGTAACAGGTATGGTAACAGGGGCAGCAGCAGGTTGACTTATACGCTCTGTTACAACAGAAGAAGAGGAAGCGGCGGGAGTGGATTTCAGCATGGATTTTGCAGGAGCAGCAGGACTTTTATCGGCAGAAACTGCACCATGCGCCGCTGCTCCAAAGCTCAGAAGCGCAATTTCGAAAGAAGTTCGCATGTCAGGGGACCACTTGAGTTCAGACACCAGACCTGAAAGCCGCGTCACGGCGAAAACCAGGGTTTCGGTCGGTGTTCTGCCAGCGAGTTCCTGCATTTGCGCCATGGAATCAGAGGTTGCCTGTACGAGGATCTCAGGGTCCGGTGTTACGCGGATAACCATAAGATCGCGGAAATAATGGGCGAGGTCAAGGGTGAACCGGATCATGTCACGCCCGTCCATGACCAATTGTTCGGTGAGGTTCACAATACCGGGGGCGTCGCCGCTCAGAAGGGCATCCGACATGGAATATAGAAAAGCATTATCAACAACACCGGTAATACGAAGGACATCGTCCCTTGTGATGTTCCGATTTATACCTGTACTTACCTGGTCAAGAAGAGAAATAGCATCGCGAAGGGCACCATCCGAAAGGTTGGATATCGTAACCAGGGCATCGTGATCAATGGAAACCTGCTGGGCATCAGCTATGGACTGGAGATGGTGAACCATGCTTTCAACGGGGATCCGCCTGAAATCATATCTCTGGCAGCGTGAAATAATAGTTGCCGGAATGCGGTGGGGCTCGGTCGTGGCGAGAATGAAGACAGCGTGTGCAGGCGGTTCCTCGAGCGTTTTCAGAAGTGCATTGAAAGCACCCCCGGAAAGCATATGTACTTCATCAATGATGTATACCTTGTACTTTGCACGGGAGGGAAGAAACATGACTTCATCACAAACCCTGCGGATATTGTCGACGCTGTTATTGGATGCCGCATCCATTTCGATGACATCCATGAGGGTGTTATCCAGAATGCCGCGGCAAATCTCACATTCATTGCACGGATTCCCGTCGCGGGGGGCAAGGCAGTTGATTGCACGCGAAAAAATCTTGGCAATGGATGTCTTGCCGGTACCGCGCGTGCCGCAGAATAGATAAGCATGGCCAATCTGCCCTGAAATGACGGATTGGCGAAGCGCCGCTACTGCGTGTTTCTGCTCAACGATCTCATCAAAAGTTACAGGCCGAAACTGTCGATACAGTGCCACATGTCCCATAGACTTCGAATCCTCCTGAAAAGAAGCCTCCCCAAAACCGGAAAGGCTGCTGAATAAAAACGTCCCGTCTGGACTGCAGTTGGGGCAGGCAACCCCGCGGCACATATGAGGGACCGCTTACTGCTGCTTCCTTCCGGACCTGACAGGGTTCACGGGTCACATCGCACGGGACCCACCGCCAACTGCAG
>Ga0209125_1001375_pt1 | contig 23166 bp, 26 predicted proteins | sample BarGraIncub1131A_FD_184503 | JGI IMG/M metagenome (GOLD analysis project Ga0209125, IMG submission 184503) | Arctic peat soil microbial communities from Barrow, Alaska - Barrow Graham LP Incubations 11-31A (SPAdes) (version 2) | ecosystem: Environmental > Terrestrial > Soil > Wetlands > Peat... | reverse complement strand
TTTAAGCATAACCAACAAAGATGTTCTAGAAGCAAAGATTCTAGAGCTAGAGGCAATTGAAAAATTATAAATTATTTCATGCCTTAGTGATAACTAAAATGGAAACTCCATGTTGTACCATAGATTCCCTATATTAAGCGGTAAAAAGGCGCAATGGAATTCATATAAATTCCATTGCGCCTAAAACTATGATCCACTCTATTTTTGTACAAGTAAAATTCAATAGTGATTATTTATCTTTTAGCTTTTTCTCCAGGACAAACTTTAGCTCTGTCCCTAGAAAACCAAGAACAATTAGGACAATTGAAGCATTTATCAATAGCCTCTCCTGCTAGAGCCTTATTTGCCCAAGCTGGATCCACAAGTAAGCTCTTTCCTATAGCTACAAAATCTGCCAAGCCCTCTTCTATTATGAATTTAGCCTGCTCGGCTTTCTTTATCTCATTGACTACAATTACTGGAACTGATACCGCTTTTTTAATTTGGGTTCCCCCATATACTATCCAGTTATATGGAAGGTCTTTAGGTAAACTAGGTATTACATCTGAATCAAAGCCTGTTGATATATGCAGTAAATCTACTCCTGCTGCTTCTAAGCCTTTAGCAATTTCAATGGATGAGGCTAAATCAGGTTCATTACAGCCCATCCTACATCCTATAATAAAATTACTTCCAGTGCTTTTTCTTATTTTACCTACTATTTCAGTGGTAAACCTGGTTCTATTTTCTATACTTCCCCCATATTCATCTTCTCTTTTATTAACTATTGGGGAAAAGAACTGACTTATTAAGTAACCATGAGCCCCGTGGAGCTCAACTCCATCCAGCCCTGCCTTTTCAGCTCTTATAGCTGCGGCTACAAAAGCTTCCTGTATTTCCTTTATCTCTTGAGTATTAATCTCCTCTGCCTTCACATTTTTATCTTGGTAGCTAGAGGGAGCTAAAACCTTACCTTCTACCTTCTTTGACAATTTTAATCCTGCATGGTGTATTTGGACAATAACCTTAGTGCCATATTCATGACATGCCTTTGCTAGTTTACTAAAACCTTCAATATGATCATCTGACCATATACCAATTTGTGATATATCTAGCCTTGCGTCAATCATTATGCAAGCAGCTTCTATAATAATTAGTCCACAACCACCCTTAGCTCTTTCTTTATAATGCTCTATAGTTTTCTGAGTTATTATTCCATCAGCTTTAGTATAACCAAAGCAAACCATAGGTGGCATCACTATTCTGTTCTTTATTTCTATACCTTTTATAACTAATTTTGAATTTAAGTATGTCATATTTTCCTCTCCCTTATATCTATCTTAATATATAACCATTATACTTTGTTGATCCTATTTATATCAATGCATATGAGTAATTATCACTTACTATTTCCTTGTTTTTATATAACGTATTTATTTACGAAATTCATAACTTCCTTTTCGTAAATTTCCTTTTCAACATAATAGGCCGCTGCATGGCCTGCCTTAGGTATTATTAGTAGCTTCTTTTCACTCATACAGGCCTCATATAATTCATATACCATTTTCGTTGGAACAAAGGTATCCGCATCTCCATGAATAAATAATATTGGCACCGATGCTTTTTTTACCTGTTTTAAGGCTGAAGCATCACCAATATAATAACCCGCCCTAAGCCTACATATGATACTAGTTAATTGTATTAAGGGTAGCCGAGGCAGCCTATACATCCTTTTAATTTGATAGGATAGTTCCTCCTTCATAGAGGTATAAGCACAGTCGGAAATGATACATTTTAGATTTGAAGGCAGCTTTTCACCACTCACCATTAAAACTATCCCCCCACCCATTGAAAGTCCATGTAAAACAATCTGAGTTTCCCTACCATTTCTTTCAATTATATAATTAATCCACCTAAGATAGTCCAATCTATCATGCCAGCCAAAGCCTATATATTTTCCTTCACTTTGACCATGTCCTCTGTCATCTGGAGTCAATATACTATAACCTAACTTTTGATAATAAAGCCTTGCAAAGCCTCCATTCTTTCTTCCTTCACTGGTATATCCATGAACTAATATTGCTACCTTATTTGAAGGCTCCTTACTTTTAAGATAATAACCGCAAAGCTTAAGGCCATCATGGGAGTTAATGCTTACCTCCTCTAAATCCTTAGCCATAAGCCATCTATTATCTAAAACGAAGGGGTCCTCGTCATCCTCCTCATCATCTATAAATGCCTTTTTCCCCACCTTTATAGATACATCATAAAAATACAGGCTAGCTACAATTAATAGTGCTAACAAAATTATAATAATTAAAATAAAAATTTTCAGTATAATCATTTAAACCTCTCTTAATATATAATATTAATTTAATTATACCCTATTTTTGTAAATATTTCAATTTCACATGGATTTATTCATATGTTATACTAACTTGAAGCTATATGCTATACTAAATGAAAGATAAATATATTTAAGTAATAGATTGGAGGACACCCCCTTGAAGATTGCTATTTTAATTCCTTGTTATAATGAGGAGCTTACCATAAAGAAAGTTATAGAAGATTTTAAAAGAGAGCTGCCAGAGGCAGAAATATACGTCTACGACAATAATTCCAAGGATAATACCTCTTCCCTTGCAGGAAAAGCGGGAGCCCTTGTAAAAAAAGAATATAGACAGGGTAAAGGAAATGTTGTCCGCTCAATGTTTATGGATATTGATGCAGATTATTATATTATGGTTGATGGGGACGATACCTATCCCGCAGAATTTGTTCATAAGCTTTTAGCACCTATAAAGACTGGGGAAGCAGACATGGTAATTGGCGACAGGCTATCTAATGGGACCTACAAAAGTGAAAATAAAAGGGCTTTTCACAATCTTGGGAATGTAATGGTGAGATGGTTTATAAATAGTCTTTTCAAAAGCAAAATTAATGATATAATGACCGGTTACAGAGCCTTTAATAGAACCTTTGTAAAATCTATGCCAATTCTAAGTGCAGGCTTTGAGATAGAAACAGAAATGAGCATTCATGCCTTAGATAAAAGATTTCTCATAAAGGAGCTTCCTATAGATTATAGGGATAGACCAGAAGGGAGCTTTTCAAAGCTTAATACCTTCAAAGATGGTATAAGAGTTATGAAAACCATCTTTATGTTGTTTAAGGATTATAAACCCTTAATATTTTTTAGTCTTTGGGCCTTACTTTTTTTAATATTTGGGCTAATAATCGGAATACCTGTTATTATACAATTCTTCGAAACTGGTATAGTTCCAAAGCTACCTTCTGCGGTTTTAGCTGTTGGTCTTGTGGTACTAGCAATGTTGTCTTTAATATGTGGTCTTATACTGGACACCTTAGTGCAACAAAACAGACGATTATATGAATTATATTTATATAAAGTAAAGCAGTCTTAGCATTAACCCTTCCTATTTTATAAGTGCAACTGCAGCTAAATCGAATAAATTTTATTATTGATCCATTTTAGCATAATAGCAATAAGTATATACAGCGGGAAGGAGTATAAATACTTCCAGCTGTTTAATTCATAGATATCTAATCTTACAGCTATTGGCTCTCCAATAAATGCAATTATGAATGCAGTTATTGTCATTGCTATAATAAATGACTTCCAACTTCTAAAATATTGGTAAATCAGCATATATATAACTGGCATTGAACACATATCTGCATAAAACATTGGCGGAGCTAATGGAACTAACATATTTGGGTACCCCCATATAACATTACTTGTTCCAATTATATCAAGGATTATTGATACCATGGCCACTAAAAGGCCATAAGTGACTATTTCGGCAAATCTAGATTTATTAACCAGCTTCCACCATACAAACCATGCTATAAGGAATGAAATCACCATAAACCACCATACTAAGGAAAATACATTTGTTCCCAGCCAATGCTTTAGATTAAGGTCTCTAACTAGGATTCGTGCTTTTACTATTTCTTTCCAGAGTGGATTTTCACTAATATCAATAAGAACTTTGTAAAACATTGCAACACCTCATTTTATTTATTAACCATAATAAATTTATTTTTCCTTTTCTTAGCTAAATTTATACCTAAATACAAGATGACCCATGTTTTAATTAAAAACCATGGGTCATCTATGCAATAAAAAAAATTACACCTCAAAACAGAACCGGATAGTCTCCAAAATAGACTTCCCTATTTTAAAGCCATTATAAATATACCTATACAGATAACTCCTGTTCCAATGATTGAGTTCCTTGATATAGGTTCCTTGAGTATTAAAAATCCAGTTATTAAAACTATTATATAGCTCATGCTCTGAAGAGGGTATACCTTAGTAAGATCAAACTTCTTTAGCACATATAACCAATACACTGTAGCAAAGGCATAAATTACTACCCCTCCTATTATGTATTTATTCATCCCAATGGCTATTATATCCTTAACACTTCCAAAGCTTAAGTCCCTTAAGCCTATTTTCCAAAGCAGCTGGCCACTAACTAAAAGTATACAATTTATGAGTACCATTAAAACTGCTTCCATTATGCCTTACCCTCCGTTTTAAAAAATTTCCTTTCCAAAATAATATTAATGGGAACTGCTGCAAATATCATCACATAAGGTATTGCTGGATAAAAGTATCTAGAACTCGTAAAGAATGGCAGATACACAACTATAAAATATATTATAGTGATAAATGGGAACCAAGCTAACTTGTTCTTATTTTTATTTCTCGCAAAAATAATCATTCCAATAAGAGCTAGCAGTAAAGTTGCATAATGAAAAAGTCCTGCATATATAAAGGGAACCCCTAATATTTTATTCCAATAAAAAGGCCAATTTATTTGGGATATAGTCTTACCTATGGTGTACCAATAAAGAAATTTCAAAGGTTCCTTAGGCACTAAATTTACCAATCTATACTTTGATAATTTCATTTCTAGATCATTATGTTGCACTTCACTATCTTGATATACAAATTGGGAATAATCTAAGCCATCTGTGGCTTTAGTGCTCTGATCATAATTTATGTAGGTACCCTGAGCCATGGGATTTCCCGTTGCTCTAGTTAAAGGTATAAATTTATGAAATATGCTGTAGTTTCGTATCCACCAAGGACTTAATACTAGAGAAAATACAACACCTACAAGGAGGGTATATTTTACTATCTCTTTAAACTTATATTTTTTAATAAGCCACATAATAAGTATTACTCCTGGAAACAAGGCAATGGTGGGTCTATAAATTGTAGCAATTCCCCAACATAATCCTGCTAGTATGTAAAACTTAGTACTATGCTTTTCTATGGCATAAAGTGAAATAAGAACCATAGAGAGAACAAAGAATTTAAAAAAAGTTTCCGTTAATATAAGATTTGATACCCAAACATCTGCAATACAAAGAGAGCTTAATATAACAGCTATTATTCCAGTCCGGCTGCCGAAAAGTTTTCTCCCTAAAAAGAATACTAATAATAAACAACCCGTCTGAAGCATTGCTTGAATAATTCTAAAGGCAGTAAGTCCACCCCATTTACCAAAGCATGTAATGAGAAAAGCCAAGGTATAAGAAACTCCAGGCATCATAAAGGTAGTTGCTTGATCCACATAATGATATATGTATTTACCACTAGAAGCTAATATCAAAGCGCTTCTTACAAATTTTACATCGTCGTTATCTGGTTTATTTAAATTACCTAAAAATGTAGAATTACCAAGGTAAAATATTGAAAATAAGCATACGCTAAAGAAAAGCAAACAGATTACTAAAAGAATAATTTTTATTCTCTTACTTTCTTCTTTTAAACTAAACATCAACTTCCTCCCAATCTATGAATTTATACAATTAATCTTATATCATATAAGCCTTTCTTGTAAACAAATACTACAAAAGCTTCGTTAATTTTTCCCAAAGCTCTGGTCTTTTTTTCTTGATATTTAATATATGGAAGCTTTCATCTACAAAAGTTTGAGTTGTATTTCCTGTTGCTAAAAGTTTTTTATCTAATGCTCTTAAAACCCTATAGTTAAATATAACTTTAATAGGCGTCAATTCCTTTATGCTGGTTTCTACAATTACCTCATCAAGGTATTTAGCTCCCAGGTGATATCTACAACTAGTCTCAATTAAGGGCATCATAATTCCCTCCGCCTCCATATCCCTGTAGGTGAAGCCAGCCTCTGTGATAAAATCATCTCTTGAAGCTTCAAACCATATATAATAATTAGAATGATGTACTATTCCCATCTTATCCGTTTCTACATATCTTACCTTAATCTTTGTCTCTGAAACATACATAAATTTAGCACTTCCTTTAAAATACAATTAGACATTAGTATACCACTTTAAAGGTAATAAAATAAAGAGCAATGCTCCTGCTCTTCATTTTATTTCTATACTGTTATTTCTACTTCTTCCCCATTGTTACTTTTCACCGATACTAGCTTTAAGCCTTTATATTTTCTTAAATATTTCAGCCCATCAGCTAATTCATTAAGATCTATACAATCAACATAATCTCTACTATCTTCAGGTATATACTTTCTAACCCTTGGCATTATAAAATTAGCAATTCTCAGGCAACCTCCCACAAGGGATAAGGGAGCAAGTATCCTTATGACCTTTCCTTTATTATCCTTAATATATATCTTCATTCTATTCTACAACCATTTCCACTATATCACCATTTGCACTTTTAACATCCATTATCTTTCCGTCTAATCCTTCACTTATAGCAGTCATTATAGCCTGAACATCTATTTCTTCAAGACCTTCGATTCCAGCTATCTTAGGTATCTTTTTAATAGCTCCACCTACGGCTTTTATAAAGTTAACTGGTATATTTATATTTACGTCATCACCCGCTTGAGTATTAACCTTAATCTTAAGCATCTTATTTGTGGATAGATCTTTTTGTGGTGCCCCCTTAGATTTATTTAAGGCCTCTATTAACTCTGCTCCCTTTTCTGCATCGATTTTTCCTTCTTCTATAAGCTTTAATACTCTGGATATTTCTTCATTCATTTTTAAACCCCTCCTACTTTTTTAATAAAATTATTGCCTGTTCTGCTGTTATTTCACCCTTTTCAAGCTTATCGATAACCTCCGTACTACTTTCATCCTTAGTCCTAGGGGTATAACCTAAAGCAGCTATGGCTTCCTCCAGCTTTCCCCTTACTGTTGGGTAAGATATCCCAAGTTCCTTTTCCACATCCTTGATGTTCCCTCTAGCCTTAATAAATACCTCAATAAAATCAAGTTGTTCCGACGGAAGATAAGCAAATCTAGAAAACTCAAAATCATTTTCAACTGTTGTTCCGCATTTTTTACAATTTAGCTTAGTCACCGTAAGTTTACCATCACATACAGGACATTTCGTTATAACTTTGTATGGCATAATATATATCACTCTCCATATCTTTATTATAAACTAAATATTAATTAAATCAATATATATTTTAAAATATATTGATTTAATTAATTATATTATTAACTATTTTAATATGTCTTTAAAGATTTTGAAGTTAAAGACACACAATTTTCAAAGGAAAGTTCTTCCCTTACTGTTGTAATGAGGAAATATCGAAAAAATTATAGTAAATAGTTATAGTTGATATATAATTAAAGAGAGGATGTGGCTTTATGAAAAAAGTACAGTGTATGGATTGCAAAAACGAAATAAAAAGAAGTATTCTAGTACGGCGCTTTGCCGCCTTATTATTAGACTATTTATTACTATCCCTCTATGCAGGTGCTTTATTTTTATTTTCTCCAATTGTAAGTCCACTCTTTCAAAAATCAGCATGGCAATCCGAATTTTTTGGTGCAGTTTTTTTGGTAGCTCCTGTTTTTATTTATTTCTTCATTTTTGAAGCATCATATCTGAAAGCAACTCCGGGTAAATTGCTCTTTCATATCAAAGTAAGTAAAATTGATGGAACAAATTTTACCTACAAGAATTCATTCCTTCGTTCACTAGTAAAATTTATTCCATGGGAATTGGCACACTTTGCTATTTGGCAATTAGTCTTTCCTAATAGCAACTTTTCATTTGTAGCTGAATCTCTGTTAGTTATCACCAATATCTTAGCAGCATTATATATTGCCTTCCCCCTTTTCAATAGGAAAGCAAGAGCAATACATGATTATGCTGGTCATACAATAATAGTTATTAGATGATGTTCAAATTATTAATACATCTAAAAAAAAGATAAGCATTAGCTTATCTTTTTGGCATTTATTCTAAATGCTCCGGTACCTAAGGAGTTCCCTTTGTTTTTTCAAGAAGTCTTTCAATAAGTGTTTCCTTATCCAAACCTTCTAAGGGACTTGTAACATAAACGCTGGATATGGAATAAGTGGAAAACTGCTTATCTTCCTTTTTTAGCTTTTCAAAGCTATCATTAATCTTATTTACTACTATTTGAGTATTCACTTCATCCGAAAATGGAAATATACCTATAAAGCTTTGAGAGCCATACTTAACAAATACATCTGTATCCCAAAATAATTTACTTAAGGTGTCATAAACCCTATCTTGATACAAATAGTATTCCTTCTCATTAATCCCTATATTCGCCTCCGCCTTCTTTACAAAGGTGGTCATCAAAATAGAAATATTATATTTGCCTTTCTTGGATTTCTTTAATTCTCCCTCTAAATACTGTTGAAAGTTTAGGGTTAAACCCTTCTTACTTAAGCTATCTTCTTCCATTCCAATATTCATATGTTTTATTATTCTAAGCTTGAGCTCTTCATCTTGAAAGGGCTTAAGCATATAATCCACTGCACCTTCCTTTATTCCACGTATAAAGGAATCCCTTTTATTTTCCATTGTTAACAATATGACTGGAATGCTTATACCATTTTTCTTTAGCATTCTCATGACGGAAAAGCCATCCTCTTCATTAAGGTTCATATCAAGAACCATAAGAGCTGGAAGCTCTTCAGCATTTTTAAGCAGAATTAATAGTTCTGTTGAGCCTGAAGCTTCTAACACTTTTACATTCATAGGCTCCATAAGTTCCTTTATTCTTTGCCTTTCGTATTGCTTTGTATCAACAACCACAATATTTTTCATCCTATCACCTTCATGCTTCTATTATGCCATAAATGTTATTATTTTTCATCCATTTGCCTTTGTTAAATTTTAAATAATATCCATTTGCAGCTATTTATCTCATAACGTATCTCATAAAGTTTCTCTACTTCTTTTATGAAGCTCTTGCAGCGAAATACCATGGTAGGATTTCCTGCTATTTTCTCCATATAGGTCATGGTAACCTTATCTATCTTATAAGTTTCATAAGCCTTATCCTCTCCTACCATGCGGAACCTAACAGGATGAGGAGTACCTTCGCAGTCGAACCATACTGCTATATCTATAGGTTTTGCAACTATCTTCATAGCTCTCTACGCTCCTTTTACAAAATACTGGACATAGGCGGGTAATCCTCTACACTATATCCGCCGGTTATAGCCTTTATACCTGAATTAACAAATACGGATCTTGTGATAGCACCAGTCTCGTATTTTAATCTTATTCCATCTATTGTTTTATCTAAACTTCTTAATCTTTCTTCATCTGCCTGGAAAAAAGAAGTCTGGTAAAATTCATTGCTACATAGCTCTGAGACTCTCACTCCCATCTGCCTTACCTTTTCTTCCTTCCAGCTTTCATTAAATAGTTCTTTAACTATCCCGTATATAACACTAGTGGAATCCGTGGCAAAGCTTAGCTTCCTTTGTCTCGAATAGTTTGCAAATTCATTACTTCTTATAGAAACAGCTACCAGCCTACAAAGGTTCTCTGAGTCTCGAAGTCTCATGGCCACTATTTCTGTAAGGGAAAGCAGCACCATATAGGCTTCCCTTTTATTGTCCACATCAAAGGGGATCGTGGTGGAATTCCCTATTCCCTTCACATCTATAAAGTTGCTTTTTCTAACCTCTGAATCATCTATGCCGTTAGCAAACTTCCATATAACTTCACCAAAGCTTTTAAATAGATCCTTTAGTATATTAACATTATAGTTTGCCAGATCCCCTATGGTCTTAACATTGATTCTATATAGCTTAAGCATAGTTTTTCTACCTACCATAAAAAGATCTCCCACAGGAAGAGGCCACATCTTTTCTTCCATCTCCTCTGGATAGAGACTATGAACCATATCAGGCTTTTTTAAGTCTGAGCCCATTTTTGCCAAAAGCTTATTGCTTGAAATACCTACGTTGACGGTGAACCCAAGTTCCTTTTTTATTCTTTCCTTCATAGCATAAGCCACCTCAATTGGTTTTCCATGAAGATTTTCCATGTTGGTACAGTCAAGGAAGCATTCATCTATAGAATATCTTTGATGCTTTGGGGAATATTCCTTTAATATTTCTACCATTGCATTGCTACAGCGCACATAGATATCATACTCTGGTGGAACTATAGTAAGAGTAGGGCATTTACTTAAGGCAGAAGAAAGTGTTTCTCCAGTCTGTATACCATATTTCTTTGAAGGTATGGACTTTGCCAGTACGATGCCGTGTCTACTTTTAGGATCTCCTCCCACAATGGAAGGTATATCTCTAATATCTATGGTTTCTCCTTTGTATAATCTAGCTGCTGCACTCCAGGATAAAAAAGCTGAATTTGCATCAATATGAAATATTGTCTTCCCGCCCATTTTTTTAGCACCTCTTATTATAATAATCTCCTTACAGTATATTTATTATATACGAACTAGTGTTTGGTTGTAAAGTTATTTTATCCTATAAATATTTTTTTATTCAGGATATTTATTATTGAGTATTATTGGCGAATAATATGTATAAGAGGAAGTGAAATAACTTGAATGATGTTTTAACTAAATCTGATTTGAAAGAAATATTGATATATAATAACAAACCTGAGCTTCAAAAGTACTTAGAAGACTTACACCCAGCTGATATACTGGAAGTTTTGAGAGATAACGATCTTGATAAACTAAATATACTAGAAAAACTGCCTACCTGGCTTATAGCTAATATTTTCGAGGAAATGGAAGAAGAAGAAAAGCAAGCTTTCTTAAATCTGTTCTCAGAACTTGAGCAATACAAAATTGTACATAATATGAGCTCGGATGAAATAGCAGATTTACTTTCAGGTTTCGAGCCTGAAAGAATAATTAGATTTTTGGGTAATATAGGAAAAGAAGAAGCAGAGGATGTTAAAGTGCTTCTAAACTATAAAGACGATACCGCTGGCGGACTTATGGCTTCAGAATTTGTTGCTATTAAAGAGACTATGGATGTAAAGGAAACCTTAAAATATCTTCAACTGGCAGGTCTTGATGTAGAAACAGCCTATTATCTTTACGTGCTAGATGAAAAAAATATTTTAAAAGGAATAATATCCCTTAGAGAATTAGTTATTTCAACCTTTGACACTAAAATAGGGGAAATAATGCATGAGCATGTTAAAAGTGTTCCTGTGGAAATGGATCAGGAAGAGGTTGCAACGCTATTTGAGAAATATGGCTTTCAAGCAATGCCTGTTACCAATGAAAAAGGCGAAATGCTAGGAGTAATCACTGTGGATGATATTTTCGAGGTAGTAAGAATGGAAGCAACCGAAGATATCCTGCGTCTTGCTGGGGTTAATGAAGGAGAGGTAATTGATGGATCAACCTTTGCTTCAGTAAAGAGCAGATTACCTTGGCTTTATGTAAATTTAGTTACTGCTATACTTGCTGGAATGGGTGGAAATGCAGGAACTCAGAGCTTGACTCTAATTGTGAGAGGTATAGCCTTGGGTGAATTTACTAAAGAAAATGCAAAAAAAGTATTTAGAAAAGAAATATTAGTAGGCTTAGTTAATGGATTAGGTATTGGAATAGTGATTGCAGCAATAGGAATGTTATGGGCCCATAAGCCTGCCTTTGGTATAGTAGTCGGAGTTTCTATGCTTGGTAATATGTGTGTCGCAACCATTGTAGGTTATCTAGTGCCTGTAACCTTAAAGAAATTAAAGGTAGATCCTGCGCTGGCCTCTGCTGTATTTGTTACTACCTTTACCGATGATGTGTGCGGTTTCTTTTTCTTTCTAGGCTTAGCTACTCTGTTATTAAAATACTTAATATAGAGAAGGGTTAAGATCCCTTCTCTATATCCTCAAATATCAGGATACATTATCTTTTAAAAAATAGTGTCTTGGAACTCCAGCCACTATATAAAGTCAGCTACACATTATGCTCATAACTTAGTGTTAATCACTTAGACTTTTTAGATATTTCATTTCGCTTTTAAGGTCCTCTCTTATACTCATATGCCAGAAAAATTCTTCCATAAACATTACCTTATCTATAAACTTGTCATATAGAATCGAATGTATTAATTTCTTTAATGAATATATTTTTCTGCTTGCAATTATTATTTCTTGCTGCAGCTGATGAGGTTTGATGTTTTTAGGGTAATGTACAACATTTCCATCATATCTTTCCCAGTTCTCATGTATTAATTTATCTTTATTTTGCTCATAAACAAGTGTTCCTGGGGTGAAAAACATTGACTGTATTAATACTCCCTTGATATGATTTTCTTCTACAAATTTTACAATCTTATCACCTATGCCTATTTTGTCACTTTCAGCGCCAACAATGAAAAGTCCACGAACTCCTATACCATGCTTTTGTATATTCTTAATTGATTTGACAATAGCTGAATAAGTACTTTCTTTATTAAACTCCTTAAAAGATTCATCATCTAAAAACTCAATTCCAAGAGCCAGTTCAATAAACCCCGCCTTTTTCATTAAATCAAGTATCTCATCATCAAAGCCAGTTTCAAATCTTGCCTGCACAGAAAAATTATACTTTATACCACTCTTTATTATTGCGTTCAATACTGATATTGCCCACTCTCTGTTTTCTGCAAAATTATCATCAGTTATCCACACAACATTAGTAAGCCTTCGAATAAATTTCATTTTATGAAACTCAATTGCTTCTTTTATATCCTGTACTATATTTTCTGGTGTCCTTGTTCTTATTTTTCGTCCGAAATGCTGAATAACCGCGCAATACGAGCAATTGTGCGGACACCCTCTTGACGCATGTACCTGCGGCCATAAAGTATTATATTTTTTTGCTAACCTAGAATAATTATAAACAAGATTTCTATTAGGAATAGTATCAATATTCTTAGGTTGTTCTCTTTTTCCTGTATTGATTATTTTACCTTCTTGTTTATAAATTACTCCTAGGAAATCAATAGGTGTTTTGTTTTCTACTGCATGAATAAATTCGAGTATTGATTCGTCCCCATCACCTGTTAAAACATAATCACAATATTCTATGGTTTCTGTGTAATTCAAAGATGCGTGCATACCACCAAAAACAATCAGCGCATGAGAATTTTTTTTGAGATCCACCGCTATTTTATATCCTCTGACAGCATTAAAGGTATTAATGGAAATAAATATGATGTCTGCATCATAAACATCCTCTAAATCGATTATTGAAATTGATTCACTATACATTAAAGTATCATCAATAATGCGTTTAACAATGGTAGTTAATAGATATACTTATTATATGTATATCTATTAACTATAGATTTTTTATAGGGTGAATAGTTTCCCGGTTCAATAAATCTAATCTTTTTTAACATATATGCCCCCCCATTATATAAATAATTTCCACTTCACATAGTTATATTATTGTATCAGGGCTTAATAGCCTATATTTTTAAGTTCTGATACTATTTCTACATATTTTTCTATTACATCAAAGCCTTTGTAATCATCTCTTCTTAAGTCTATAATATCCCCGTGGGAAATTCCACGTCTGCGCTTGTTTTGTAGTACCCCTTTAAACTCTCCCCATTTAGCTGACTCTATAGCTACTAAGCCATCATTTCTGCCTTCCGTTAGCCTAACAAAAATATAGGGAAGCGCCACTACATAATCACTAAAGATATTTTTTATTATTGTTGCATAGCTTTGGTAATAGACTCCTTCTACATTTTTTACTTCTTGATTGAATTTTTCGCTATGATAAGTTGAGAACTGTCTACTTGCAGTGTAAAAGTCAGGATTCTTATCACCTAACGTCCTATACCGCTTATCAAAGAAGGTTGAAATTCCTCTATAGAGTTTATCAGGTAGCTTACAGGCAATGTCAACAAATTTACAACCCCTATGTGGAGATGAAATCATCGTTAGTGATGCAACATATTTTCCCATATCTAGCTTACTTACCATATAGCGAGCATCTAATCCCCCTTTTGAATGGGCGATAATATTAACCTTTTCGCATCCTGTCTCCTTCATAACTTGAAGAATTTTATTTTTGATGTCTTGTCCATTATATTCAATGTTTCCCCAGGCTTCTTGATTTCCGTAATAAACGGTTGCTCCATTACGAATTAGTTCTTTGGGAATCCTACCCCAATAATTAATATATTTTAAATCTCTAAATCCACACCCATGAACTAACACAAAGGGATATTTCGTGTTACATATTTTAGAGTCCACCCGTGCCAGCTTGTTAATTACTTTATTACATTCATGATCATATTCAGCAATTACAACGTGACAAACATATAGCATTATAAAAATATTTACAATTGGAATCCAGACAATAAAAGCTACTATAACTCTTTTAATTATATTTAGCCTTCTTGAAGCGCATAAAATTCGCAGCATACCATTTACAATTAAAACAAACGTATCTAATATGGTAATTATAATGTCCGCTATGAAGATGCTTTTGGTAATATTTAAGTTATGTATTAAGTTAAGTCCAATTATATATATTAAGCTTTGAATAAGTGCTACATATAGTCCATAGAGGACAAGTTGTCTTCCCCCTAGCATTATCCTTAATCTAAGGCTAACAATCTGTTTACTGGTAACTGGAACTATATTTACCTTTACCCAAATATAAAAAGTGAAAAGAATCATCTGAAGTAAAATAATCTGCTTAAATATAGGACTATCCCCTTGAAATTTAATGCCTTGGCTAAAAATATACACTAATAAAACAATGTGGGGAGCGAAGATAAAATATATGCCTATAAACCTTTTATTCAATAAAGTTATCTTCTTACTAATATCCAAGCATATGGTGATGATTATTATTGCACCTAAAGCTAATGTTAAAATTAATGCTATCATAATTTAAATCCATCCCTCACTTAAGCTTTTAATGATTATAAAATTCTTTTCATTATTAAATCCGTCTGATTATCGTAAATTTTCTCCTACTTTATATATCCTAATAGTTCTCCTAGCTCTTTTATACTTCCTGTTAATTCTATTTCTCTTTCCTCTATATCTTTAAGCTTATCTCCATATAAAATAAAGGGAATACCCGCCTCCTCAGAAGCCTTCCCATCTATCCAGGAATCTCCAACAGAAAGCCAAGCCTTTGAGGGGATGTCTTTATACCTTGAAAGTACATATAAAAACCCTGATGGATCTGGTTTTAATGCCTCCATATGATCTCTTGCAACAATCAAGTCAAAATAATCTTTAATATTTGTTAGCTCCAAAGCCTTTAAGGCTGCCTGGTACCCATTATTAGTAACGAGTACAACCCTAAGTCTGTTATTAATCGACTTTAAAAGTTTAAGGGCCCCCGCTTCTAAACCTGCGTTCTCCATGCCTGCCACCTCATAGTTAAGTACCCCCTTCCACATTCTATCCTTTAGTTCCTTGGTCAGCTTACCTGTTTTTCTAGCTACTTGAATAATAGTTGAGGTGGTATGCTCCTCCACTTGAAAATCATACGGAATAAGGCCTTCTTCAAGAGCTAAATTATAAACCGCTGCCTTCATTGCCTTAAAATCTATTTTTGATTGAAGTATGGTATTATCCATGTCAAAAATTATGCCCTTTACCTTCATACTCCTGCCTTCCTTACATAAATAGTACTATAAAGGAATATCCTAATTTAATACCGTAAGCTATTAGGATTAATCCGCATATTATATTTATCCATTTGATAATTTTATTGAATTTACTTTTAAATATAGAAACCAAGGTAGCCAGAGTGTTAAACCATAGAAATGAAGCTATACATACCCCAAGTAAAAAGTAGTTAGAACCTGAACCTAAGGTTGTCCTAAAACCTCCCAAAAGAAGGGAACCATCAATAATAGCTTGAGGATTAAGCCAAGTAACAAAAAAGCAGGTTAACGCTACCTTTATAAGGGAATCTTCTACCTTTCCCTGGGTAGCTACCGTTGAGCGAGAGGTTATAAGACTTATTCCTATATATATTACAGCGATTGCTCCTAGTAGTAATATAATGCCCTTTAATATAGAAAATTTATCAATAAGATATCCTATACCAAAAAAACACGCAATAGCCAAGGATATGTCAAAAAAGATTGTTATAAATACAGTTTCATAGGTTTTAAGCTTACTCCTTGAAGCTGCAGTGTTTATAACATAAAGATTTTGTGTTCCTATGGGAGCTACATAAGCAAGCCCAAAAAACAAACCCTGTATTAAATATTTAAGCATGGGCCCTCCATCATTCTTCATCAGCTAAAGAAATTAATTTAATAACTGTATTTAAGTTTCTGGTGGTAGCAGAAAGCTTTAACTTCTTCTCAAAAAATGTATTAGAATAAAAGGCTCTTCCATAGCCCTTAGGACAATATATATATATTTCCTTATCACCAATTAATATTTTCTCATCTTCCTTTTCATAGGAGGCTACTACTTCTAAATTTTCCTTGGTTGCCTTATCCTCTAAAAAAGTAATATAAGTTGCCTTGTCTTCAGAAAAGGGGTTTTTTATCAATATCTGTTGAAATTCCTCTACACTTCTTAAGATTACTTTTACCTCATAACCTAAAGCTGTATTAATACCCTCTTCCAAGATATCTCTCACCATTTTGGTATCCTTGTCCAAAGCTTCAAAAATAACATTTCCACTTCTTATATATATAATCACGCCTGTAAACTTAGTAATCCTATATATTTGTACATAGCTATTTCCCCACAGGATTTTCAGGACCCTTTAGCTCTAAATCATAAAATACTAAGTTAAGCCATTTTTTAAACTTATAGCCTGCTTTATTTATTGTGCCCGAATATTTAAACCCGAACCTTTCATGCATGAGAATGCTTTTAGTATTATCCCCATCTATAGCTGCTACCATAACCTTAAAACCCTTATCCTCTGCTATCTTAATTAATTCTTTAAGAAGCAGGGTACCTATCCCTTTGTTTCTGTAATCTTTATGTACATAAAGAGAATTTTCAACAGTATACTTAAAAGCAGGATATGCTCTAAACGATCCATAACTAGCATAACCTAATACCTTATTGTCCTCTTCAAAAACTATTAGTGGAAAACCCTCTGATAGCTTGTCTTTGTACCATATCTCTCTATCTGAAAGAGTATGCACCTTATAATCATATATAGCTGTAGTATTTAAAATCGCATCATTATAAATATCTAAAATACTTTCTAAATCCTCTTCCTTACCGTCTCTTATCATTTATACACCTCTTATCTAATCATCTATTTGATTAAGCATTTATCATTGGTTCTATTTTCAGCTCTTCATAGCTTGTTAAACTAGCTTCAATTGCATTATTTCTAAGGGTAATATACAGCTCTGCACTTGTAGCATTTATATATGGGAATAAGAAAAATACACCTATTAGAAGTGCTAAGGTCCCCAATATATACCAACCTATAAAGGATAAATCTAAAATAAAAATATCTGCTTTTTCGCCCTCTGTCATATCCATACTTAACTTTAAAGCTCTATCATAGCCTATCTCTGGATTATCAGCCAATATATATGGAACCATCCTATAAGCATAGGCTTTTACTATGCCAGGAATTATGAGTAATAAGTACCATAGGAAATTAATTAGGCTTCTCCAAAGCATAGCCTTTACTACTTCTATATATATTCCTTTTTGAAAAGCAAAACCAACTTCACTTAAATTCGCCTTGTTTTCTGCTGCTTTAACAAAATATCTTCGTCCACCAACCTCTAAAGGATACCCGATAAACACTCTAATGGCAAACGTTAATATGGATATAATTGCTATGCTTATAATCGCAAACCCCATTATAATAGTTAAGATTCTATAATCCGGTGTGTAAAAGTTAGTTGTGTTACCGCTAGAGTTTCTTCCAAAACTCCAATTAAAGCTAGGTATACTATAATTGGGGTTTCCCCCTACAATAACAATAATGAAGCTCACTAAAAATGCCTTTAAATAAGAGTTTTTCAATGCCAGCTTTGCTTTTTCTTTTAACTCATATCTTGTCCACATACTAATACCTCCTATACTATTTATTATAAATAATTAAAATTTTTCTTTTGGGTTAATAGCTCTCCGGGTATCTAAAATGACCTATTATTTTTTTAGATTTGCTCCATGCGACTAACTTTTCTTCTTCCTTAGCATAAGAGGTAGCATTATGGATCACATAAGGTACTCCCTCTTTATTTCTTTTGTCGGATATTATAGCAATATGATCCGGATTTTTTAAAACCACAATGTCACCCCCTTGCCAATTTTCTAAGTTTTCTGCATTACCCGATTTAACCTCTAGAGTAAGACTAGTAGCATATTTTTGAAAAAATATATATAGATTTTTTACTCTTCTAAAATCTATATTAGGCTCTGGGGTTTTTATAGAGGAGGCATAATCCTTCAGATGTTCCTTTAAGTCTTTGTCCATTTCTAATTTAAGATTGTATCCTGCTGTTTTAAGCGCTCTCCATATCACATCCGCACAAACTCCCTCACTAACAGGTGGATAATCCCCTGAGTAATAAGCATCCTTATACTCTGTTTTATTATTTACTTCAGCTCTAGCTCCAAGGACTATATCTTGCAGATCGCTTTTACCGTTTTTATTTATATCGCTTTTAAAGTCTATGGTTTTTACATATAAGGGCTTTTTACCTATATCTTTTAGGTCCATATTAAAATTTACATTATAATGAAAAAACAAATAAATTGAGCTTGCTAAAATAAATATCATTAGAAAAAAGGAAGCTAATTTTTTCATGTAATTTCCCCCCGGACTGTTTATCTTTATGTATATGAATACATTTCAATTTCCTGTATTTAACTTAAATTATATAGCAATAATAGGTAAAAAAGAAGATGTTTTATTTTATCAAATTATTATATAAAATTTTAATGATTTTAGAAAATAGTTAAGGGAGCCCTATTGGGTTCCCTAATTTGAAGTATCGCTAATGATTTTGCCATCATTCATTTTGATTTTTCTATTGCAATAAGCAGCGATATTATCATCATGTGTGATAATTATAATTGTCTTACCCTTATTATTTAAATTAACTAAGAGTTCAATTATATCACAGCCCGTCTTTCTATCTAGATTACCAGTAGGCTCATCAGCCAAAATTATATCTGTTTCTTGAGCTAAGGCCCTTGCTATCGCAACTCTCTGCTGCTGTCCCCCTGACAACTCAAATGGATATTTTTTCTTTACCATTTCTAGTCCAACAGCTTTTAACTGCTTTAATGCTTCTTCTTTTTTTTGATTTTTACTTAGCTTCCTTACATTTAAAGGCAACATAACATTTTCCAAAATATTTATTTCCTTTATTAAAGCAAAGTACTGATAAACAAACCCAATTTTCCTATTTCTTATAAAAGCAGCAGCCTTATCATCTAATTTAGTGCTATCTTCACCATCGAAAAAATAATTTCCCTTAGTTTGTTTATCAATTAATCCAATTATATTCATCAAAGTACTTTTCCCACAGCCTGAGGCTCCCATTATAGCTACGACTTCTCTACTATTAATTTCAAGATCTACTATTTTAAATTTGAATATATAATAAGTGGTAATTGATAATGTAGTGCTAATAATTATCACCGCTAACAACACTATTGGTATGTAAGTTTGTAAACTGATTTTGTAAAAGGGTGTAAAGAATTCTTTTATAATTGTTGTTAATAATACCGATATAAATATTAATTTCAGAACCTTTAAAATATAGTTCTTTATGATTTTAATTCTGCTAAATCCTAATGCCCTCATTATCCCTATTTCCCTTTTTTCTGAGTAAATTGATGCTATAACATAAGATATAATTCCTATCAGTGCGATTAAGGTAATGATTAACGAGTTAAATATCTTATACCGTAAGAAATTAAAATTAGTTAAAGAGAATTTTTTAATTTGTATTTTTGAATCTACAACTTCTATTTTTTTATCTGATAAAGTTTTTTCAATAAATTTCTTTTCCTCCTCGGATTTATATTTAAATATTGTATTAATCATTCTATAATGTAGAATTGAATCTTTATCAAAAAGAGGTACTGAGGTTTCATTTATACTCCCAAAATCATATGGGATAACAAGAAAGCTATTCAAATTATTATAATAGGATAGTATTGTATCTGATGTATTAGTACCAAACATATACTTGTTTTCTCCTAAGAAGCCAACTATCTTGTAAACCTTACCCGAGTTTCCATTTATTATATCCCCTATTTTAAAATATGGTTTATAATCATAGCCAGCATAAACAGGTGTATAGTTTTGTTTACTATTTTTATCAATAATACTAATATCTAGTTTAAGTTTTAATACCTTGAAGGAGTCTTTGTCAATATATACTAAGGGTAGAACATCTTTATTATTAACATTTCTAAAAAGATTCATTGAATAATTTGGATCAAAATCCGGTTTTATACCATTATTCATCTGATGAACTGATACTGATGAATCTACGGAATATAAATAATTAATAATACCTATATTTTCACTTTTAATTTCATTAAATGTTTCATTAACCTTATATGAATTTAATACCTTACTATCAAATTGTATAGAAAAAGGATTAATGATTAGAGTATTGCTTAAATTCACTATTTTTGAAGCAGTATTCACAATCTTAAACAAATCATTTGATAGCCCTAAGGTCTATCGCAATTACTAACGTCTTCTTGCTGTGCATTGTAATCCTCCAATTCTATATTTGTCTTTTAAATGTATAGACTAACGTGTTTGCAGAATAATAATTCCGAAGCCATTGTATCAAACCATTAGTTTACAACAGTAACCTATTATTTGTGTTACTAAAAAAATTACTAACTAAGTAAATATAAACTTTTTAGTCCTAAAATATCAGATAAGGTTCCGCATTACAGCACCACCTGAGGCTTAGATAGCTCTTATCTTAGTCTTAGGTGGTGGCTTTAGCGCTCTTTTCAAACCAAAGCGAACTGGAGCATTTTGTTATGAGATGTTTTAGGTCTTGACTCTCTTTCGGTTGTACAATTCCCAATAATATTTTAGCTACTTATTTCACAAAATAAGAAACTATTATGCATCAGTAATTTAATTTTTAGGCAATCCATATTTATCTGGGTTTTTAAAATAATCTGCATAATTCATAGTGCTAACAAAACTAAACTTTTTAGTATTATTATCATAATCAAATACCAATATAGTTCCATCCGTACCAGAATTGCTCGTACTATCTACAACTGCAATTCTATCTGGTGCTAGTTGTATAATTTGATGACCTGAACTAAAATTAATGTATGGGTTAGATGAGTCAACTTGATTATTTGTAGGCTTATCTGCAATGACTATTAAACATAACAATATTCCTGCTAACATAAATTTTGTAAATTTATCATTCATCATAATTCCCCCAATTAATTCACAATAGATTCTAAGATTCTTCAGTTTCTTTTATTTTACAGTTTCCAAAATCTTTCCTTAGAAGATTACCTTTCAACAGCTTTAAAATGTATCATAACGTACCTTTTTGCCGAGGTTCCTGAGCCTTAGCGCGATGCGCTTGGTGATGTAATGTGCCTTGCCGATTATTTAAACATTTTCCGAATTATAAAAGTGCACTTCTACGCAATACTTGTATCACTTGAAAGGACTTTCCAACCAAGGCGAACGACAAAATTTTGTCATTTGATGTTTCATGTCTTTTACTATTTATATGCGTAAGTTTACCCTCACACAATTTTTTTCCATGTGGTTTACAATTTTAAAATGTTATGATTTTTTTAATTTTGAACCCGACATCCAAGCCAATATCCTATAAAACTAAATAATATGCCTAAAGGTGATGTTATTAACATTAACCTTGGTACATCTATATTTAATAAATTTACCATGTTTAGCAAATGTCTAAACCCGTATAATGGACCTCCGAACCATATATAAAATGGTAATAGGCATGAATGTATCAATTTGTTACTATCAAAAATGCATATAACCATAGAAGCTATTATACCAATACCCCAATATACAATTATAAACTTTTGATAATTTTTTTCTTGAATTATTCCCCAATAGAAACTAAATATTGCCCATATTAATAAAAATATTATTGAAACTTGAAAATTAAAAGCAGACAAACTGTAACCTTTATAAAATTCTGCCCACTGAAAAGATAAAGAAAGACATGTAATTATTATTGTGAAAATAGCTATAATGAAACCGTCTTTTAGAACCTCATCAACAATGGTATTCCCAATTATCATAATATCTGCATTTTTAAAGATATCATTGTTAGGAAATGGTTTTACATCGCAGGGAGCATAAATAACTTTTCTTTCTTCCTTTTCAAACACAAATACTGTTGCGGAATCTGCTCTAACAAATGTTAATTTAATGTCATCTAAATAAATCACATCTGTTATTACATTTCTTTTTATTATATTTCTAATGTTTTCATAATAATCTAAAAAAGAACCGCGGTTTGAACCTATAGAATTTATATCTGACATAACATGTTCCATTGCAAATAAACTTATTGGGTTTGTACACTCTTTTCCTTCTGAAATTTCAAACCAATTAAGCCTCATATGTTCAAAAACCCTCATACCAAGAGTATGGTCTGGATCCATATGACTAAATAAGACTGAAGTAACTTCCTGAACATTAGCATAGTTTAGTGCCTGTACAATATCTTCAGGCGTATCAACTAATAATTTTATATCTTCTAAAAATAAACTGCATCCAAATCTTGAATAAGGTTTACCTTTTACTCTTGCTTCTTTACAGATTCTACATTTACATAATGGTTTAGGTAATGCAACGCACCCTCCGCTTCCTATTATCGTAAATTTCATACTTTACTTCCCTTCTATACTTAAGGTAGTGTAAAATTTTTTACACTCCTTTTTTGATTTATTCCTTATATATCAAGGGTTACAGAGTTTTTTAG
>Ga0209125_1001374_pt1 | contig 23186 bp, 21 predicted proteins | sample BarGraIncub1131A_FD_184503 | JGI IMG/M metagenome (GOLD analysis project Ga0209125, IMG submission 184503) | Arctic peat soil microbial communities from Barrow, Alaska - Barrow Graham LP Incubations 11-31A (SPAdes) (version 2) | ecosystem: Environmental > Terrestrial > Soil > Wetlands > Peat... | reverse complement strand
AACTCATCGTAAAGCACTTTCCCGTTTTCTGTTGACGTTCCCACACGGGTCCCGTTTATAAATAAATCATAGACACCCAGTGCCGAGGTATAGATTTTAGCCGATTTCACTTTCTGATCCAGCTTAAATGTGGTTCTAAACATAGGAATTCCGGCAGCATTTCCCTGAAACACGCGAGAATCATCATCCGTATTTACAAGCAATCGCCCATCAACAACCGGTCCCTGAGTAAACTGAAAATTATCCGGATTAGAGAAGTTCTCCTCAAAGATTGTTTTCTCAACACCCTGAACCTTTGTTGTCACTTTGATATTATCAAAAGAAGCCGACTCAATTGTTGATGTAGTTTCACCATGAGAGGAACGGAAACCCACACTGCCAAGACCATAATTACCACCCCTTGGATTTACCCGGTTTGCATCCACCAGAATATTATTGATATACGTGGAAGCTTTATCCCCTTTGACTTCTATCCGAAGAGCGTACGTTACCCCCTTTTTAATAGTAATCAAAGAAGAGATATCCACATTCTCATGGCAGACCACCTCCCCATTTTTCCAGGAATGAGGACGTAAGCGTGTTTTCCCATTCTCGATATTTATCTGCCACATGTAAAAGTTTCTCGCATCTTTAATCCCAAAGCAAGGACCTGCGGCAATCTCATTGAGTTGAAAATCCATTTGAAGGGTATAGTCTGTAACAACACTCTTATTTGCTGTTTCATTTTCCCCACGCTTCAGCGTAGTCGCTTTAATCCATTTCGCATTCCCCCAACCTGAATCCAATAAACCCGTTTCGAAAAAAGCCGTTTCAGAGGAAGAGACCTTATTACTCTTCGCATCCCACACATCCACACGCCAGAAATAACGGGTGGAAGGTTTTAATGCCACACCTGCATAGATGTTATTTACCGACTTCTCAGACTTCACTTTGCCCGAATTCCACACAGGATTACTACCCGCTTTGTCCGTAGAGACCGTTATTTGATACGCTGTTTGTTTAGCGCCACGTTCGCTGGCACTGAGTTCCCAACTGAATCGTGGGGTTTTTACATCAATCCCAATTGGGTTTTGAAGATATTCAGTCCGAAGATTCTTTACTTCGAAAGTAGTTTCAGCTACCATACTGAATGAAAAAGTCAGGATGATTCCTAATAACAAGATAAGTTTTCTCAAAATTGTAGATTTAACGGACACAGGTATTGTTTGGTTTTTACTATCAGGACTTCAAAGCTACAAAAATACCAGAAGATACAGATGTATAACTTTCAAAAATGACAAATAATGTTTCAAAAATGACATCTTACTTCAATCTTGCATGAAGTACCTTTGTATTTTCTATCCTATGAGACTGTTATTTAAGAGATAAGATCGATATCTATAACGCACTTTTTAATATATTTGCAGCAAACTTGGATTCTAAATGACAGTACTATGAAAAAACGATCAAGCTATTTACTGACAGGGATATTTTGTATGGTTGCATGTGCAATGCAGGCACAGCAACAGACGCAAAAGCAAAACATCACCGCGACGGATAAATCGAATGACTTTAATACGCCGCTTCACATGCTCAAACCCGAGTACAAGATACCTTATGGAATACCGACGACAGAAAACGTGAAAGCCAGCATCGACCGCGTCCTTTCATTTTTGGAAATGGCAACACCGGCAAAAGTGATTGATAAACAAACGAAAGCAGAGATTACCGACTATTCGAAGATAAACAAGAACTCTGTATTGGAACAAGGCCAGTTTCGATTGGCAAGTTACGAGTGGGGCGTCACCTATTCAGGCATGTTATTAGTGGCACAAACGACAGGTGATGAACGCTATAAAAAATACGTTTCCGACAGATTCAATTTCTTATCCGGTGTGGCACCTGCTTTTCGCAAACTAAACAGTGAAGGAGTGGTAGATATGCAAATGCGTCAGATATTAAACCCCAAAGCACTCGACGATGCAGGAGCCATGTGTGCCGCCATGATAAAAGCACAAATCGACGGGATCAAGTTTGACGGTCGTCCGTTGATAGACAATTACATGGATTACATCATGAACAAGCAGTTTCGTCTGACCGATGGCACATTGGCACGGAATCTGCCACACAAAAATACCGTTTGGATTGACGATATGTACATGTCGATACCCGCAATAGTCAATATGGGCAAGCTCACCGGTGATAAGAAATATTACGACGAAGCACTTAAGCAAGTCAAGCAGTTTACCGAACGACTATTTGTCAAAGAGAAAGGCATCTATCGTCACGGCTGGGTGCAGGGAATGACCGACCATCCGTCCTTTCATTGGGGACGTGCCAATGGCTGGGCATTACTCACGATGGTAGAAGTGCTGGATGCTTTACCCGAAAATTATCCCGGTCGCGAAACAGTATTAGCCCAGTTGCAAGCCCATATCCGGGGCCTCGCCGCACTCCAATCCAGTGAAGGGATGTGGCATCAATTGCTTGATCGCAATGACTCTTACCTCGAAACATCCTGTACCGCCATATACACCTTTTGTATCGCCCGTGCCATAAATCAAGGTTGGATAGACGCCAAAGCTTATGGTCCCGTGGCTGTACTCGGTTGGAATGCAGTAGCTTCCAATGTGAATGCAGCCGGTGAAGTAGAAGGCACCTGTGTAGGAACGGGAATGGCTTTCGACGCGGCATTTTATTGTTACCGTCCGGTACATAAATATGCAGCACATGGGTATGGTCCGGTATTATTGGCAGGAGGCGAAATGATCCGGTTGTTGAACACCACTTTCCCGAAACTGAATGACAATGCCGTTCAGTTTTATGACCATAAGATAAACACAACCAAACCCATCTTTGTGGAAGAGTAGGCATTTAGGAAAGGATTTATTCTTTTGTAAAGAAGTCAGCCATTAATTCAGCTTGTTTTAAAACTGTCTCGATAGCCTTTGCTTGTTTGTCAGGCGGGTAGCCCCATTTTGTGAGTGTGCGTTTTACCAATACCATCAATTTAGCTCTTGCACTTTCTCTGATTGTCCAGTCAATAGTTGCATTTGCTCTGACTTTATCTGTGATTTCTTTTGCAATCTGTTTTAATTGGTCGTCGCCCAGCACAAGTACAGCACTGTCGTTTACTTCCAAAGCATTGTAAAAAGCAACTTCATCTTTGGTCAGTCCAAGTCGTTCACCTTCTTTGTCGGATTCTTTAATTTCTTTTGCGATGTTGATCAGTTCTTGAATTATTTCAGCCGTTGTCAGCAAGTTGTTTTGATAGCGTTTTATCGTGCTTTCCAACATCTCCAGGAGATTCTTACTCTTTACAAAATTAGTTTTCGAACGGGTTTTAATTTCGTCATTCAATAACTTCTTTAAAAGTTCCAATGCCAGGTTTTGGTGTTTCATCCCATTCACTTCCAAAAGGAACTCATCTGAGAGCACTTCTAAACCTGATATCTCAGGTTTTTCAATTCCCGCTGCTTCAAAAATGTCAATAACCTTATCAGAACATATAGCTTCATCAACAATCTGTTTGATAGCAGTTTCAATTTCGATGTCTGATTTTCCACCACTCGTTCCTGTTCCTTCAAACTTTACAAGTCTGGCTTTAACAGCTTGAAAGAACGCAATATCATCTTTGATGATCATTGCACTTTCGTTCGGAATTGACAAAGCAAAGGTTTGACTTAATAAAGTTACTTCCCTTGTAAAACGAGTTTTACCATCTTCCAGACCTAAAATATGTTCCTCGGCTTGCAATATGATGGACAATTTTTCTTTCGCTTCAACATGGAAAAACCGCTTGTAATTGAATTTAAAACTATTGGCATAATAAGCTTCCGGTTCTTCAGCAACTATATCATCCCGGGTTTTTGCACTTTCATTAAAGAACTGCTGAACAACTTCATATTTCTCATTCATCAATTCAACCGCCTTCTCAAGATTCAAGGTTGGTTGACCTTTTCCACCTGCATCAGAATAAAAAGAAAGAGCTTTCTTTAAGTCATTTGCGATTCCCAGATAGTCAACGATTAAGCCACCCGGTTTGTCTTTATAAACACGGTTAACCCTTGCGATTGCTTGCATCAGGTTATGTCCTTTCATTGGTTTATCTATGTATAAAGTATTCAAACAAGGCACATCAAAACCAGTGAGCCACATATCGCAGACAATGACTAGTTTCAAAGCATCATTCTCATCTTTCATTCTGTCAGAAAGTGTTTTTCTTTCAGATTTAGTAGTCCGCATATTCTTGGGAATGACCAAAGCAGTCGGGTCTTCCTCGTCGAATCCAATTTTATCTGACGAAGCCGATGTCATTACTACTTTGATAACCCCTTTGTTGAAATCATCATCATGCCATTCAGGTCTTAACGCAACAATCTCATTGTATAATTCAGCAGCAATTCTACGACTCATGGCCACGATCATTGCCTTGCCTTCAAATACTTTTTGACGTTGCTCGAAGTGACTTACAATGTCTTTTGCTAAGTTTTGTAGCCTTTTGTTACTTCCAACTATGGATGCTAACGTTGTATATTTTGCTTTTGCTTTCTGTTGCTCTGAGACTTCAATGTCCTCTTCTAAACTATCTTCAAATTCTTTTATTAATCGTTTGCCTTCATCATCCAAATTCACTTTTGCGAGGCGACTTTCATAATAAATACGAACGGTTGCACCGTCAGCTACTGCTTGTGCAATATCATACACATCGATATATTGTCCGAATACCTGTGGCGTGTTTATATCCGTTCCTTCAATGGGCGTTCCTGTAAAACCGATGTAAGTAGCATTTGGCAAAGCATCTCTCATGTATTTGGCAAAACCATACGCAATACGTTCACCAATTTTCTCTTTGGTTTCTTTGTCTTTCACTTCTTTGATTGACGCTTCAAAACCGTATTGTGTACGATGAGCTTCGTCTGCAATAACAACTATATTTCGGCGGTCAGTCAATTGCTCGTAGGATGAGTTTGCCGAACAATCTGGTAAGAACTTTTGAATGGTTGCAAATACTATTCCACCGCTTGCCACCTTTAAAAGTTCTTTCAAATGTTCACGGTCTTTTGCCTGAACAGGTTCTTGTCGTAATAATTGTTTGGAGTTGGCAAAAGTATCGAAAAGCTGGTCGTCCAAATCATTGCGGTCAGTAATGACTAAAATGGTAGGGTTTTGCATCTCGGGTGCAGTAATCAGTTTTCCCGAATAGAAAACCATGCTTAAACTCTTGCCCGAACCTTGTGTATGCCACACCACACCACCTTTTTTATCTCCCTTTACACCTGATGCAATTATAGAAGATTCAACAGCTTTATTTACAGCATAATATTGATGATATGCAGCTAACTTCTTAACGGTTTCAATCTGTGTAATGCCTGTTTTGGCATCTTCTTTTTTATTCTTTTCAAAAACAATAAAGTTGCGAACCAGATCCAATAGGGTAGAAGGGTTCAACATTCCTTTCAGTAAGATTTCTAACTGCGGAATAAATCGTGAAGCTTCTTTCTTGCCGTCTGCCGATTTCCAATTCATGTAACGACTGTAACCAGCCGACAAACTGCCTGCTTTACATTCGTGACCATCCGAGATTACACAGATGGCATTGTAGGTGAATAAACCCGGAATAACAGTTTTGTAGGTTTGCAACTGGTCAAACGCTTTTCTCAGTGTAGCGTTTTCGTCGGTTGCATTTTTCAGTTCGATGGCCACCAACGGAATGCCATTTACGAACAGTAAAATATCGGGGCGTTTGTTTTGGTTTTTCTCAACGATGATATATTGATTCACACAAAGAAATGCATTGTTCATCGGATTCTCAAAATCCACCAATGCTATTTCATAACTACGTTCAAAACCATCCTGCTGATAAGGAATCTTCACTTTCTCAACCAATAGCCGATGAAAAGTTTCGTTGTTGTGCAATAGTTCTGGCGAATAAATACGCAATACCTTTTGTATGGCTTGCTCTTGCGCATCTTGCGGAATGTCAGGATTTAAAACAGCAACAGATTTACGTAACCGATCGATAAGAATAATTTGCTCAAAACTCTTTCTTTCGGCTTGCTCTGCTCCGGGAGCAATAGCCAAACCATGCACATACTCCCAACCAATAGATTGAAGTACTTCTATAGCAAAAGTTTCAATTTTATCTTCGGTGATTGGTTTCATTGCTTAGATTTAGAATAATGACAATTGTTGTGTATCAATTTTTAGAGGATAAAAAGCACCAATGATAATAAACGGATTATGAGCAACATTGTGATGCCTCTTGGTCGTTCCTAAAAAGAAAAGCAAATCACACTTATGCCGCATATAATCAAAATACCTCTCTTTTACCTTTTGACATGCTTCCTGTTCGTTACCTTTTGCTTTTTTAAGGCAGTTCCAATACAGTTTACCCAACTCCCAGTCTTCAATCATTAACTTTCTTCTTTTTCCATCATCTGTGGTAAATATATACGAGAAATCGTACGGTAACTTTGTTACAACTTTAAAAACGTGTCTTGTCTCGTCTTCATTGAATAAACTGCCTTGTGCCTTATTAGCTATAACAATATCCATTTTCTCTTTACTCCACTCTCTTTCGCAAGGTTCCCAAATAAAGTTAATAATCTTTTCTGGTTTTAGAATAGCTAAGGAAGTTCCTGATTTTGGATCTTTTGCCGATGCTATCAACTCGGTCATATTAGTCCAAATCTGATTTTCAATCAGCAACTTCCTTTTCCCCCAATTTCCTTTTGTATCAATTTTATCCAGAATACGAATTTCTTTATCCAAATCTGCAGGACGAAAACTCTCAGGACGAAAGTCAGAAGTGTTTTTTACTAAATCCATTTCTATCCATTGCCACTTCTCGTAGCGATTCTGATAATCAAGTTTGCGGAAGGGAACCGGATAAATGCGAATCCAAGAACCATCTTCCCTAAAACCTGCGGTACAAACCAACTCATCATATTTTTTAGACAAGGTAGGATAGGTTTTCACGGCAATAAGGACTTTGGTTAACGCCATTTCTACAAGAGTTTGAATGTATAGTTTATATCGGGTAACTGCATCAGTGCTTTTGCAACTCGGGAGCGATGACATTGCAGCGGATTTTTCTCAAAGCAGGTGAGTGCAATTCGTTTGTCACTGTCTATTAACGCTCTTACTTTTAGTAATGCGCTGTGATTGTTTATCAAAGTCGTTTTTTCGTAACGCTCAAACAATAAATCATAATCAGCTTGCGAGTGCAAGTCGAACCGTTGTTCCGATTCTATTCCCAATTCCGGCACATGCACATATTGAATGCCAACTCCTGTACACGCTTTTTGCAATTGACTTTTCGAGAATCCATATTTCTGACTGTACGCATTTTTACGCACATCACATAGCACATGCACATCGTTAATTATCAACTTGTTTATATAGGTTTCAAGCGTAATACCTTCGTAGCCGATGCTAAATAACTGTGGTTCTGTAAATATGCGTTTTTGTTTTTCTACCAATGCCAACTCATTTTCAGTGAGTATTTCATGCGCAATAGCACTATTAATAGCAAAATAAGGGTATTTTTGGTAGGTATGTCGTATCAATTCCGTTTGACTCAAAGTACCAAACTCTGCTTTTACATCAAGCATCGCTTTGCTGTCTAATATATTAAGCAAAGCCAGATATTGCCCTGTTTGTTTCAGTGTTATATATCTGCCATTTTGTTGTTCTGAGATTTCCAGATAACCATATTTTCCCATAGTGGACAAATCCTGATTTGCCTGAAACGAGAAACAGCCGTAACGGTAGGGTACAAAATCAAAAGCTTTAACAGACTGTGCACGGGTAAACAGGAACAAATATTTCTGCAAACTTTTCGCAGTTAATTGCCCGTCAAACACTTCGAGTAAAGCCAATAATATTTTTCTTCTGTAATATAACATGTTGCAAATGTACGATTTTTAATTTGTTGCAAGATTCAATGCTCATTCATTTTATCATTAATTGTATTTAGCAATAAGTAATACATTTATATAGTTGCATGATTTCTATTCCGTTATTTTTTGCGAACTTTTAATTATTTCAATCTTAGTCTCGATGTATTGGATTAATTCCTCTATGTCAATTAAAGAACTCTGCATATCCATTATAAATGAATTTATTCTTGAGGCAAGATTCTTTTTCGCAATAATTATTTGTTGAGATATTTTTGGCAGGTCTTTTATTGATTGTAAGAATTCAGTACTAGGTTTAAGAGAAGACTCAATGGCCGAATGAATATATTCAAGTTGTGTTTTTGAGTCTTCTAATTCTATTGTAGTAAGGTTTCCTATTTCTTCTGTGAGTAATATTATTTCTTTCAAAGCTTTAATTCCATCAAAGAATAGTCTATACCAGTTTAGCATAGGCATTTCCAATGATATATAAAGACGATTTATTATTTTTGCCGATTGACTTACAATTTGTTTCTTTATATTATTTCCATATTGGTTTTGATTGGCTAAGTTTAATTCCGCCGTTTTTCCAGTAATTTCAAACGAGAATTTTGATAACTCATCATTTATCATATTGATATAAGATGTCGATTCCACAAATTTATTTGAAATAATATCCTGATAATCCAGCCATCCAAGTTCTTCTTTTTCATCAATTTCAGAATCAATTTCATTATTAACCATGAGCTCTATTGGCAAAGGACTTTCAACAATACGAGGTGTATTCCATTTGGTAATTACATCATAAATATGTTTTCTAAAAAGCTCCTCAAAGTTATTTGAAGAAAAATCAAAGTAATAACCCCCTAAAAGTCCTAATTTATTTTTAAAACTTTTTAGTTTTGCAATCTGTTCAAGCTCAATATCATTTATAGGTACTCCGTCTTGATTAAAATAAATCATAATCTGAATTTCATTTGGATTAGATTTAAACTTGTCATATGCAATATTGAATTCTTCCTCAGTTCCTGAGCCATAACTCGGTGTTGGTGTGCCAAATTTACTCCATAAAATGCCAACAAATATATCATATTCACCTATCTGCTGATTAATTACATTTTGAGGATAACTGCCAAATGCAGGATGTGTACTATTTTCCCATGTTATTATAGTTATTGTCGATTTTAACTCTCTTACATATTGTGCATTGAATTCAGATATTACTTTCTTTACAATATCTCTTTCATTGGCAACATCCCCTGGACTTGCTAAGAATAACTTATAGTTGGTAATTGCTTCTGGCATTTTTTAATATTTTAAATTTTCACTCTCACTTCACCACTCATCAGCTTTGGTAGCAATGTATTGCGGGTTTGGGTTAAGGTGCGGATTTGAGTTTGATTTGATTTGATTTTCTTAAATATTGGTGATATTTCTTTATCAAAATGATTGTGTTTCTCTACGGACGGAATAATAACTTCTAATCCCTTAAATGATGTTTTTGAAATCTCTTGAAAAACAGAACCATTTCCTGCATTCTCTATTGTTTCCATATTTGCCTTACACCACAAATAGATAAAATAATTGGAAATAATCTTATCACATACAATAGCTATATAGCCTTGATTAATTGCAACAGGTATTTCCGTGATAGCTAAATAGCCTATTGGTGCTCTTGATGAGAGTAGGACAGTTCCAATGGGTAATAAACCTGAACCTATTTGCGCTAATCCTTTTTCAGTAATTTTCCTTTCTGTATTGAATAGGAAAATTGATCTAGCATTAGATAAATCTCTAGGCGAAGTCCAATTTATATTTCCATCCCAATATTCTGATTTTGAAGTGCTTGGAGTGGTTCCTCCTTTAACTGAAATTACATCATCCAATGTACCAACCTCCCAACTCTCATCCGATTCCTCCACAAACCATTGTCTAAAAAGCGTTTCAGCTAATTGTTCTAGCGTTTTGTTTTGACGGTGTAGTAGGTCTATTTTATCATCTAAACTACTAAGAATGGAGGCAATGGTGGTCTGTTCTGAGAAAGAGGGCAAAGTAAATTTTAAATCTTTTAGTAATGATAGATTAAGGGTTGGTTGCACAGTATCATTTGTATTGCCATACATTTGAAAAATAATACCATCCGTTTTAAAAGCATATTTGATGAATTTCACATCGAATTCTTTTTTTATTCTAGCAACACTTACAGCTCTGGCAACATTCCAACCCTTTAAATTTTCAGGTACAATTGCACATTCACCAACGCTACCAACAACAGTTATTAATAGTTCTCCACCAACAAGTCTTGTCCGAAGATACTTATTTTCAATGGAAGATGAAACTTTCATAATTTCATCTGTTATTATATTTCCATTTTTAATATTGTTTACTCTGATTATTGGGACTGAATTGATTTCGGTATGAGTACCTGGCTGTACAATTCCATATGAAATGCTTTCATCGATTAGAAGCTCTGAGAAACGATATTCTTTCCACCGACTATAAAACTCAACACCCACTCTGTCGATATGTTCTCTCAGGGCAGGTTCTTCAATGCTGTTGTAATCAATCAAGTCAAATTTAGGAGTGATACATTTGGTCTCAAATGCCACACTTAGGGTAATAATATCATCGGTGGCTATTTGGTTGCCTTTTATGGCAATATCAATATCGGAGTCGGGGCGGTAATTGCCTTTGGCTCGGCTGCCAATCACAAAAGCCTTGTCCACTTTTGGGTATTGCTCCAAAACGGAAATTATGTTTTCAATAATATGTTCTTCTAATCCAAGCTTCATCCGTTCTTTTTGTTTAATAGCGATTTCTTTAATCTTTTTTTTTATGTATGCCTTTGGCATTTACCCCGCCATCTTTAGTGGGTGCAGCCAGTCAGGTGTTGTGTTTTATCTCCTCGTTGACTTCAACGAGGAGATAAAACACAGGCTGACCACTATTTTTACAGGCTTCCTTCGCTTTTTCAATGACCGAAGTGAAATTTCTAAATTTGCTGATTCCCTTTGTCATAGAAACTAAATTTTAGGTGGTAAAATTATTTTCGCCAAATTGTCAGCTATCTTTTTATTCAAATCATCTTCTTCGGCAATTTGACTTTCCAATTCTGCTTTCAATGCCGTAAAACGTTCTACAAAATTAAAATCATCTTCTTCGTCAGCCAGTCCCACATATCTGCCTGGTGTTAATACATAGTTCAGTTTTGCAACTTCTTCTAAAGTTGCTACTTTACAAAAGCCGGGCACATCTTCATAATCTCCGTCAGGATTACGCCAATTGTGACAAGTGCCAGCAATCAAATCGATATCTTCAGGGGTCAAATCTCTATTTTTTCGGTTTACCAAAAAGCCCATGTTCCGGGCATCAATAAACAAGATCTCATTTTTACGTTTACGGAAATTGCCATTGCTTTTATTACGGGATAAAAACCACAGGCAAGCGGGTATTTGTGTATTTAAAAATAGCTTTGTGGGCAAGTTTACAATACAATCCACCAATCCTTCTTCAATCAATGCTTTTCGTATATCGCCTTCACCGGTGGTGTTGGTTGTCAATGCACCTTTCGAGAGTACAAAACCGGCTTGCCCTGTTGGTGCTAAATGATACAAGAAATGTTGTATCCAGGCATAGTTTGCGTTTCCTGCAGGTGGAGTAAGTTGTTTGCCTAATACTTTCCAGCGGGCATCGTCACGTAAGAGTTCACCGCTCCAGTCGCTGTCGTTAAATGGCGGGTTGGCAATGATATAATCGGCTTTCAAGTCTTTGTGCAAATCATTCAGAAATGAACCTTCGTTGTTCCATTTCACATTGCTGCTGTCGATACCCCGAATAGAAAGGTTCATCTTTGCCAAACGCCAGGTTGTTTGGTTGCTCTCTTGTCCGTAAATTGAAATACGGTCAGCAGGGTTTAGTTGTGACGCAATGCCTTGTGTCTTTTGGTCTTTTTTCTTGTAATAGTCTTGATGCTTGTTGATGAACTTTTCGCTTTGCACAAACATTCCACCGCTTCCACAACAGGGGTCAAATACACGTCCTTCATAAGGTTCGAGCATCTCGACCAATAATTTTACTACGCTCTGAGGCGTGTAGAATTGTCCTCCTTTTTTCCCTTCGGATAATGCAAATTCACCCAAGAAGTATTCAAACACTTGTCCTAATAAATCTTTGGTTTGTGCTTCTTTCGTTCCCAAGGTAGCAGATCCAATCAAATTAACCAAACCCCCCAAACTTGCTTTATCCAATTTCTCTTGTGCAAATACTTTTGGTAAAACACCACGCAGTGAAGGATTATCTTTTTCAATGGCATCCATTGCATCGTCAATGTCTTTGCCAATGGTTGGTTGTGTTGCTCTGCCTTGTATGTAATTCCAACGAGCAGTGGCGGGAACAAAGAATACTTTCTCTGCAAGATACTCGTTTTTATCTTCGGGGTCAGCTCCATCACTTTTTTGAGTTAATAAGTTTCTATATTGTTCTTCGAAAGCGTCGGATATATATTTCAAGAAAATCAAACCCAAAGCAACGTGTTTGTATTCGGCAGCATCCATGTTTTTACGGAGTTTGTCGGCTGCTTTCCAGAGTTTTACTTTCAAAGGTTCTTCTTGCTCGTTTTTTGCTGTTTTAGCCATTTTGTGTTATCAGATATTATTTACTTGATTCCAAATGCAAAGTTACTTTTTTTGCAGTTTATCTTCTCAATTCAAGTTGTTCGTCTTTCATTTTTCTCTGTACGGATTAGAAGCAAACCGGAAGTTATGATATTTCCACCTTGCTGGATGAATTAAATTATTCCTCAAATGTAGTAAATATTTTCCATAGTAACAACCTTTCTTTGGGCTTATCACAAATATTGATAATTGACAAAAGTTGATTGAAAACCATTTTCCTGACACTAAGAAATTGGTCGAATCTATCTCACATTAAAGGGTTGCTCCTCTTTCCAAAAATTGAAAATTCTACTGCTTCTCCTGCGGAGCAATTCTTTTGTTGAGAGAAGGTTTAGAGGAAGGAGGTTTAGTAGAAGGAGTAGTATTTCTTTTTCTTTACTTAACTCTGGTATACTCTGGTATGCTCTGGTATGCTCTGGTATGGTATGCTCTGGTATGCTCTGGTATGGTGTAGTTTTTCGGAAGAGGTATATGGTTAATATATAGCATAATATGACTTTCTTTTAACATAGGTGAACACCCTTTTTTCGTGCTATTTGCTTACTTGAAGCCCATCCCTCTTCATGTTTCTTGATTTTTCGATCATGCTTTTCGAATAAACGTGTTGCTTTCAATCACAAAAAGGTCGTAATCCGTCACGATCTTTCGTATTCCGGACACATGAAACCCATGAGTCTTGGCCCACACTTTAAACAAACGAAATGTTTTCCTCTTGTTCCACCCCTCGTTTGCCGACTGGTAACCTTCCGTTCACCGACCGCTGACTTCTCGTTCGCCGACCGGCAAGCGAGACGAACATCAGGGTGCATGATGCCGTTCTTCTAGTCACCTGCGACGTCATCTCTATACATCCTCCGCGAGATATCACAGAGACGTTGCGGTTCTCTATGTTGCTGCTTTATTTAAGTGGACTTCTGTTTTTTGGGGCGAATTTGTTGTTCTTCAATGAAAGATGTATAGAAAATAGGCCTTTGAGCAAATAAAGTTGTATTCAAATTGTACCAAGCAAGTTTTTTTTGACGCGACAGAAATGCCATACAGTATGCTGAGAGTGGTGCCATGGTGTAGGTGGTGTAGATAAAAGTTACTTTTTTACTGAATCTAAATTCTGAATTCGAAAAAACAACAGAAAGGCAAAACCAACAAAAGAATGAAGCTCTCACAAGCAAAGATCATAATCGGTGTTTTAGAACAATTTGCCCAAAATGAAGAATGGACAGATCCAGCCGAAAAGGAAGTCGGAAGACAAAATTTAGTCACTTTTGAGGATTTGTCAGATCTCTATATGATTGATAAATAGATAGTTGTACTTTCGAAAATTTCGACCTGATGGGTGATAAATTTGTACCTGATGAAATATATATTTCATCAGGTTCCGATGACAAAGACAACCTGAAGACTTTACCAAAACTATTAGAAGATTTTTGACACTTTTCAGCCCCGTTATTTGCGATGATAACGGATCATGCAAATCGGTGTTTTAGAACAATTTGAAGAATGTCAACACTGAACTTACTTCTGGAAAATATTGTTTTTTTTGTAAACGAGAATCTTTAAACTATACCTATGAAAACACTGCTTTAAAAGGGGCAATACCAAATAAGGCAATGAAGAATGATCAAAATCCTTTCTCTGCGCTTATTGCTGTCGTTTATAATTACAGATTATCTTTTGCAAAGAGGATGGAGTAGAATAGTCTCTAAATATTTTGATATGAATTAAAAATATAAGACAATAAACTTATTTGTTGTAAAAAATTATAGTAGGTTTGCGGGTGCAAATCATATTGCTGTGACAGTATCCAAAATTATCTACCGAAACGAGTGGCTGATAAAGGTTCATTTCCCTTACGAAAGCTGCCTTGCAGTTCTTTTCAGGCATATTAATAAAAAACATAAATCAATACTTGAATCATGAGAAAATTATCTATTAAAGAAATAATTGATTTCAGAAAAAAATCAGACACGAGCAAAAAAACCTTTGCTTTAAACATTAATATCGAAAAAGAGAAGAATGACTTAGATGGAGGTGGTGATTATTGGGTAAGTTGTTTAAGTACAATAAGTAATAGTTTCAAGTGTAATGACAACAGTTTGATTCTTGATAAAATCCACGAATTAGAAGATAAGTTCGAACAAACCGAATATAAAAGGACGAAAGACATGTATAAAAGAAATATAGAGATACTATATAAATTTGAAACTTTCGACTTTAGCAAGTGGATTCCGACAAATGAATTTAAGATTATAAAGAAATACAAATCAAATTTTATTTTGGATATTAATGGATTACAAGTTCAAGCAATACCTCAACACGTATTTACATTTAAAAACGACAATGAAGAAATTGGCGCAATCTGGTTTATTGCAAAATTAGAAGGTTATTCTCAAACAGAATTAGCAATGTTTACGGATATCTTGTATAGGTATTTGAATACAAATTTCTCAAAGAACTACAGAATAAATCCTGATTACTGTATTGCAGTTGATGTAGTAAAAGTAGAGGATTTAAGTTATTCGAAAATTATTAAAGAGGGAATATTTTTAATGTTGGACTCTACAGTAAAAGAAATAAAGAAATTGATGTAATGAATTTCGACAAAATACAAATTAATAAATACCAAACTACTCACACCACCGTGCGTACGGGTCTCGTACACGGCGGTTCATTAAGTACCTGCATCTTCGCTCTTTTCACCGAGAATATATTTGTATTAGACGAGGTGAGTTTTGTGTTCATCGGATACAACCTGAGTCGCCTGATTATGATCGCCGAAGGGGTAAATGCCCTCAAAGAGCTAATCAAAGGGATAATAGCCCTGCTTTGGTGGAAACGGAATTATTTTAAGCCCATATAAGCAAATAACTAAAACTGACTAAAATACAAATAGCTTCAAATGGACTTCCGCAAACGGGTAATATTGAAGTCTGGAACGATATAAATAACTGAAAAACGGGAGAGCGGTCGGTTTTTGCGCAGACTCTCGTTATACCCAATTCTAAAATACAACCAGGCAACGAAAAAGTTAAAATAACTTACAAGTTGATAGACCGACTTTATTTACGACGATTTAAAACTTCAATATAGAATAAAAAAGATATGAGTTACGACTTAATGGTTTTTAGAAAAGAATCTGCTCCAAAGAAAAGAGCAGGCTTTATGAACTGGTATAAGAAGCAAATTAAATGGACTGAAGAACATACATACGATGACCCTTCAATTACTTCGACAGAATTACGTAATTGGTTTATGGAAATGATTCAGACCTTCCCAGCAATGAATGGTCCTTTTGCTAGTGACGATACCGAAAGTTCTAACGTTTCAGATTACAGTATAGGAAAGGACGTAATTTATGTTGCATTTTCGTGGACATTAGCAGAACAAGCATATGCAAGAATGTTGGAGCTTGCAGAAAAACATGAAGTAGGCTTCTTTGATGTTAGTAGTGACAATGGAGATATTTTATTTCCTGAAAACGGAAAATTAAAAGCCATTGACAATCCAAAAATTAATTCTACGAGTTCGACAAGTGAACAAAGAAGTAAACCTTGGTGGAAATTCTGGTGAATTCAACTACATGACTTGACGAAAAAAGACATACTATCGGTGGCTACAAGTTGCCAAAGGATGATGTGCCGGAGAATTTTTGGTAGGAATCAGTATTATAAGTAAATCCGTACAAATGGGGGATTAGTTTTAATATTCGGATTCATGGTGAGTGATAATGTATTAGTCGTTGATAGTCTGTGTTTTATAACACATTTTAGCAAATTGTTTGTATCTTTGTCCTCAATTTAAGACATAATCGTTATGGAACATAAAATAAAGATACCCATTAATGGAATTGAGAATGAAATATCAAGTGGTCAATCATTTGTAATTATCGGAGCAAATGGTAGTGGGAAAAGCCGTTTAGGAAAACATATTGAGGATAATACACCTGAAAAAAACTCACATAGAATATCAGCACAAAGGGCATTGACTATTCCTGATTTCATCTCTTTAAAAAGTTTTGAACAGGCTTCTGAGTTACTTTTATATGGAACAACTGATGCGAATGCTTTAAAGCAAAAAATCAAGAGTTCCAAATGGGGTTGGAATGGTTATGAAAATAAATTGATTGATGATTATGACAACTTACTTTCCTCTGTATTTGCATTGAAAAATAATGAGAATGATAAGTTCGTTCAGGCTTGTAAAGAAAATGAAGCAGTCGGCGGCACGCATCCTAAAGCACCTATTACAGTTATAGATCGTATAATTGAGATATGGGAAAGTATAATGCCACATAGGGAAATCGTATTTGCAGATGCAAAAGTATCCGCAAAACATAATGGGGTCGAATATCATGGTAAAGATTTATCAGACGGAGAAAGAGTCGCTCTATATTTATTAGCTCAATCTTTATGTGTTCCAGATGGATATATCATTATTATTGATGAACCAGAGATACATTTACACAAGTCAGTTATGACAAAATTGTGGGATAAAATCGAAGAGCATTGTCCTAATAAAACATTTGTTTATATTACTCATGATTTAGATTTTGCTTCTTCTAGGAAATCAGCAACTAAAATTTGGGTAAAGGGATATGATGGAGCAAATTGGGATATTCAGCTTCTGCCAGAGGTTGAGAATATCCCTGAAAATTTAATTATAGAAATATTAGGCAATAGAAAAGATGTTCTCTTTGTCGAAGGAGATAAAGGGAGTTACGATTTTGAACTATATAAACATATCTATTTAAGTTATTACATTGTACCTTGTGGTAGTTGTAGTACTGTAATTCAAAATACAAAAGCATTTCGTAAGATGAAAGACTTACACAAATTGAATATTTATGGAATAATAGACCATGATTATAGAACCGATACTGAGATTAGAAGTTATTTGAATGATGGAATTTATGTTTTAGATATTGCTGAGATAGAAAATTTATTCTGTGTAGAAGGTGTGATCAGAATTATTGCTGAACACCAGGCATATTCAGACATTGAAGCTAAAATAGATACTGTTAAGAATGCAGTATTTACAGCGTTTAATAAAGAATATGATAATCAACTTTGTTCGATATGTGAAAGAGAAATACAGCATAAACTTAAAAATTACAAGAAGAGTTCTGTAAATAATCAACGTGACTTACAGGAGCAATTAAGATTACTTTTAGCAAGTATAGATATAGATAAATTATATTTAGACACCAAAGTTAATATAGATAAAATAATTTCCAGTCAAGATTATAATAAATTATTAGGCATTTTTAATCGTAAGAACATTCATAAAATAATTTCAAAAGAACTTGGATTGACAAGCACAGAAGAGGATAATTACGCACAATTGGTTTTAAGGTTGTTAAATACAGACAAAAAGACAAGAATAATATCTGAAATATCAAGGTTTACCCCAGTAATATCTTAACATCTGATTCTCTATATAAAATCTTACCCACCAAATAGATAAACTGTATTTTCCCCGTATCCCTCCAATTTTGGAGGGTACAGGAAGAAATACGAAAGAGTTGGCAGACTTCTCGATTTGTGAGGTATTTTTCACTATTCAGGTGCGGAGTACGACTTCTAAGAGTTTGCTGAATGGTATTTGACAAATCACTCATATCAACTAAAAAGAGAAGTGAACTCTTTTAGTTGATATAAATGACTCAGTTAACACAAAAGGTATTATTTTAATCTCCCTTTTTGTGTTCGTGGGGTTTAAGAGAAGGCGTATTGCCTGGGGTATTCTTATTATCCCTTTGACGCCTGTCTGGCTTTCCTGTCGATTCAGCAATTTTTTTTGGTCCAGGTTTGATTCCCATAATTTTTCTTTTTTTTAAATTGAACGATAGATTGAATGTCAAAATCATATATCACAATTAGTGTGCCAAAGCTTAAATTTCAACAAACTTGAGAAGACACACTGAAAATGTGACTGACAATGGGTGACATTCCGGCAGATATCCACCCACTCATTTATTGAAAATGCTAATATTCTATGTGGAAAAAACGGTCTATACCCACCCATTAAAAACGGTCATACCCGTTCAATTTTTAGTGTTCTAAACCATGTTCTTCAAAAACGTTAATTTTGTCATTATAAAAGAGCAGAGTGAATGGGTGGTTATCACCGGAATACCTAGATAGTAAATAGTTATTTTCAGAACAGATAATTCATGAAAATAGTATTATCTATTCGTATTTATACTATATTTGTGGGCGAATGAAAGTAGATTGTATGATGACATTATCTGAAATAGGGAATATACCTGTTGATTGTGCAGTCTTGAAATCGATATTTCCAGACCACAAATCAGTACACAACAAAATCAGCGAGTTGGAAAAGTCTGGTACACTTATCAGGCTTAAGAAAGGTATGTACGCAGTATCCCCCAAAGAAAGTGGAAAATTATTATCGGTGGAGCTTATTGCTAATCATCTATATGGTCCGTCTTACATGTCGATGGAGTCGGCTTTACGCTATTACGGACTTATTCCGGAGAGTGTTTACTCCATTCAATCAATGACTACAAAACATTCAAGAGTATTTAGTAATTCACTTGGTAAGTTTAAATATACACAATGTGAAAGGGCTTATTTTTCAGTAGGTATCAGACAGGAAATAAATGATAACACCTCGTTTCTTATTGCCTGCCCTGAGAAAGCTTTGTGCGATTTAATCATCCATACACCAAACCTGAATTTGCGTTTTCAGAAAGATACGCTTGCTTATCTGGAAGATGACCTTCGCTTCGACATGGATGCTTTCTACCGGATGGATAGCTATATCTTTGAGCAATGCGCACAGGTGGGTAAGAAAAAGGCTATTATTGCAAATATTCTCAAAATCAAACAATGATGAACAACGTCTTCGAGCAGATGCTCTCACAACATCAGATAGTTACCGACAAAGATCGTCGCAACGCTGTCTATGAAGTGATGCAACAAATCACTACTTTCTACAGTTGGCAGATATGATAAAAATGGAATAACCTTAATCAGAGGGTGCGTTCTGGGGTCGGGGAGTGAATGACGCTTGTCTCAGTTTGAGTTCCTATTTATTCTGTTACAGGCATATTTAAGTATGAGAAATTTAAATGTCACTATTATTTAATATCTTTGAATGCGAAACTAAACTATAGGCAATATGAAGTCATTGTTTGTCAAATGCTATAAGAATATTGAGGATCATGGTCGGTTCAAAAGATGTGAAGAGCGATAAGAATACCTCGGTGTCTATTCGATTTGTCCACTTTAAGGATGAAGTTATTGCTGATGAGAAAGGAAATGAAAGAAGGAATAGGATCATTCTAAAAAGTGATGATCATGCTGACATCTCCTCGTTGAGCTCAACGAGGTGTTCCTCTAAAATCGTTATTTCCAGAAAGAAATATTACTTATGGACATTTTCTTGAACAAATGAAAGAAGAACACACGCCTCGGTCGTTTGGAGCAATTACAAAAAATAAAAAAATGGTCAACTTATTATGCCAACGACTAAAAAAGTGATATTTGAGAATCAATGACTTATTTGGTCGTTAGTCAGAATCAAACCGAAACCGAGAATTTATCAGCAAAGCCAAACAAATACAATTACAAAATTTAAATATAACAAAATGAGAGTTGCAATAGCCCAGATAGAGGCAATAAAAGGAAATATTGAGAAAAATATTGATAATCATTTAAAGTGGATAAAACGAGCAATTCAGAATAATGTGGATATGGTGGTTTTTCCTGAGTTGTCAGTAACTGGTTACGAACCTGATTTAGCAGAGAATCTTGCAACCAATCAAGATGATACAAGATTAGATGCGATTCAGAGTTTAAGTGATAGAAATGGAATTACGATTGGAGTTGGATTGCCAACAAAAGCTGAGAGTGATATATTTGTAAGTATGGTTATTTTTCAACCTCATAAGGAGCGAATAACCTATTCAAAACAGTATTTATATCCACCGGAAGAACCTATTTTTAAAGCTGGCAAAAATCCACTTGTTTTAAATTTTGAAACAGAAGTCGTATCTCCTGCAATTTGTTATGAAACGTCTAATAAAGCACATTGCGAGTTTGCAAAACGAAACAAAGCAACAATTTATATAGCAAGCGTATTGAGCTCTATTAACGGAATAGATGCTGAACTAGAAAAACTGTCTGACATAGCTAAAAATAATAATTTGGTAACATTTATGGCAAATTATGTTGGAAATTCAGGAGGATATGAATGTGCAGGAAAGTCTTCTGTTTGGGACACAACTGGAAAGCTAATTGGACAACTTGACACCGAGACAGAGGGAATACTAATTTACGACACAGAAACAAAGGAAATTGTAAAGAAAACAGAATGAACTGCCCCTCACACACGCCTATGTTCATTGGCTGGCTGACCGCTATTTTTACAGGCTTCATTCGCTTCATCTAATCCTGTTGATTACAGATTGAAAATCTTGTTCAACAATCGGCTCTTTTAGGTACTTTTATTGGCTGATAATAGAGTACAAGCTGATTTATTATTATACATTTGCTCTGTATTTGATAATAATAAATAAAAAAACAGAGCTATGGACTTTTCAAATGTAACAAACGGAATTCTCAGTTATATCGCTGCCTGGGAACAAAAACTGATTGACTTACCTGTTGACACAATTACACAAAAAAGAAACAGACAAAACAGAACGATAAAACAGATTTTGGGCCATTTGATAGATTCCGCGGCAAATAATCATCAGCGAATGGTTCGATTGCAATACAATGAGAAACTGATTTTTCCTGATTATCAGCAGGATAATGATTTGTGGATAGCTTTACAGGATTATCAAAATGAAGATTGGAATACGATAATTCAACTTTGGAAGTTTTATAATATACATATGATTCAAGTAATTAAATCAGTTGACCAATCTAAACTCAATAATTCGTGGCAAAGTTTTGAGGATGTAACAGTCACTCTTCAACAAATGATAGAGGGTTATTTAGGACATATCGATTTGCATCTAAGTGAGATACAGGAATTAATTGACAAATAAAAAAGAGATGCAAATAATCGATTTAGAGAACTGGAGACGCAGGGAGCATTTTGAATTTTTTTACCGGATGGATTACCCTCAGTATATGAAACACAGAAACTCTATTTTGATTACGAACGTATGGCTGGTCGCGACGATTTTGTATATATCACCTGTATTCCGTGGATCTCCTTCACACATTTGTCGCATACCATTTCCATCAATCGCAATGATTCTGTTCCTCGTATTTCGTGGGGAAAATATTTTGAACAAGATGGGAAAGTGCTGTTGCCATTTTCAGTGCAGGTTCATCATGCTTTTGTGGACGGGGTGCATGTGGGGCAATATTTTGAGAGATTGCAAAAATATCTGAATCAACTTTAGATAGTACTACTTTCGAATTAGACATAACTGTCAATAAAAATAGAAACCATGGAAGATGAAACAAAAATAGCCATATTACTGTTGGATAACTTTACGACATAATCGCATGAAAGTACTTAATTTTAAAAAGATAGATGCATTTGCTTTTGGCAAATCAAGTGGAAATCCTGCCGGTTATATTTCACTCAGTTCTGCAGAGGATATGACTTCTGGAGAAATGCTACAAGTAGCCAAAGAGTTAAATGGATTTGTCAACGAAGTAGGATATGTATGTCAAACTGCTGAGAATGAATTTAACTTGAAGTTCTATTCATCGGAACGGGAAGTTGATTTTTGTGGACATGCAACCATTGCCATTATGTACGATTTGTTGGCAAATAATGCAGATTTAAAGAAATATGAAACACTTCATATAAAGACGAACCGTGGTGTTCTAAAAGTAGAAAACAGGATAAAATCCGAAAATGCCGTTTTTATTCACTCTCCGGAGCCTTTTGTAAAAGAAATAATACCACAGATAACTGATTTGGCAAAAAACTTAACAGTTGATGTTGATGAAATTGATGGTTCGTATCCAATTTCAATCATTAATGCCGGACTGTCAACGCTTCTTGTACCCATAAAAACATTACAATCCATTTTGAAGATTTCACCAGACTCGGAATCTCTCAAAGATTTCTGTTTTAAATCTGGCGTTGACATTGTCGAAGTGTTTACCAAAGAGGTTGTCGGTAAGATGAGCAATTTCAGAACAAGGGTTTTTGCGCCAACATTCGGATATATTGAAGATCCTGCAACCGGTTCGGGCAATTCGGCTTTTGGTTACTATTTGCTTCGGAATAAATTGTGGCGTGGCGAAACAGTTACCATTGAACAAAACGGACTTTATGACGATTTTAATATTGTAAAACTACAAAAGCAAGTGGATGAGAAAGGTAACGACCGGATACTTTTCGGAGGGAATGCCATTACAAGAATTGTAGGTAAATATATATTACAATGATCGTTGCTGATGTAAATTAATGTTGTGAAATTTCTGAAGCGAATTTCTTTTAAATAACTTTGCTGAGTGAAAACGGCGAATATGATACAAAGATGTTCGCAGCCAATGCAAGAAAAATGACACAGCGTACAGATATTGATAATAACTAAAGATAGATTTATATGCACTTTATAAAATGTAGTAATTGCGGACACTTCAATGAAGTCAAAACGGAGTATTTGATATTTTGCTCTCAATGCAATAAAAAGCTG
>Ga0209125_1001372_pt1 | contig 23190 bp, 21 predicted proteins | sample BarGraIncub1131A_FD_184503 | JGI IMG/M metagenome (GOLD analysis project Ga0209125, IMG submission 184503) | Arctic peat soil microbial communities from Barrow, Alaska - Barrow Graham LP Incubations 11-31A (SPAdes) (version 2) | ecosystem: Environmental > Terrestrial > Soil > Wetlands > Peat... | reverse complement strand
TGTTTTTCTGATATATCATACTTGTCATATCCAAGTTGCGAATCCATCTCTGCTTCTAATGCTTCCTGGAGAACGTCTTTGAACATAATCTTCATAGCAGCTAAAACCTCATTTGTACTTGAAAACTTTTGATCATTGATATAGTTTCTTAAAATTTCCTTAGAATTTTCCGACATAAAAATACTCCTCCTTACAATATTTGGATAATTAACTTATCTCAATTATTGCCAAGAAAGAGTACTTTTTATACTGTTTACACAAAATTATTTACAGGCTCTTGTAGGATTTAGCAGTAGGTTATTTTTAAACCTACTGCTTTTATTAATTTTCAGCTTTTAAGCATAAACATCAATTATATTACTATTAGTAGACTTTGAATTACCTTTATTTGTAGTTGAACTACTAGCAACATCTTTTGACGGTTGAACTTTTTCACTAGATGATTGACTTGTATCGCTTGATTTGCTAGATTGTAGTTGTTGAATTTGTGATTGGATTAGTTGCATTTTAGCTTGTATTACTTCGATTTTGGCAGCCTTTGTTGTTGCATCATCTTTACTTGAATTAGCTTGGCTTAATTGTGAATTAAGAGTTGATAATTGTGATTTAAGCTTACTTACCTCACTGCTACTATTACTTGTTGTTGCTGTTGTTGTCGTTGTATTTGATGTTGATGGCACTAATGAAATACTCATATTTTTCCTCCTTAAATTGGTTTATTCATTTACTGTAAATGTAATGGCTACATTATAGATTCAAAAGCATTTTGTATAGCATCTTCTTGGGTCTGAGTTATTGTGCCCGCTGATACTAAACTATCTAGAGGGTTTGTTTCCGAATCACTTGGTTTGTTTGAATTTGATTTATTAGCATTCATAGATTCCTCTAAGATTTTAAGTATAGCATCTGCTTGAGTTTGAGTTATTGTGCCTTGTGATACTAAGGTATCTAAAGGGTTGGTAGTGATAGTTCCAGAACTTACTAAAGCATCTAGTGGTTTAACTCTATTTGTTGTGTTTTGTGCGGTGTTATCAAGAGCTAAAAGTGCTTGTTCAGCTTTAGCTATTTCTAAAGCCTTAGCAATTTTTTTCTGTTTTTAGATTATATAAATCAATGGTGTTTTGAGCACTGCTTATTGTATTCATATTTTTCTCTCCTTTAATATGCTTGTTTGCATTTATTTACCTAATACTATTATCGTAATATAACACCTATTAGGATACCATAATACTGTGGCAAATTTGTGGCAAAATTAAGTGAAAAATAAATAATATTATTGTCTACATATGGTAAAATATAAATTGAGGTGAACTAAATTCATGAATAAAAAACTGATATACATTGCTGATGGTCAACTAACCCACGACTAAAGTCGTAGGCATGGAGAAGAAATTCCCTGATGTCTTAGGTGACTAGACTAAGCGAAAGCTACGTTGTTCAGGTCATGATACCTACGAATGTTTATCCTAGTTTGTAGCTCTATCGTATAGTATTAAAAGCTCCAAGGGTAAGAAGCGGTGTGCTATGCCTAACAAGCCTTTACAACATTGTCTAAGGGTAATTAACTCTGAAAGGAGAACGAAACATGAGTGTATTCGTGATTAATCAAAGAAGCGGACCATTAATGCCTTGCAGTCCTAGAAAAGCAAGATTATTGCTGAGGCAAGGTAAGGCTAAAATAGTAATAAGAACACCATTTACAATTCAACTGTTACAAGCTACAGGAGAAACCAAACAAGAAATAATATTGGGTGTAGATGCAGGAAGTAAATGTATTGGATTATCTGCAGTAACACAAAATAAAGAAGTCTTTTCAGCAGAAATTGAGCTCAGAAACGATATAGTAAATTTATTATCTACCCGTAGGCAGAACAGAAGAACAAGGCGATATAGATTAAGGTACCGAAAGCCTAGGTTTCTAAATAGGGTAGGGAGTAAAAATAAAGGGTGGTTAGCTCCATCAATAGAAAATAAAATAGATACTCATTTAAAAATAGTAAACAGAATCCATAAGTTGTTACCTATTAGCAAAATTATAGTTGAGGTAGCAAGCTTTGATATACAAAAGATTAAAAATCCAACTATAGAAAGCAAAGAATACCAAGAAGGAAATGGTCTAGGATTTTGGAATGTACGAGAATATGTTTTCTTTAGAGATGGTCATAAGTGTAAAGGCAGGAAGGGATGTAACAACAAAATACTTAATGTACACCATATAGAATCAAGGAAAGTAGGCGGCAATAGCCAGGAAAATTTAATTACACTTTGTGAAGAGTGTCATAGTGACTATCACAAGGGGAAACTAAAACTTAACCTTAAACGTGGTAAATCATTTAGAGATGCAGCATTCATGGGGATAATGCGGTGGGCTTTTTATAATAAGATAAAAAAATTGTATTTTAATGTGAGTTTGACTTATGGTTATATCACCAAAAACACAAGAATAACCAATAATTTGCCTAAAGAACATAAAGTTGACGCACTATGCATTACAGGTAATCATTTAGTAAAAAGACTACAAGATTACTACTATATCAAACAAGTTAGAAGACATAATAGGCAAATTCACAAGGCTAATATTCTAAAGGGTGGAATTAAGAAACTTAATCAAGCGCCATATTTAGTAAAAGGTTTTAGATTGTTTGATAAAGTTCAATTTGAAGGTATAGAATGTTTTATATTTGGTAGACGAAGTACAGGATATTTTGATTTAAGAAGGTTAGATGGAACTAAAGTTCATAGGAGTGCGAGTTTTAAAAAACTAGATATTTTAGAAATACGTTAAATATAACCGTTGGAATTAGAAGTACAAGTCCAAAAGATAGATAAACTAATTTTGGATTTTTATATTTTATATTAACAATTTTCATAATATAAAAAGCAGCCATTAATTCAAAAACAAAAGATAACATTTTTACATAGAATAAGGTATTTATATTTGTATAAGTGCCTATTGCTAGTAAGTATAGATAGGGCTGTGTGTAATCACCCATTGCATTTTTTAATGAAGCGAAGCCACCACCCACTTTTATAGTATCAAACCATTTACTTACAAAGGCAGTATAGTCTCCACTCATAAAAGGTAAACCTGGAATTCTAATAAGTATAGCAACCCATATAATAAAAGTTAAAACAAGAAATTTTTTCAAAAACTTTTTATTATTATTCATAAATCTCCTCCAACTTAGTTCTCTGGTTTCTTGAAATCTCCATTTGAAGAACCTCCTTCAGGCTTACTACCATCACTTTTTGGAAATCCATGTTGAGACATTGTACCATTTCCCTTTCGAGATGAATTATTATTGACAGCATGGGCTTTTGTATATTGGTATGCAAACAAAAGGGTTCCAATTATAACTGAGAGAGTTACCATAACCGCTAAGGTTGAGGTTAATATATTTTTACTTATTTTCATGGTTTTATCCTCATCTTTCTTGCTGTATTAAATTTTTCTATGGTTGCAGATTCTACATTCAGTCATAGAATCTGCAACCATAGATCATTCATTTATATAAAATTAAGGTAACTATTGTTATTTTGTCGTAGTATCAGCGCCTTTTAAATCATATAAGGTTTCAGAATTTCCACCACCAAATTGCTGAGTTTTTGAATTCGTAGCTTTTGTGGTATCACTAGTTTCAATTGTTGTTTTACTAGTTGTAGTTGCAGGTGAAGTTGTTACTTTATTAGTTGCAGTTGTAGAATCTTTCCATTCACTCTCTGCAACAAGTTTACCATTAGCTTTAGCCCAGGTCATGATATCATCAGTAGATCCGCCACCTTGGCCTCCTACCATTACATATCTTACTTCACCCTTATTAACTAATTCCTTAAATTGAGCTAAGGTAATTGCTTTATCAGTTCCAAAGAAACCCCAAGTCATTACAGATTCATCAGTTTTAAGTATTATATCTGTTGCATAACCATTAGTGGATGAAGTTACAAGGATATATTTCTCAGTTGTTTTATTAGTCTGTAAGAATTTTATTAATTTTGTATTACTAGAAGTACTTGAAGTCCCCATTGAAGCTCCCATACCTGAACCTCCACTTTTACTGCTAGAGAGTAATCCTAGCCCAGCAGATGGGAAGGTTCCTGACATAGCATTAAACATTGTAGTAGCAGACCAAAACATAGGGGTTATTAAAAGCCCTACTAAAGCAGTAGCTACTAATATTTTCGAAAGTTTTTCATTTTTATTTTTTAATAGTTTAAGAACAATGATTGTAATTGAAGAAATAAAACATAAAACAGATAGTGCAATCATTAAAATCTTAGGGATAGTTGAAGTCTTATAATAATAAGATAAAATCAGTAACTGAACTAATCCATCTACAATAAGTGCTACTGGTAAAATCCAAGATTTAAGTCCCTTCTCTTTATGAAGTTCCCACATAGACACAATTCCGATTCCTGCTAGGGCTGCGATTGGTGGGGCAAGCATTGTTAAATAATAAGGATGAAATAAACCTGTTGTGAAGCTGAAATATATAAATTCAGGTATTAACCACATTGACCATACAATTAATGCTAATTTTTTTCTGTTATCAAAAGTAGGCCTAAGTTTTTCTTTTAATGCAGCCGCTATTAATCCGAATATTGCAAGTGGGAATAACCAAATTATCTGATCTGACAAACTATTACTTAAAAATAATCTTGTAATACTAGATTTTTCACTACCACCCATGCTGCTACCGCCACCGCCGCCGCCATTAGTTTTTCCTCCTGGAGCTTGCCCACGTTGGCCATCTCCTGTAGGGGGAGTACCTCCTTGCATTCCTTTTTCAAAGTTGCCATCAGTACCAGTAGGGGGAGTTCCACCAGGCATTCCTTCAAAGTTTCCACCTTGAGTTTTACCACCACCCATGCTACTGCTTCCAATTCCAAGTCTTTCTAATCCATTATGTCCAAATATCAGTTCTAGTTCTGAGTTATATGTTGTACTACTTCCTACATAAGGCCTATTTGCAGCAGGTATTAAATCTACCACTATTGCCCAAGAAAAAGAAACAACCAGCAGAACCAATGTTCCTGCCATAAGATGGATTATTCTCTTTTTAAGTGAAACTGTATTAGAAAGAAGATAAGTTAAATATATAGCAGGAATTATCATGTATGCTTGAAGCATTTTTATATTAAAACCAATACCCACAATAGCTAAACTTATTAAAAGATATTTAACTTTGCCTTTATCAGCTGCTATAGAAATAGCCCAGCATGCGAGTAAAAGAGCTAAAACCAGTAAATTATCGCAAGTGTTATTTCTGCTTACAGCAACAAAAACAGGGGTTACTGCAAGAAATAATGCTGAAAGAAGACCAGCTACAGTTCCAAAGGATCTCTTAACAATAATATATATTATTGCAACGGAGATTACTCCTGCAAGAGCTTGAGGAAGAAGAATACTCCAGCCGCTAAATCCAAAGATTTTAGCAGAGATTGCTTGAAGCCAAAAACCTAGAGGTGGTTTATCAATACTTATAAAGCTAGTTGGGTCAAAAGCTACGAAAAAGAAATTCTTCCAGCTCATAGTCATACTTTTTACACCAGCAGCATAATACAGATTTGAATACCCCTCTATGCTTAAATTAGTGAAATTTAATATTCCAGACAATATTAATATTAAAGATAATAATAGCTTTTCTTTTGGAAATCCTAATTTCTTCATTTTAATTAGCTCCTTTTTAGAATGATTATTGACGGTAATAACATTTTCAACTTATTATTACGCATATTGTTTATATCTCTTTATTTAAGATTATAATCAATAATTGTAGTAGTAGTATCAAATAAATATGTGAGCATTATGTGATACCATTGCAACAAAAAAATACCGCATATTCATGAATAATGCGGTATTTACATTAAAAAGTTAGAAAGCTACTATAAAACATATTCATTATTATTTTGTCTGAATTTGTTCTATATATGTAGCATTTATTTTTATTTGAATAAACTAAAGTAGCGGTATATATAGAATATTGCTTAATGGAGGTGAAATTATGAATAAAAATATAAATAATCTTACTGGATCATATTACATTAGTGGACATAAGCATTCATATTGGTTTGCTGAAAACAATTGCCATAGAAATTGCGACAACCCCCACTGTAAAGGTTGTCTTGAAGGCCCTACTGGACCCACAGGACCCACTGGCCCTACCGGTCCTCCTGGTACGGGATTTTCACCAATAGCACAAAGTAGTTCTCAGACGGTTTATGTTAGCAAGGGTGGTAATGATATTATAGGTGATGGAACAATTAATAATCCATACGCAACAATACCAAGAGCTATGACATCAATAGTAGATGCTTCTCGGAATAAGCGTTATGCAATAATGGTGGGTCCAGGAAACTTTATTGAGAGCTTTAGCTTGAAAGCCAATGTAATGATTGTTGGTGAAGACCAGATTGTAGTGCGTATCGGTACAGGCGGTAGTTCTATCGATATCAATGATCCAACATGGTTAGTAGATGATGATAACAGGTCAGGCTTTGACGGAGTAGCCCTAATTGCTGACACATTAAGTTTTGACTTTACGGCTCAATCAAGTATGCAAGGAAAATTGTTTTTCTATTCTACACGTTGTAATGATACTCCTGTCTTTACGGCATTTAATTCTATTAACCAAGTCACAATTCAGAATTGTATGTTTTTCGCAGGATATACTCAAACTGGTATAAATATGATTTTGGCTAACACGGACTTTGTTAACGAAGGATTGATTACAGTCAATTCAAGTGATTTATCTAATACTTCAGTGAAGGCTACAGGTGGGGGTACTGATGGATCATTAACGGCTTCTCATACCTCAGGTGATCATCCTATTGAAATTTTCTTATTGGGCTTCACTATACTCAAGATTCTCTCAGCCTCTGCATTGGACCTAAACGCTTGTAAGGTAACTGCGGCTGTTAATAGTATTCCGATATACACCAATTTTACAGGCATGGCCACTTTAACCTTTATCAATGATGCCAATGCCTTGGGTTATACACCAACTACAGGAAATTGGAGTCCAGTTCCTACTACTGTTCAAGAAGCTCTTGATCAATTGGCTTCTCTTCTACCTTAATACTTTGCTTTTTAATGCATATTACATTTTATAGCGTACATTTGAAGTAAGCATAAAAAAGTAGCCGTTTTCTCCATGAAAGTGGCTATTTTTTTATGCTTTTAATTGTTTATTACCAAACTAAGAGAATATTAGATTGTATTGACAATTTATTAAACACATGGTATTATACACCTAACCTATAGGATAAGTATGATTAATGCTTTAATCTCTTGATTTCATTAGACATACTCAAGGCTAAGGTATGTTTTTAATTGGAGCTATAATGTATACTTTTGACAAATAACTACATAAAACATTTCTAACTAAGGAGGTATAATATGAAAAATTCACTGGGATTTAAATTTTCAATAACATTATTGGTAGGTGTTTTATTAATGGCAGGACTCGCAGGATGCTCATCTAAAAAAGAAGAAAATGCAAATGCTAATGTTAAGGTTGGATATTTCCCGAATATAACCCATTCACAAGCTCTTGTAGGACGCGAACAAGGAAGTTTTCAAAAGGCTATAGGAGCAAAAAATAAGATCGATTGGAAATTATTCAATGCAGGGCCAGCAGAAATAGAGGCACTTTTTGCAGGAGCCATTGATATAGGATATATAGGACCTGGTCCAGCTATTAATGGATATGCAAAATCCAAAGGAGATATTCAGATTATTGCAGGTGCAACTGACGCAGGAGCAATATTTGTATCTAAAAAAGGAGCAGTTATCAAGGATTTAAAAGATTTAAGTGGTAAGAAGATTGCAGTTCCACAATTTGGAAACACTCAAGATTTAACACTTAGAAGTATATTGTCTAAGAATGGACTTAAAGATAAAACAAAGGGTGGAACCGTTGAAGTACGCCAAGCAGCAAATGCTGACATTTTAACCCTGCTACAAAAGGGAGAAATAGATGCAGCCTTAGTACCAGAACCTTGGGGTTCTAGACTCATAAAAGAGGCAAAAGCAAATATTATTTTAGATTATAAAGATTTACTTAGGGACGGAAAATATACTACTGCTGTAGTAGTTGTTAGAACTGAATTTTTAAAGGAACATCCACAAATTGTTGAAAAGTTTTTAAAAAACCACGTAGAGGTAACAGATTATATTAATAAAAATCCAGATAAGGCTAAGGAAATAGTTAATAAACAAATTACTGAGTTAACTAAGAAAGCATTACCAAAGGATGTTTTAGATGCTGCCTTTAAAAGATTAACAGTTACAAATAATCCAGAAAAAGACTCAGTACTTGAATTTGTTAAATCTTCAGTTAAAGAAGGTTTCTTAAAATCAGAGCCAGATACTAAGGATTTATTTAATCTTAGTATTCTGAATAATGTTTTAAAAGAAAAAGGACTAGAGCAAATCAAATAATTGAGGTGATAAATTTGAGTCTTATTGTTAAGGACGTTAGCAAGGAGTTTATTTCAAAATATAAAAGGACAAGCACCCTTAAAAATTTTAATTTAGAAATACAAAAGGGTGATTTTGTATGTATACTAGGACCTTCTGGGTGTGGCAAATCTACTTTACTAAATATTTTAGCAGGACTCGAAAACGCAACTAAGGGTGTAGTTATACTTAATGGTAATGAAATAACGCAGCCAGGACCAGATAGAACAGTTATGTTTCAGGAAGCCGCATTATTTCCCTGGCTTAAGGTAATAGATAATGTAGAATTTGGAATGAAGATGGCTGGTTTGCCAAAGGAAATACGATACGAGAAGGCGTTGCATTATTTAAAAATGGTACATTTGTCAAAGTTTCAGAATTCATATGTATATGAGCTTTCAGGGGGAATGAAACAGAGAGTTGCCTTAGCAAGGGCACTCACTCTTGATTCTGAAATATTGCTAATGGATGAACCTTTTGCAGCACTAGATAGTCAGACTAAAATGATTTTACAGCAAGAATTGCAGCGTATCTGGGTAAAAACTAAAAAAACCATCGTTTTTATTACTCATAACGCAGAAGAAGCAGTTTATCTAGCAAATAGAGTTGTAGTGATGGCAGCTAATCCTGGTAGAATAAAGCAGGAATTTATTATAGAACTTGCAAGGCCGAGGCATATGGAAAGTTCTGACATTTCATATTATACCGCTAAAATAATGAAGGCATTAAAAGAGGAGGTGGAGAAGGTTGCAAAAGCAGAGTACGATGGTGATTGGAATATTGAAGAAAATACTGTTTTATATTCTTCTGATACTGATATGGGAGGGAATTTATAAACTAGGAGTTGATATTCTGAGAATTTGGAAACCGTATATTTTCCCATCACCTATAGAGGTTTTTAAAACATTAGTAGGGCTTATAAAAGATAACACAATAGGTATAGCCATTATTGCAAGTGTGAAGAGAATTATTGTGGGATATTTTATTTCAGTAATAATAGGAGTTACTCTAGGCCTCACAATTGCTAAATTTAAATATTTAGAAGAAAATTTAGGGCCATTAATATTAGGTCTTCAAACCTTACCTAGTATTTGTTGGTTACCTTTCGCAATTTTATGGTATGGACTTAGTGAGAGTTCAATTATTTTTGTAATTGCAATTGGTTCAACATTTGCTGTGGCTATGTCAGTCAAATATGCAATAAAAAATGTTAATCCACTATATATAAGAGCTGCCAGAACTATGGGGGCTAAGGGTAGTAAAATTTATACTCATGTAATTTTACCGGCAGCTTTGCCCGATATAGTTAGTGGACTTAAGCAAGGTTGGTCATTTGCATGGAGAGCACTAATGGCAGGGGAAATGCTTTCTTCTACAAAGGGACTGGGTCAAGTGTTAATGGTGGGAAGAGATTTAGCAGACATTAGTCAAGTTGTAGCTGTAATGATAGTGATAATAATTCTTGGGTTATTAGTTGATAAACTTGTTTTTTCAAGACTTGAGAAAAGTATGAGACATAAATGGGGTCTTGATAGGGTCTAGTTTTTAAGAAAATGATGGAGGTGGCGAGAGTAAATGAGTACAGAAAATCTTACCTGGCATGATACGTTTGTAACTAGAGAGAATAGGGAAACCTTACTTTCGCAAAAATCTAAGTTGCTATGGTTTACTGGGTTATCTGGTTCTGGTAAATCTACAGTGGCAAATGCTTTAGAGAGAAGATTAAATGAAGGTGGCAAGGCAACTTATCTATTAGATGGGGATAATATTCGCCTTGGAATAAATTCAGATCTTGGATTTTCTTTAGATGATAGAAGTGAAAATATTAGAAGAATTGGTGAAATCGGGAAACTATTTGTAGATGCAGGAATTATAACTCTAGCCTGTTTTATATCCCCGCTTAAAGTGAATCGTGAAATGGTACGTAAAACTATAGGCGTGGATTTCATTGAAGTATTTGTAGACTGTCCACTGGGCGAATGCGAAAAGAGAGATCCTAAAAATTTATATAAAAAGGCACGACTCGGTATGATTAAAGAATTTACTGGCATAACCTCACCTTATGAAGAACCTGAAAATCCGGAAATAGTGGTAAATACAAAGGAGCAAACTTTAGATCAATGTGTAGATAAAATATTAGATTATTTAAAGGTAGGAATTTAAAATAAGAAGTCGAAAATGCCTTGGTTAGGAGGTCACAATGAAGCTAGAAACAAAAATACTTAAAACGGACGTATTAGTCGTTGGTGGAGGTACCGCTGGATGTTATGCTGCATTAGCATTAAGTAAGCATGAAGATACTAATATTGTAGTAGTAGATAAAGCTAACATAAAAAGAAGCGGATGTTTAGCTGCAGGGGTTAATGCAATCAATGCATATATAAATAAAGGATATACACCAGAAGACTTCGTTGACTTTGTTAAAAAGGAATCCGAGGGAATTATAAGAGAAGATCTTGTATATTCTATAGCTAAAAATTTAAATGTAGTTACAAGAAATATAGAGCGTCTAGGGCTTACAATTTTAAAGGACTCAGAGGGTGAATATGTTACTCGTGGCAAAAGAAGTATTAAAATTAATGGGGAAAACATAAAGCCTCTTCTTGCAAATGAGGTTAACTCAAAGAAAAGCATAAAGGTTATAAATAAGGTGAATATAATAGATTACATCGTTAAAGATGGGATCGTTATTGGTGCTTATGGTTTCCATATAGAAGAAAACATTTTTTATGTAATCTATTCTAAGGCGGTTATTTGCACAACCGGTGGAGCTTCAGGCCTATATAAACCTAATAATCCTGGCTTTTCTAAACATAAGATGTGGTATTCACCTTTTAATACTGGGGCAGGTTATGCAATGGGAATACGAGCGGGTGCTGAGATGACTTCCTTTGAAATGAGGTTCATTGCTCTAAGGTGTAAGGATACCATAGCACCTACCGGCACTGTGGCGCAAGGCATTGGTGCAAAGCAAGTTAATGCCTATAAAGAAGAGTATGTAAAAAATTATGGCAAACCTTTAACAACTACGCGGTTATTTGCCACTGTAGAGGAAAACAAGAAAGGGCTAGGTCCTTGCTATTTAAAAACTGTGGGCAGTTCTAAAGAAGTAGAAGAAGAACTTTATAAGGCATATCTTAATATGGCCCCAGCTCAGACCTTAAAATGGATTGAGGATGGGAAAGGTCCTAGCTCGCAAAATCTGGAGATAGAAGGTACAGAACCTTATATAGTTGGTGGGCATTCGGCTAGTGGATATTGGGTGGATACAAAACGTGCGACCACTATTTCAGGATTGTATGCGGCCGGAGATGTGGCAGGGGGAAGCCCTAAAAAATATGTAACTGGTTGCTTTGTAGAAGGTCAAATTGCAGCTGAGTCTTCTACTCAATCTATAAAAAATAAGAAAAATGAGTTAATAGGAGAAGAGGAGATCCACTCTAAAGCTATATTTTTAGAAACTTTTCTTGGAAATGATGAAAGTATGTTTTCTATAAATGGCATTGAAGAGGCTATGCAAAAGGTAATGGATGAATACGCAGGTGGTATATCTAAAAATTACGTTTTTAATACTACAAGATTGCAAATAGCCAGAGAAAAAATAGAGGAACTTTTAGTGCTTTCTGCAAACCTCCGTGCCAAGGATATGAGAGAACTTTTACAAATATTTGAAGTCATTGATAGGTTATATGTTTGCAAAGTTTTAATAGTTCATCTTTTAGAGCGAAAAGAAACCCGCTGGAAATGTTATGGCGAAAATGCAGATTATCCTGAAAAAGATGATAGCTTACTTAAATATGTCAATACAATATATAAAGATGGTAAGGTGCAAGTGATTTTAAGAAATTTAATAAAGCGAGATGAAGTTTATGAGCATTAAAATAGATCCACAAAAATGTGTGGGTTGCGGAAAATGTCTTGATGCTTGCCCCGGAAACCTTATATTTAAAAAGGATGAATCAAAAGCCTTTTTAAAATATCCAGATGAGTGTTGGGGATGTACCGCTTGCGTTAAGGAATGTCCTGCATCTGCTATAAATTATTATCTTGGAGCAGATATCGGAGGCAAAGGAACTTATTTAAATACTAAAAAAGATAAAAATCTTCTTCATTGGCACATCTTTAAACCAAATAATGAAGAGATAATTATTACAACAAATGAAACAGAGGCTAACAAATATTAGGAGGTAAATTATGGATCATTTAGATGCATTAGAAGCAGAAAGTATTTTTATATTAAGAGAATCTTATAAAAAATTAGGAAAACTTGGAATGTTATGGTCAATTGGGAAGGATTCAACAGTACTACTATGGCTAGCTAAGAAGGCTTTTTTCGGACATTGTCCTTTTCCTTTTATCCATGTAGATACCAAACATAAAATACCAGCAATGATTGAATATAGAGATAAAATTGCTAAAGAGTTTAATATTGATCTTATAGTTCACACAAATGAGGAAGCTATAAAGCAAGGTATGGGACCACATTGTGGGAGGCTTAATTGTTGTAAGGCATTAAAAACAGATGGCCTTCAACAAGTGGTTACAAAATATGAGTTTGATGGATTAATTCTAGGAATTAGAAGTGATGAGGAAGGTTCTCGTTCAAAGGAAAGAGTATTTAGTGAAAGAAATAAGGATTCTGAATGGGATTATACTAATCAAGCACCTGAACTTTGGGACCAATTTAAAACTGATTTTCCAAAGGGTAACCATATAAGAGTTCATCCAATACTTCATTGGAATGAAATAGACATATGGACTTATATACAAAGAGAAAATATACCACTTATAGATTTATATTTTGCAAAGGATGGAGAACGATACAGAAGCCTTGGCTGCGCTGAGTGTACTGGTAAGATAAAGTCTAACGCGGTGACGATTGATCAAATAATTGAAGAATTAAAAGTTACTACAACCGGTGAGAGAGCAGGCAGGGCTCAAGATCAAGAGGATTCTTATGCAATGCAAAAGCTTCGTAAAGATGGATACATGTAAGGGAGGGGTTTTTACTAATGGAAAATACAAGAGAAGTATTAAGAATAGTTACAGTAGGACACGTAGATCACGGCAAGTCTACAGTAATTGGAAGATTACTTTATGATACAAAGTCATTACCAGAAGGTGCAATTGACAAAGTTAAAAAAATCGCTAAAGAAACAGGGAAGCCCTTTGAATATGCATATCTATTAGATGCTTTTGAAGAAGAGCAAAAACAAGGAATAACAATCGATACCACTTCTCTTCAATTTCATACGGCTATGCGAGATTATGTAATTATAGATGCACCAGGCCATGTAGAATTTCTTAAAAACATGATAACAGGTGCAGCTAGTGCTGAAGCTGCACTTTTAATAATTGATGCGGAAGAAGGAATTCAAGAACAATCCAAAAGGCATGGTTATATACTTTCACTACTCGGAATTAAACAGGTATACGTTGTAGTTAATAAAATGGATCTTATTGATTATAATGAAGAAAAGTTTAATGTTATAAAAGAGCAAATGAATGATTTTTTAGCAAATTTAAATGTACATCCTTTAAAATATATTCCTATCTCTGCTTTTTATGGTGAAAACTTAACTTCAAAATCTAAAAAACTATCTTGGTATACGGGAGAAACTGTGCTTGAAGCATTAGATCTATTTACACAAGAAACAGGCTTAGAGGCAAAGCCTTTAAGACTACCGATACAAGATGTATATAAGTTTGATAATAGACGGATTATTGCGGGAAGAATAGAAGCAGGTAGCCTTAAGATTGGCGATGAAATTCTTATTTCTCCATCAAACAGAACTACAAAAGTTAAGAGTATAGAAGCCTTTGTAGAAAAGGATATGGTAGACACTTTGAGTGCAGGAATGTCTGTAGGAATTACACTTGAAGATGAGTTTTTTAATAAAAGAGGAGAAGTAATTTCCCATAAAAAAGATGCACCGCTTGTTTCTGATCTTTTTAAGACCAATATATTTTGGATGGGGAAAAATAATTTTGTAAAAGGTAAGAAATATAAGATAAAGCTGGTAACTCAAGAAGTGGAATGTGAAATTATTGCCTTTAACAAAGTTATAGATGCCACTACTCTCGGAACTTATGAAAATGCACTTGAGGCAAAAACTAATGATGTAGCTGAAGTTACTATTAGGACTAAGGAAAAAATATGTTTTGATAAATTTTCAGACAACCAAAACACTGGTAGGTTTGTAATAGTGGACGGTTATGATGTAAGTGGTGGTGGAATTATCTCAGGGCTTGCAAAGCCTAATGAAATTATTGCTACTAGCTTTAGTAAGAATGAAGTTGAGCTTCCAATCAATTGTTTTGATGAATATTATTATGATATTAAAGCCTCAGAAGTTAAGAGAAAATTAGCAAAGGCGACTCAATATAGTATTGGACAAGATGTGCCTTGCATTGGATCGAGTTATGATTTTAAAGAAAACTTTGATGTAATAGCATTAAATGTTAGCCTTGTTGCTAAAATAAGGGGCGGTAAGTTAGTTGATATTACATCAATAGGTAAGTATTCATACGCGCCTATAGCTATTATTAATGAAAGTGGTTTTGGAATCAATATATCCTCTAAGAAGGATTTATTGGAGTATATTATTGATTATCAAAAAGGCGTTAATGATATTTTTGCAAATAAATGGCTTGATTTTACCAAATATAGAACTATAAAGTTTACTTCTACTATACAAGGAATACTGGAATATGAAATTTAAATAAAAATGGTGGTGTAATCCCTATTTCTAAATTAATTTGATTATTCATGATATAATGAAAATAACCGACTAATGTGAACTTTAATCATCTTAGCCGGGATTTTTACATCCTATTCAATTTTATTCTGTTTCATATTCTTTGTAGCTTCATAATCATAGATAGATAAGTTCTGAAAGGGGATTAATATGATAACAATCACGGAAGAGATTTTAAGTAGCATTAAAGAATTTAAAAATAAATTACAACAATATAAAGAAGGTAAATTAGAAAATTTAAAATCATATACTTCTATTATGGGAATTTATAAAGAAAGTTTGACTGATACGTATATGGTTAGACCGAGAATTGCTGGTGGAGTTACAACGATTAAACAATTAAAAGCTATAAGCGAAATAGCTAAGAAATTTTCTGGGGTCAAAATACGGTTTACAACAAGACAAGATATTCAATTTCAATCAGTCAAAATTGAATATTTATCAAGCATACTAGATGAATTAGTAGATGCTGGCTTAATTACAAAAGGTGCTGGTGGAGATGGGGTAAGAAATATTGCATGTTCACCTCTTTCTGGAGTATCTCAAGATGAGGTTTTCGATGTTACACCATATATGAAAGAAGTTACAAATTATATGATGAAAGATCCTGAAAATCGTAAGCTACCAAGAAAATATAAAATATCCTTTTCAAATAGTCCAGAGGACACAGCTAATGCTACTATGACAGATATAGGTTTTATTGCTAAAATAGTTGAGGGCAAAAAAGGCTTTGAAGTTTACGCTGGTGGTGGACTCGGTGGTAGCGCTAGAGTAGGCTTAAAGCTTGAAGATTTCATAGAGGATACGCAAGCATTATATTATGTACAAGCAATGAAGCAAGTTTTTGAAAGAGAAGGGGATAGGACTAACAGACATAAAGCTAGATTAAGATTTGTGGTTCAAAGATTAGGGGAAGAAGAATTCATCAAAATGTTTAGAAATGAACTCCAAAGCCTTAAAGCTAAGCAGGATTTATTGCTTAAGGTAGAGTCAGAAGAAGAAAATATACAAAACGATTTGGAAGATAAAGAATCAATATGGAAAAATAAATATAAAAATATAATATATCCTCAAAAGCAATCAGGATATTATTCTGTATATATTCATCCGCAAAATGGAAATATGAGCACTAATGATTTAGATAAGATATTAGATTTCGGAGCAAGCTTAAATTATGAAACATCTATAAGACTTACTCTGACACAAGGTTTTTTTGTGAGAGATTTATTAGAAAAAGATGTAGAAAATTTAATAAATACAACATCTAATTTTTCATCTATATTTAACTTATATAACTCTGTAATCTGTGTAGGACCTAAGATTTGTAACTTTGGTATTAATAATTCACAAGGTCTTTTCAATAATATAATTGAAGCCTTTGAATTTACGTCCATTGATATAAAAAGTGCATTGCCAAGAATACTTATATCGGGATGTCCTAATTCCTGTGCACAACCTCAAAAAGGACTTATTGGATTTGTTGGAAAAAAGAAGCGTACGGATAATAAATTGGTTCCTGTATATTCTATATCTTTCAATGGAAGAGTTGGAGTGGGGGGTGCTAAGTTTGGAGAAGTTTATGGAGAAATCGCTGCTAAAAAAATGGCTAAGTTTCTTTTGGAGTTAGCGGAGTTAAAAGTTAATTCAGGGTGTACAGATTTTGCTTGCTTCATGGAAAGTAAAGAGGTGGGCGTACGAGAGTTAGTTACTAAGTATTCATCATTAGAAAGCTTTAGTGAGGATCCAGATTTATACTCTGATTTCTAGTTAATTAAAAATGTTTGGAATTACACTGGTAGATAAAATTCTTCAAATTGGAAGTTATGGAAATATAATATATTTCTATGAAAATGTTGTTAAATGAGAAAAGTGTGGCGTAAGCTACACTTTTCTTTTATCGTTTATATACATTGGGTTGAATTTAGTAATAAATATTAACCAATCAAACCAGAAATAGAGATAGCACAATAAACTAATAATAATCCCATGACTAAGTTAAATTGTTTATTATATTTTGATAAGAAGTTTTGGAATAGTGCACCAAAAAGTGCCCAACAAAGAGTAGATATAAAACCTATAAATGCTAGAAATAATGAGAACAATATTAAAGTAAAGTCTGATTTGTAATATGGAATTATAAAGGTCGCAATGACAGTGATTCCGTATAAGATTACTTTTGGATTGAAAAATTGCATTGTTAGTCCTGCTATATAAGTATTTGTTTTTTTATTAGCTAAGTGTGTTCCTAGCTTGGTGCTAAATGCAACTTTATAAGCAAGGTAAAGCATATAAACTGCACCAAAGATTCCTACAAAGTGTTCTATTTTTGGCATTACATTAAATAAAAAAAGATTAAAGTAACTACAAGCAATCATAAGTATAATAAATCCAGTGAAAACTCCCAAGTTAAAACGAAATGAATTCTTAAAACCATACTTTTTTGCATTTACCATGGATAATATATTATTTGGACCAGGTGTAAATGAAGTTACAAATACATAAGATAAAAAAGGAATTAGCTTGATCATATTGTATACCTCCTATGAAAATATGATATAATATACATTATAGACGTTATACCGGTTACAATGATATTATACACTATGTGCGTTATAAAGCACAATAGGAGAGGTGAATATTTTTGGATAATTTAAATTTACTAATTGCTAATAACTTAAAACGAATTAGAGAAGAAAGGAAACTAAGCCTTGATAAAGTGGCAGATTTAACAGGTGTTAGTAAAAGTATGCTGGGCCAAATAGAAAGAGGAGAATCTAATCCTACTATTTCAACTTGTTGGAAAATGGCGAATGGTTTAAAAATTTCTTTTACTGACTTAATCAATTCTCACCAATCTGATATAGTTGTTCTTAGTAAAAAGGAAGTTGAACCACTTATTGAGGATGGTGGAAGATATAAACTTTATCCGTTTTTTCCTTATGAAGGTGATAGACGGTTTGAGATGTATTCTATTGATATAGAAAAAGGTGGGCATTTGAGTGCAGAAGCCCACAGAGAAGGAACTGAAGAATATTTAACTGTATTTCAAGGGCAAGTGACTGTAAAAGTTAATGATGAGGAATACATTATAAATAAAGGGGATTCCATAAGATTTAAAGCTGATAAACCACATGGATATAGTAATACAGGAGATGAATTAACAATGATAAGTATGGTTATATACTATCCGATGTGTACTTAGAGTGACAAAAACTTAGTTAGTAATTTTTTTGTTTTACATAAAATAGGGACTTAGGTCTCTATTTTTTTATGCTTTTAGCTCCACTAGATAATCTATAATAGGGAATAAATAATAATAATAATAATAAAAGAACATTATCCAAATTTATTGCTGGGGTAATGTTTTTTTAAAGAGCTTAAAAAATAAATTTGAATATAATTTGTTAAACTTATTTAAACTATCTAGAAAACGTGAGATACTAAAGATATGGCAAAGATTAAGGAGTATGTATATGGATAAAAAGATTGGAGTAATTGCTTCCGATAGAGAACTAGAAAAAAGCATAATAGAATTGTTTACAGAAGATGTAGAGCAAGGAAAAATTATTATAGATATATTAGATCCTGATAATATAGAAAAACAAGGAAAGATATTAGAAAGTAAAGGGGCAAAGGCTATTATAGCAAGAAGTGGCGGTTATAGCCTTACTGTTGGAAAAGTAAATGTTCCGGTAATACAATTAAGGATAACTACTCTAGATATTTTATTTTCAATAAAGACAGCAAGTAAGTCTAATAAAGATATAGTACTTGTTATATCTGATTTAGAGTACTTTGATTATGATGAATGGAAAAGCATGATCAGTGCAAATGTTATTATTGAAAAGTTTAGCTATAAAGAAGAAATCGGTGAATGCGTAAGTAAGTATTTAAATAAAAAGGAGCAGGTAATAATAGTTGGGGGAGGTATTCCTTGTAGCTATGCTCAAAAATTAGACATGGAATTTGTTCATTTAGGTGCCAGCAATGAGTCAATTAGTGATGGAATCACATATGCTAGAGAACTTGTGGATAATTTATATGACAAGGAATATAAGAATGAGGTTCTAAAAACTATTTTGGATGGAGTACACGATGCTGTTATTGCAGTAAATCAGGAAGGTAAAATTATACTGTATAATGAAAGAGCTAAGGAACTATTAAAAAAGGAAAGCAATGATGTGATGGATAAGCAGTTATTAGATGTTTATCCTGAGCTTAAATTTATAATGGAAGTTATGGTAAATAAAATTAATCGGTACAATGAAATAAGGGTCTTGAAAAAAACAGTTATTACAGCTAATACGTCTATATTAAAGATAGATGGTCTTATCCATGGTGTTTTGTGCTCTTTTCAGGATATAACTAAGCTACAAAATTTAGAAAAGAAGATAAGATATGAACTTAATAAGAAAGGCCTTGTTACGAAGTATAGATTTCAAGATATTATTGCTTATGATCCCGTAATGAAAAATACTTTAGCAAAAGCAATAAAAATTGGTTTAACTGATAGTACGGTAATGATTTATGGAGAAAGTGGAACCGGCAAAGAGATGATTGTACAAAGTATTCATAATATTAGCAGTAGAAAAAATGAACCATTTGTAGCTGTTAATTGTGCTGCTATATCAGAAAGCTTACTTGAAAGTGAACTTTTTGGATATGAAGAGGGAGCATTTACTGGCGCGAGAAAAGGCGGCAAGCCTGGTTTATTTGAACTTGCTCATGGTGGCACCTTATTTCTAGATGAAATAAATAGTGTTTCCCTTAATCTTCAATCTAAGTTACTACGTGTTTTAGAAGAGAAGGAAGTAATGAGGATAGGTTCGGACTATGTAATTCCTTTGGATGTTAGGATTATATCTGCAGCAAATGAAGATTTAAAGAGGAAAGCATACGAGGGAAATTTCAGAAGGGACTTATTCTATAGATTAAATATACTAGAACTCCATATACCATCACTTCGAGAGAGAAAAAAAGATATCCTTCCGCTCTTTAAGTACTATCTTGAAAAATTTACAGGGCAAGTTGATGGAATGATAGTAAGTCGAGCACTTGAGGGAAAGTTAGTCAAATACTCTTGGCCTGGTAACGTGAGGGAGCTTCGAAACATTGCACAAAGGTATGCAATCTTTAAAGAAGTTGATTTAAACGATATAGAAATAATCGAGACTGGTAACCAATTTATAAATGAAGCCCATGAACTTACTAGTGAAAAAGTGGTAGACTTAAAGGAAATTAACCGATATGTAGAGGAAAAAGTAATAGAAATGCTTGCAAGTAGTGGAATGTCAAAAACAGAAATGGCAAAACAATTGGGAATAAGTAGAACTGCTTTATGGAAAAAGACAAAATCTTAAATCAGATTCATGTAAACTAAAGATAACAAAGTGTTAACATAAGAAAACATATTATTTTCAAATGGAAAAATATATTACCAAAATACAGGCCTTAAGGCCTGTATTTTATTTTGGCATGAAAATTGCTAATATATATGTATACGATTAAATTTTCAAACTAACTAAAGATGAACTGTTACGTCAATATATAGTAGGAGGAGAGTCATGGCTTTTAGAAATTTCAAGGAGTTAATTGAAAAGCTTCAAAATGCAAAGTCAAAGAAACGAGTAGTGGTGGTTGTTGCACAAGATGAACATACACTAGAAGCTGTATTTAAAGCAAAGAAGGATGGTATTGTAGATCCTATTTTAATAGGAGATAAAGTGAAAATAAAGGAAATACTACAGCACCTAAATGAGAGTATAGATGATGATGCCATTATTAATGTAGAAGACGATGCTGCGGCAGCTATGAAGGCAGTAGAACTTATACATGAGAATAAAGCAGACTTTATAATGAAGGGAAAAATTCAAACCGCAGATCTTTTAAGAGCAGTGGTTAGCAAGGAAAAGGGACTCAGAACAGGCAGTGTTATGTCTCATATTGCTATACATGAAATACCTACATATCATAAGTTGCTCGCTGTTACAGACGGTGGAATGATGATATACCCAAATTTAGATGAGAAAAAGCAAATTATTGAAAATACAGTTAATGCATTTATTGCTATGGGGTATGAAAAGCCAAAGGTTGCAGTTTTGGCTGCGATAGAGAATGTAAATCCAAAGATGCCGGAAACTGTTGATGCGGATATGCTAAAGAAAATGAATCAGAGTGGAGATATTAAAAATTGTATTGTAGAAGGACCTATATCCTATGATTTAGTTATGAGCAAGGAATCCGCAAAAATAAAGGGTTTTGATAGTCCAATTACAGAGGATGCTGATATTTTGGTGGTTCCAAATATGACAACAGGAAATATACTTGGGAAATCCCTGCTTTACTCTGCAGGAGCTAAAATGGCAGGATTTATAGTTGGAGCAAAAGTTCCTATTGTTTTGACTTCAAGAGGAGCATCAGCTGAAGAAAAATATTTATCAATAGTATTATCTGCTGCTGCAGTTAAATAAAAATGTAAAAACTTTATGATAATAGGTAAAAAAGAGGAGTGTAATCATGAAAAAATTACTAACAGGAAATGAAGCTATTGCTCGTGGAGCATATGAAGCAGGGGTAAGGTTTGCATCAGCATATCCAGGAACACCTAGTACTGAAATATTAGAAAACATTGCATTATATAAAGAAGATATATTAGCTGAGTGGGCTACCAATGAAAAGGTTGCAGTAGAAGCAGTAATTGGGGCAGCTTTTGCAGGGGCTAGATCAATAGCTGCTATGAAGCATGTCGGTCTTAACGTTGCCGCAGATCCACTTTTTACAAGTTCTTATACAGGAATTAATGGTGGCCTTGTTATAGTATCCGGAGATGAGCCAGGCATGCATTCATCACAGAACGAACAAGATAATAGAAATTATGCAAGATTTGCTAAAATACCAATGTTTGAGCCATCTGACAGTCAAGAAGCAAAAGATATGATTAAAGATGCATTTGAAATCAGTGAAAAATATGATAGTCCAGTACTTTTTAGAATTACCACAAGACTTTGTCATTCGAAGGGAATAGTTCAATGTGAAGATAGACACGACGTTGAATTAAAAGAATATGTTAAGGATATAAAAAAATATATACCTGTTCCAGCCCATTCAACAATGATGAGAGTAAAAGTAGAAGAGAGACTAAATAAATTGGAAGAGTTTTCAAACAATACACCTTTAAATTATATTGAATTAAATGATACCGGATCGAATGATACGCAAATAGGTGTAGTTGCATCTGGTTGTTCTTACAAATTTGCTAAAGAGGTTTTTGGTAATAGTGCATCCTATTTAAAACTTGGATTTACAAACCCACTTCCTAAAGCAATGATGAAGGAATTTGCTTCAAAAGTTGATAAGATTTATGTAATCGAAGAAAATGACCCAATAATTGAAAATGAATTAAAAATGCTTGGAATAGAATGTTTTGGAAAAAATACATTTCCGTACAATGGAGAAATGACTCCAGATGTAATTAGAAAATCGGTTTATGGTAAGAGTGAAGCGATTATAGAATATGATGACTGTAAAGTCGTTGCAAGACCTCCAACTCTATGTGCAGGATGCCCTCACAGAGGTTTTTTCTACGAAATCAGTAAGAGAAAAAATACAGTAATATCTGGAGATATAGGATGTTATACACTAGGGTTCGCGGAGCCATATAATGCTATGGACTGGTCAGTATGTATGGGCGCTAGTATTAGTATGGGACATGGAGCACAGCAAGTATTTAATATGAAAAAGGACAATGAAACCCGAGTAGTATCAGTACTTGGGGACTCTACATTCTTCCATACTGGAATTAACTCATTATTAGATGTTGTTTATAACAAAGGTAATTCCATAAATGTAATTTTAGATAATAGAATTACGGGCATGACAGGACACCAAGAAAATCCAGGTACAGGATATACACTACAAGGATTAGAAACAGAAATGGTTGATATAGAAGCACTTGTAAAAGCTTGTGGGATTAAA
>Ga0209125_1001370_pt1 | contig 23195 bp, 19 predicted proteins | sample BarGraIncub1131A_FD_184503 | JGI IMG/M metagenome (GOLD analysis project Ga0209125, IMG submission 184503) | Arctic peat soil microbial communities from Barrow, Alaska - Barrow Graham LP Incubations 11-31A (SPAdes) (version 2) | ecosystem: Environmental > Terrestrial > Soil > Wetlands > Peat... | reverse complement strand
CGGCAGGGGTTGTATTATTGGGGGCATTTTTATCGTACTGGCCGATAATGATCAGGTCCGTGTAGTAGGTGTAGGAAGTGATGATCTCCGTGGCACTGACTCCAACAACGGGCCAGTCAACGTAAAGCCACTCAGCCGAAATCCCTGCCGAAGCTGTCTTTTCGGTAAAAAGCGTCTGCATCGCCTTGGCGCCAGACTCCATGATGCCGCCATGTCGGGGCGCGTAATATTCGTGGGCTATGACGTAGAGCCCTTTGAGGTTTGCACCGTGCGTACGGGCAAGGTTGATGGCCAAGTCAAGCCTTGTCGAACAACTGGGGGAATTGTCCAGATGAATGAGAATATTTTTGAGCGCCATGCCATCTCCTTGTTGCGAACTGAGCACCTTTAGCAGCAGTGAGTTCAACCCTCGGTAAGACAGTTTAGATGCAGTAATACCACCCATGAAATAAATATATAAATCAACAAGCAATATATAGCAATAGATGCTTTATCATTAATTGCGGGGAATACTCGGTTCTCTTGCAACGACAATGGCTTCTTGCAACATATCCTCATATGTTGAGTAAAAAGTCGGATACAAAAAGGTTACATCACATCTTCAACGTCGTCTGTTTGCCCCAACTGGTGAAAAAATCCGCATACCGGACATACAAATGGATCGTCTTCCCTGAAACGTTGTATTTCCTCGCCCTACTCCCGACCATTTCTGAAAGTTGCAGCAGGAAGCGTCGGATCTCTAACGGATCATCAATATCCCGTTCTAAAGTTCTTGAATGCCCTACCGACTTTACCTCATCTTCCTCACCGAACTGAACAACAGGAGAATGGTCTATCCGCTGCCCCATCTGCTTGAGCCGCGTGCCGATGATACCGAATTTACGCGTTAGGCGGGCTTCGTCGCACCGCCCCAGCTCCCCGCAGGTGTAGATCGACATCATGTTGAGATGTCGTTGCATCTTTTTGCCGATGCCGCAGAGTTCATTTATCGGCATGCGCTCCAGAACCCGCGCAACATCTTCCGGAGCGATAATTGTCAGACCGTCCGGTTTCTGCATGTCGCTGGCCAGCTTGGCTAGAAGTTTGTTAGGAGCAATGCCGATTGAGCAGGTGATGCCGAAGCTGTGTCTAATTCGGGCTTTGATCAGGTAAGCAATCGTCTCGGAACTGCCAAAGATTCCAAGGGAATGAGTGACGTCCAGCCAGCTTTCATCGATGCTAAATGCTTCTACTTCAGGGGTGTAGTCCCTAAATATCTCGTTAATCTTGGCGGAGGTGTAGGTGTACTTCCTGTTGTCGCCGATGACGATGATCAGTTCCGGGCAGACTCTCTTTCCTTCCCAGATCGCCATACCGGTCTTGACCCCCTTGGCCCTAGCCTCATAAGAGCTGGTAGTGATTACAGTTCGCCCGCCACCGCCGACAACTGCTATCGGCTTGCCCCGCAGTTCAGGGTTAGCCTGCTGCTCCACCGAGGCAAAAAAAGCGTTCATATCGGCATGTAGGATGGTTCTATGTTTCACGGTCGTTCCGCTTGAAGTCCATTCAGAGACCAGGTCTGGTCGAGGGTGTTGTAGACTAATTCATAGAGAGCTTCGCCATCTGTGACGGCATAGTGCATAAGAGGGACTTCGCCGATACGGTCACGCCAGAAATAGGTCGTGTCCTTAACCTCGTACTTGCGCCGATTCAATTCAAACCATTTGGGAGTGACCTTGCCGCCGGGCGAAAATATTGCGGCTACGCGTATGGGAACTCTTGCTGACACCGTCACCTACTCCACGTTACGAAACAAGCCTACCATCTTGCCGACTATAGTCACCTCGCCCTGACCAGGGCGGATTACAATTGGCTCGTAGTCGGGGTTTGCCGGTTGCAGCAGAATATGGTCACTCTCACGGAAGAACTGTTTGAGGGTGGCGTCTCCGTCAACCATGACCGCAACAATCTCGCCGTTGTTGGCCACCTGCTGAGGACGGATCAGAACGATATCACCGTGGAGGATACCCTTATTGATCATCGAGTCCCCTTCTACCGTAAGAAAATAACAGCCATCCCCCTTGATAAGGCTGCTGTCCACGCTCAAGTGCCCGGTGATATCTTCAATGGCAGGTTGCAGCATACCGGCCCGTATCCTGCCGACAATTGGCAGCGAGACGGTCGCAGAAGTTGTATGGGTCAGAACGATACCGCGCGAGCTCCCCTCACGGCGACGGAGGTACCCCTTCTTCTCCAGGGCTTCTAAGTGGGCTATGGCCGTGACGGTTCCGGCTGTGCCGATATGAGCGGAAATCTCCCGCAAGGTTGGAGGGCATCCGTTGGCCTCAATGTACTCTTTGATGAACGTATAGACCTGCTGCTGGCGGGTAGTAAGTGTCTGCATGATATGAGCACCTGTCATGTGATATGTATATCAAATGATAGTTAACGATAGTGGCTTGTGTCAAGAGGGAATAAAATCTGGTCAAACCGGTACGATGCAAGCGGGGCTATCAAAGCGTGGATTATTAACCAAATCAGGGACTTTAAAGGCTTGCAGATGTTCGGCGGGGAACGGCTGGCAGAGCGGTTGCAGTTGTTCGGGGTCGTGCATGTTGTGACTCAGCCAGAGAGTGAAGGCATCGGGGTGAATAATCACCGGCATGCGGTCATGGATTGGCGCTATGAGTTTGTTGGCTGCAGTCGTCAAGATTGCGAAGGTTTCCAGCTCACTACCATCCGGCGTTTTCCACGATTCCCACAGTCCGGCCATACACATCGGTGAATGATCCGCCATTTGGATGTAATAAGGCTGTTTCTTGTCGCCGGTGTGCAACCATTCGAAAAAACCGGAAGTGGGTATGATGCAGCGACGGTATTTGATGGCGTGGCGGAAAGCGGGTTTCTCGGCCACGGTCTCGGAGCGGGCGTTGATTAAGTGGCTGCCGAAACTCAGGTCTTTGGACCAACCTGGTACAAGCCCCCACTTAAGAAGGTCGAGCCTATTATTGTCTCCCTGATTGCGGACAACTACAGCCAGCTGCGTTGGGGCCACGTTGAAGCGCGGCTCAAGTTGCGGGGCCTCAATCAGGCTGAAAATCCCTTTGAGTACTTCCGCTGGTATGTTGGCTACGAATCTACCGCACATTTCTTTATCCGATTACGGCTTTATATAAGCGTTCAGCCCGATGGTGATACTCTTGCCATCTAATTCAGCGGTGGTAACGGTATTTCCACGAGAGCTAGCAACTACCAAGGTCTTGCCGGAAGCAGATGGAGTCGGCTTCTCCAGGTCGATTTCGATGTAGAGTTTTTTGCCTTTGATTTCAATGGCCATTGCCATGTGTGGTTGTCCTTTTGAATCTGGATGAGGCGATCATGTTCGAACCCCATACAGCTCTCATTTTCCTTTTATAAATCACCAAAAGCAAAGCCTACACCGTGCAGAGCACTCATTATCGTAATTTTCCCTATAGTGCCTTTCCTGTCCCTGTCATGTCCCCTCTTAATCCAACACTGACCAGAGCTAAGTCGAAGGAGGGAGGATTGAGAAGGGGATGGGGTTTATTTTTAAACGCCGTCTTTCCGGTTTCCACAGCCGGGGAAGCGGAGTTTTTGAGTTTGGGGTTTGGCTTGCAAAAGAAGCGGGTGGAAGGGTTTAGTATATTCCCCTGAAATACCCCCAGCACCTGACCCGCTACATAATCCTTTCAAAGCCAAATCACCAAATTCAAAGCCCGCATGAACTTTAAAGCCTATATTTATATCAATTTTTGCGATTTCCAAATAGTTTTATCCAAAGAGCAAAACCTCTCTGTTGAAGTCTGTATTCACCTACCTTGGATGGGTTTTTTAAAATAATTTTTCTAGTAGTTAAAGCTTGTAGTGCATTAGTTAACGTGTTGTTATCACTAGTAAACTTCTCTCTAATTTCACTCTTTTTTATCCATGAATTCATGCTTTCTGCCATAATACTTAACACCTGCCGATAGTCATCTGATTTAATTTTGTCGTGAAAAGAACTTGCATAGTATCTATCGCCAATTGCATCTATTGCTCCACCCTTCTTAAAGGCTCCTGTTAACACATCATCGTCCGAAATTTCGCCGTCACTATCGTGGTCAAAAGCAGAATAAGCGAATTGCTGAATAAAATGAGGATAACCTTCTGAGAGAGTCGATATATGATGCTTAGCAGACTCTGTTATGATAGTTTTTTCTGAATTAATTTTATTTCCGCTTTCAATGCCTTTGTCAATGACATAACATCGATCATCAGGACTTAATTCATTTATTTTTAGCTGAGTAAAAATACGTACCGACGATTCGTGTGAACTTGACAGTTTTTCAACAACATCTGGAAGACCTGCAACTACAAACATTACATTATCGCAATCATTTAGTTGTAGTAGTTCCGTAACTGTTTTAAAAAAATATCCTACCCGTAAATCTGCACAAGAATTATCTGCCTCGTCTATAAGAAAAAGAATTCCATCTTTAGCATATTCGCTTTTCTCACCCTTGATTATTCTTTTACAGGTTTCCGAGAGAGAGTAAGCAAATTCATCAATCAGTATGTCTGATTCAGCGTTTTTATCAGACTGTTCAATTCCAGAGTCCATCACTTTTATTCTTTGCACAAATGCCCAAGTATCGCTCATGAACTTTCTAAAAACGTCATGCTTTCCAATCTCTCTTGATAAGTTTTTTTCGATCAGTTTAACCAATGTTACAAGATCGGTTCTATCTGAGATGACCGTATTAATGGTTACAAAGTTGAATTCTCCATGATTTATGCTAGGAACAGAGCCACATGATACGTGCTTTAAATACATCATCAATGATGATTTTCCAATCCCCCTTTCGCCAGTAATCAGGAAGTTAGCGGTTTGTCCGTTTTTAGTCTGAAATAATCCTTTCTCTAAGGCAGTAATCTCATCGAAACGTCCGGCGAACATAGCTGTTGGTACGGGGCTATTGGGCTTAAATGGGTTTAATTTTGTCATTTCAACTCCTTATTGTGATATGTAAAACTAGGGACATCCCCCCAATTAAAGGGAAATACGGAGGTGTCCCTTTCTTTTCCAACAAATGAATATATTTGGGATATCGCTATTTTTCCCCTTTAACGTTTTGAAAAACTTTTATCCTAGCCACTCTATACACCAACCCTACCCCCACTCCGCACTCAACGTCTCCGCCTGATCCAGCACGAGCTGCACAGCAGCTTCCTGCCGATCTGGCGGATATTTATATTTACGCAGAATGCGCTTCACCATCAGCCGCAGCTTGGCCCGCACGTTGTCGCGCACCGACCAGTCTACACTGATGTTCTTGCGTAGGCTCTCCGCTAGCTCGTGAGCGATTTTCTTCAAGATCTCGTCGCCCATTTCTCGCACCGCTTCTTCATTATTGGCCAGCGCATCGTAGAAGGCCAGTTCATCGGGATTGAGGCCGAGTTCTTCGCCCCTGCTGATGGCTTCTTTGAATTTCTTTGCCATGGCAATCAGCTCTTCAATCACCTGCGCGGTTTCGATGGCCCGGTTTTGATAGCGCAGGATGACATTGGCGAGCAATTCCGAAAACTTGGTCTGCTGTACCACATTGGTGGCAAAGCGCGTTCTGATCTCGCCTTCCAGCAGGCGCTCCAGCAGTTCTACCGCTAAATTGCGTTCCGGCAGGTTGCGCACGTCATTCAGGAAGGCGTCGTCCAGGATACCGATATTCGGTTTGTCCAGCCCCACCGCCTGAAAAATATCCACCACTTCATCCGAAACCAGCGCCGAGCCGATGATCTGGCGGATCGCCAGCTCGCGCTCTTCATTCGTGCGTTTCTTGACGCTGATCTCCCGTTTGGTCAGCAGCACCTTCACCGCCTGGAAGAAGGCCACCTCTTCGCGCACGGCCTTGGCTTCATCCAGAGTACAGCAGAGCGTAAACGCTTTGGACATCGCCAGCGCGGTATCGCCAAAGCGTTTCTTGCCGTCTTTGATTCCCAGCACATGGTTGGCGGTTTTGGCCAGGATACCATGGCCGCCGGTGAGAAAGCCGCTGTAGTCAAACTCATGCAGCATGGCGCGCAGTATATCGAGTTTCTCTTCCAGCACTGCAAACGCTTCGTGGGCATCGACGGTCGGGCGGCCTCGACCCTTGCTGTTAGTATATTCCTTGAGCGCCTGTTTCAGGTCATTGGCTATGCCGATGTAATCCACCACCAGCCCGCCCTGCTTGTCGCGAAACACGCGGTTGACGCGGGCGATGGCCTGCATCAGGTTGTGCCCCTTCATCGGCTTGTCCACATACATCGTATGCACACACGGGGCATCGAAGCCGGTCAGCCACATATCCCGCACAATAACCAGCCGCATTGGATCTTCCGGATCTTTAAAGCGTTTTTCCAGGCGTTTCTTGACCTGCTTGGAATAAATATGCGGTCGCAGCAGCGGCTTGTCGCTGGCGGAGCCGGTCATCACGACCTTGATCACACCCTTTTCCGGATCTTCGTCGTGCCACTCCGGGCGCAAGGCAATGATGGCGTTATAGAGATGAACGCAGATATCGCGGCTCATTGCGACCACCATTGCCTTACCGGTTTGAGCCTGGTTGCGTTCTTCAAAGTGTGCCACCAGATCAGCCGCAACCTGTTTAATGCGCGGTTCGGCACCGACTACCTTTTCCAGCGCCGTCCATTGGCTCTTGAGTCTGGCCTGCTGATCGTCTTCTTCATCTTCCGCCAATTCGTCCACCTCGGCGTCGATACCTACCAGCATGTCTTCCTTTAACCCCAGCTTGGCCAAGCGCGATTCAAAATATATCGCCACGGTCGCCCCGTCGTCGCGGGACTGCTGCATGTCATAAATGCTGATGTAATCACCAAACACGGCCCGTGTATCGCGATCTTCGGATGCTACCGGGGTGCCGGTAAAAGCCACGAAGGTCGCATTGGGGAGTGCATCACGCAGATGCTGGGCATAGCCTACCTGATACCCTTTTGCATCGCCCTTGAACTTGGCTTCAAAGCCGTACTGGGTGCGGTGTGCCTCATCGGCGATCACTACGATGTTGTGGCGGTCGGACAGGACCGGGAAACTGTCTTCATCCTCCCCCGGCATGAATTTCTGAATGGTGGCAAACACGATGCCGCCCGATGGCCGGTTGGCCAGCTTGGCCCGCAGGTCCTGCCGCGTTTCACCCTGTACTGGTTGTTCGCGCAGCAACTCCTGCGACAGTGAAAATACCCCGAACAGTTGCCCGTCCAGATCGTTGCGGTCGGTTATGACCACAATGGTCGGATTCTCCATCGCCGCTTCGCGCATCACCCGCGCCGCAAAGCAGGTCATGGTGATGCTCTTGCCCGAGCCTTGGGTATGCCAGACCACGCCACCTTTCTGGTTGCCGCCGGGGCGGGATGCCGCGATTACATGCTCAATGGCCGAACGTACCGCATGAAACTGGTGATAGCCGGCAATCTTTTTGACCAGGGTGCCGTCATCCTCAAACAGCACAAAGAAGCGCAGGAAATCCAGCAGGTAAGCCGGGGCCAGCACGCCACGTATCAGGGTTTCCAGTTCGTTGAACTGGCCGAGCGGGTCAAGCGTCAGGCCGTCAATAGTACGCCAGGCCATAAAGCGTTCGACATTGGCAGAGAGCGAGCCCATACGTGCTTCGGTTCCGTCCGAGATCACCAGCAGTTCGTTGAACTCGAACACATCCGGTATCTGCTCTTTATAGGTCTGGATCTGATCGTAGGCTTTCCAGATGTCAGCCTTTTCGTCAGCAGGGTTCTTCAGCTCCAGCAACACCAGCGGCAGGCCGTTGACGAACAAGATGATGTCCGGGCGGCGGGTATATTTTGTCCCTTTGACAGAAAACTGGTTTACCGCCAACCACTCGTTTGCAGTCACATCGGCAAAGTCGATCACGCGCACGAAGTCGCCGCGGGTCTCGCCATCCTTTTGATATTCGACCGGAACGCCATTAACCAGCAGCTGATGGAAGGCGCGATTGGCAGCCAGCAACACCGGTGTATCCAGATTCAGCACTTGCTTCAGGGCATCTTCCCGAGCTGCCTGCGGCACCAACGGATTCAGCCGGTTGATCGCTTCGCGCAGCCGGCCAACCAGCAACACCTGATTGTAGTTGCTGCGCTCAGGTGTGGGACCATCCGGCGCAATGTCCAAGCCGTAACGTTGGACGTATCCAGCATCAGCCAGCCAGTTTAAGGTTTCCTGTTCGAGTTGGTCTTCGGTCATGGTTTCTCCGATAGTTTAGTCGCTGCAAAAGCACTATAGAGTGGCAAAAAGGTAATTTTTTGCTCCGGAAGGTCAGAATATGGCTGATCTGAAAAAACCAGTGCTTTGCCGCACTCCGGATATGATGCAAGAAAAAGATGCAGACTCCTCAAGCTGCCGGTAGCGCCGCTTTTAACCTCCACCGGATGAATTATACCGCTCATAACAGCCAGATAATCAACCTCGGCGGAACTGCTTTTTGCCTGTCTGTCCCAGTAATAGAGACTCCCCTGCTGTGATACCAGCATCTCCTGGCCCACAAACTGTTCAGCCATAGCGCCGCGATAGATGGCAAGAAGATCCCCCCTGGCATACTCAATATCATCCGGCATACCGGAGAGATAGCGCATCAGGCCCAGATCCAGCATCAGCGCCTTGAATACCTTAACCGAAGCACTAGCCCCCAATGGCAGGCCAGTAGGATTAACCGAGGTAATCCTGCGGGCTACCTGTGCCAGACAGAGCGCTTCAAAAGCCTTCTTCAGCGTTGGGTTGCCATACCCCTCGCCCAGTCTTGCGTATTTGATCTGTTGCCCGACACTTTGCGCCAGTGAGGTAAAGACCGAGTCGAGACAGTATCGGTCAACTTGAGGGGTGTATTTTGCAAAATCCATTCGATATGATTCGACAATCTCCCCCTGCACCTCAAAGGCATCCCGCAGCGAGCCGTTTTCCTTGTATGCGTTGACAGCCGCCGGCATTCCACCGATGAAAAAATAACGTTTCAGCTCGTCGCGGAGAAGTTCATGCACAGTGGGTGATATGTCAGCCGGATTGCCAAGAATAGCCGCAGCAGCAGGAGCGTTACCGATTGCCTCCAGATATTCGGCGAAACAGAGTGGATAAAGATTGAGAAACTGAATCCTACCGACAGGAAAAGAGGTGTCTTTAAGCGCAAATTCCAGTAGTGAACCGGCGGCAACAACGTGCAGTTCCGGCATCTCCTCATAAAAATAGCGCAGGGCGGTTATGGCGCGGGGGCACGCCTGGATTTCATCAAAAAAAAGCAGGGTTTTTCCGAGGGTTATTTTCTGCCGTAGCAGCACCTCAAGGTCGGCGCAGATGCGCGCCGCGTTAAGATCACCGTCGAACAGCTTGCGTAGGGAAGGATTGCGCTCCAGATCGACCAACGCAACCGATTCAAAGCGGTTTTTACCAAACTCTTTCAGCGACCAGGTTTTGCCAACCTGCCGGGCACCCCGCAGAATCAGAGGTTTGCGTCGCGTACTGTCCTGCCATTGCTGGAGCTGATCGTCAATAAATCTGCGCATAGTTCACCTTGTTGCAGGCATTGATTTAAAAATACAAGGTAAATTTATATTTATCAGGTTAGAAACACAAGGTAATATTAGATAGTATGGTGTTTTATGTTTTCGTAGGTTGGGGTGAGAGCAACGAACCCCAACGATTTTGATGGTGCCAACGCCGCAATGTTGGGGTCCACGATAAATCCGTTCACCCCAACCTACAAATCTATCATTCCCTCAGAGAACGATTTGGTCAGCAGCCTGCTGACCAAATTGGCCATCAGGGCAATGCTGGGCAAAGAAACGCATGTACTTGAGGTTGCTGGATGACCAGCCGCGCATGTTGGGAAAAGCATCTTTAAGATCACGCGCCAGACGATCTATTACCTTCGCTCCCCAGCCTTGTGTCTCTTGTCGTTGCGGGATATCCCGCCCGATACGGCCATAAAGCTGGACCAGTTCGGCATTAGCCAGCAACCCTGCGCGTTTCTGCGCTCTGGCGATATCGGTTTTAAGGTTCTTTAGCCAGTCGGCATATCCATCAGGAACTACAGGTATCATGCGATGGCCTCATCAATGAGAGCTTCGGCATCTGGCAGGCGCAACTGGCCGGAGATCAGGCGGGGGAGAAGGGTGTCTCGAATAGCAGCTAGATTATTGACTCGCTCCAAATTTGCTTCCATGGTTGCACGCAACGGACGACAGGACAACTCGAAGTTACGCATTACATCTCTTGGTGCTAGAACACAGCGCAGTGCAGGAATATTGCGAACATTAAGTGCGTCCAAAATGGTGCCAACATCTGTTCTTCTTTTTATTTCTGTCCGCATCCATGGAGACTGGAGTAGTTCGATAAGATATGTTGGGTATGGCCAATCGTTCTTGGGTCTTATTGCCGTCATATTACGGCCCATGGCTGCTTTGACTCCTGCAGGTATTTGTGCAACGGCACCTACACGGCCAACGTTCGTGATAACGCAATCACCTTCAGCAACTTCAATCCGAGAGATCCATTTTCTGTAATCAGCCTCAGTTATGTAGGAAACTTTGGAAGAGTCAAGTAGTCCATCATCACGGATATTATTTAGTTGAAGGAATGGCCAACCGTCTCCAATAAGCACAGGTTTCTTACTATGCAAACAGTCTATAATCTCAGCTATTCGACCAATACTCCCCACTTGCCACCCCTTCGGCACCAACCCCAACTCAGATTCCTCGAAGCTGCCTGGAAAGAGCTCAGCGGTGGCCGCGTCTATGTCTTCTGGCTCGCGGCCTTCCTGTTTGGCGCGGGCGGGGTCGAAGTCTACAAACCACGATTTGAACAGGGCTTGGGCAATGGCTTCGAGGGTGGTGTTGGTTTCGCGGAGTAGGGTTATGCGGTCGTCGAGAGCACCCAAGACAGTTGAAATCTCTCGCTGATGTTCGACAGGTGGTACGGTCAACTCAAAATTAGGAATGTCTCTGCACCGCAAACTATCAAAAACAGCTCCAACGTTTATGTACTTTGAAACTTGATCCCACCAATTCGGTCCATTTATCAACCATCTCAAGAACTCAGGCAGAACAGTCTTTCCATCGGCCCGCAAGATGATCAAGTTTTGTCCGATAGCGCACTCCAGTCCTGGTGGGACATGTGCACTATCTCCTGAATTGCATCGACGAACCACTATCACGTCGTTCACTTGAGGTTTTAGCTTCTTCGTCCATTTAAGATAATCGTCGCGGGAAATACGGCGAACTCCGTCAAGCGAAATATGACCATTCTTGAGTTGCGGAATAGCAATATACGGATAGCCTTCTTCCGCAGCCGTTGGTGTTTGATGGTCGCAATCGATAAGACTAACTCCTGATGCTTTTAATGCGAGTGTAAGCCAGGCGTTGCTAGAACTCATACCCAAGCCCCCCCAACTTCTGCCGAATAAGCCCATCAAGTTCGGCTCCTTTAGCCATCTGTTCACCCAGAGTCTCGGTCAGCCGCAGCATCTTCTCGGCAAATGCTTCGTCGTCATCCTCCACCGCTTCCGCTCCTACATAGCGCCCCGGTGTCAGCACATGACCATGCTCGGCGATTTCGGCCAGTGTCACACTTCGGCAGAAACCTGCCACGTCGGCATATTCGGCATTGGCCTCTCCATCGCCACGCCAGGCATGCACGGTGTCGGCGATTCTCTGAATATCGGCGTCGGTAAACTCGATCTGCACCCGGCTGATCATGGTACCGAGTTTGCGGGCGTCGATGAATAGTACTTCACCCTGGCGCCTGCTCTTCTGTTTGACGAGAAACCAGAGACAGGCGGGAATCTGGGTGTTGAAGAATAGTTGGCCGGGCATGGCAACCATGACTTCCACCTTGTCGGCCTCGACCACGGCCCGGCGGATGTCGCCCTCTGAGTTCTGGCTGGAAGACATGGAACCGTTGGCCAGCACGATGCCACCTCTGCCCGCAGGTTTTAAGTGGTACAGGATATGTTGCAGCCAGGCGTAGTTGGCGTTGCCTTGCGGCGGCGTGCCATACGCCCAGCGCGGGTCGCCTTCCAGACTGCCATGCCACCAGTCGGAGATGTTGAAGGGTGGATTGGCCAGCACAAAATCGGCGCGCAGGTCAGGGTGCTGGTTGCGGACAAAGGTGTCAGAAGGTTCTTTGCCCAGATTGAAGTCGATGCCGCGAATTGCAAGGTTCATCGCCGCCAGTCGCCAGGTGGTGGGGTTGGATTCCTGACCGTAGATAGAAACATCGCCAATCTTGCCGCCGTGGGCTTCGATAAATTTTTCCGATTGCACAAACATGCCGCCCGAGCCGCAGCAAGGGTCATAGACTTGCCCCTGATGCGGTGCGAGTATCGCCACCAGCGTCTTAACGATACTGGCGGGGGTATAGAACTGGCCGCCCCGTTTGCCTTCGGCACTGGCGAACTGACCGAGAAAATATTCATACACCTGGCCGAGCAGGTCGCGGGCGCTCTGCCCGGTAGTCCCAAAGCCGATGGTGGAGACCATATCCACCAGTTCGCCCAGTTTGCCATCCGGAAGCTGCACGCGGGCATAGCGTTTGTCGAGGATACCTTTGAGCTTGGGGTTTTCAGTCTCGATCAAGGTCAGGGCATCGTCGATGCGTTTGCCAATGTCAGGCTGTTTGGCCTGCGCCCGCAGATTTTCCCACCGTGCTGCTTCCGGCACCCAGAAGACATTGACCTCCCGGTAATAGTCGCGGTCTTCCAACTCGCTTACTATCCCCGCTGAATCTGCGTCCTGGATGTAATACTCGTCTTCTGGATCTGTAAAGCGTTCCGCCAGCTCGTTGCTGCGGGTTTGGAAGGTATCGGAAATGTATTTGACAAAGATGAGACCGAGCACAACGTGCTTGTATTCGGCAGCGTCCATGTTGGCGCGCAGCTTGTCGGCGGTGGCCCAGAGGGTTTTTTTGATGTCTTCGATCATGGTTTTTGCTTCCTTAGAGTGAGGTGTAAGGTATAAATGAAATTTAGCTCGCTAGAGTTCCAAACATAGAGTCGAGCTCACTGTTCGAGCACATATCGTAACTACCACCTCCGCGCCGGTCGTCATCATCATCAGAGCCATCCCATTGAGAAGCCCTTTCTTCTTCAATTTCGCTGGCAGATTCCCTGAGTCTGTCTTGCACGTCGTCAGTATCTACTTTGAGCAAGTTGCCGATATTGCCTATACGAGAAGCTTCCTCACGAATCTCTTCCGGGTCACTGAGATCACATTTATCTAAATACAGTTCAACAAATTCTGAGTAAGCCTCTCTAACAATTTCTAACTCGGATTCAACAAAGGATTGAGAAAGCGCGCTGACAAAATATGACAAAGTGTCAAAATCATCAATTTCACTTGGCTCGGTCAATACACGGCACTTCAAGACCAAGAACAAATGCTTTCCCGCCTCTGAAGTCAAATACCCAAGTTTCTCAAGTGTCTCTATTGGCCCAACAAAGCAAGAGGGTGAGAGCTTGCCTGCTTCTACTCTAGTGGCTAACTCAGAAAGGTTCGAGGCCATCCAAAAGCCATCGTTCCTGCCATGTTGGTCTGCAACTGCAAGCGCAATGGTAGCCAATCGCTCCGCAGGATTAGCCGTTTTAGTCACGATGTACTGCCGCGGTTGAGTCCCAGAGATCTCGAAGGAGCAGCTATTTGCTTCAATCAAGCTCTGTGCAACATCCACTACCTTGGATGAATGACGCACGAGTACTTTGAGTGAAAAACGCGGCTTTTCGTCACTCAAAGTTTTAATAAACCAGCGAGCTTGTTCAAAGAAGACAAGGGAATTAATGACTTCTGGCAGTAGCTCTCCGCCCAACAGCAAATTTTGCATAAAATCACGAATCGATGGGTTCTGGAAACAAACCAGCAGGGACTCTTGGATTTTCCGCGTAGCAACAAATGTTCCGTCTAATTCCTTAAGAGCACTTATGAAATCTGCCGCAGAATGCGGAATGCCAAACCTCTTACATTGAGTATTGTGAAACGCCGTGAAGGCTTGCTCAACATTCGTCATGAGAGATTCCAGAGGCATTGTAGTGAGGACGAAAAGTAGATGACGGGCTCTGTTGGAAATTTGATTGCGAAATGCGTGCCCCCATATTTCCACCGGGTTGTTCAGATTCCGAAGAAACAAGGCCAAGTACTCAGAAGATGGTGTTGTGTCAATCCATGTTAAATCAGTCAGATACTGAATCAGTCGAGGGTTGTAATTCTTGTGGTCAACTATCTGTAAGTAACCGCGCTCAGCAATCAAAGCATCTAGGTGTGGGCGAGGGAGATTGGAAAAGTGTAGGTGATTATAAAGTATCTCCGCCTTTATACGCCGCGAATACTTGGCAAGATCAATGATGCATGTGCGATGGTCGAACTTCTCGCGAGCAAGTTTTTCGTAGTGAAGTTTGGCCTGGTTCAAAATGTACTCGCGCGTCGTCAGAACGAATACAGAGTCCTTTGAGTCGCGAACACTTGCCATGAAGTCCAACAGTTTTTGGTCCTCGTTCTTGTTGAGTTTGTCTGCCTGTGCGGTTTGGCCAAGAAAATCGTCGTAGAAATAGAAACGAGGCTTATTATGATAGCCGACAGCACGAGCTTCAGAAATGTCGCTTTCAATTTTCACCAAGTCATATTTTCTGTCGTAAAAGTAGAGCATCAACATCCGCGCTAACGTTGTCTTGCCGATCCCAGGAAGACCTGAAATGATACAAACACGGTGTTGTTTCAAAATAGCCAATGCTTCATTAAAGCTGTCGTTTCGGACGTAAATTTTCGCTGCCGCAATTGTGCGTTCCACTTCCTCACTAGAAACCATATGTGTGCCAGCGTTGATGATAGAATTGAGAACACCCGCCGATGAGACCCACAATTTAATGTGTCTACGCTCAATCTCCTGATGTTTGGTAAGAAGGCTATTTAGGCGTTCTCTTCCGTAAATGTCCCCGGTGGATAGGACAAACGGAAACAGAATTGCAGCGAGTTCATCTGTCTGCGGAGGCGAGAGTGACACCGAAGTAGTGAGGATATATCGGTCTGGTTCGAGCTTGATAATCTTGGGTAGTTCCTTGTTCTTGAGATCAGACTTCAAGTTAGCAAACGTTGAGTACCGTTTGCATTGGACAATTAACTTGGCGGGATTATTTGAATTGCCCACCGGTAAGTGGCTAAACACAGTGTTTGTCGTTCCTCGAATCGATATATAGCGAAGGTCAATTCCTTTGTCGCGCCCTTCACTGAAGTTTTCCAAATGAATGCCAAGTTCGGCTTCGAGCAGATCCTTTGACAGTAGCTCAAAGTCTAATGAAGACAGACAGGTTGTAAAATCGTAGTCAGCCATTGTTCTCCTCAATATTTCCTGCGCCACAACGGTTTTGAGCTTTACCTGCTGGGAAAACTTATCGCCCGGTCATTGTCCGTGGTTATAGCATCAGTCGGCCTTTTCCTCAAAAAAAGAAATCTTGTGTTAACTGACAGCAGCAGATGCCGGATTTAGGCAGAGGACTTCATTGTAAAGGTTTATGAGGTGGTCAATCGTCAGATCAAGAATCGGCTCATACATAAACGAGTTAAGGTGGATATTCGAGCTGACTGTGATGCTGATCTTTTCCAGTGTGCGCATCGCGGGTGCTGTTGGTGCTAACGTTGAATATTCTTTCACAAGATTGCCAAATTGATTCATTGATAGGCACCAGTAGTTCTCATCGCTTTTGATGCGACGAAGTTCGTTGGTTAAGAACACCTCCGCTTGCAATCGTATTGTCATGGACAGCAGAACCTTGTCTTCCAGATTCAAGCCGTCATGCGTGGTGCGGGCGCAGATTTCATTCGATTTGTCGAAGAGCAGATCCTTTACGGAACGATTATCGCCAGTGCTGTAGCTTGACCCGAAAAGTCGGTTGTAAATATCCAAGTAGTTCCCAACAGTAATTTCATCGGTGTCGTCCTTCCAGTGTAGAAGGCTAGTGAGCTTCAGGTAATCAGAATCTGTATCGCCTTTTGTGTATTCAATCAGGTTACGGGTAAATGGGATTGTGGCGCAAAGAATGCAGTCATTGCTGACAACATTATTTTTCCATTTTCCGATGAAGTAGTTCTTAATTCCCTCTGCTTTTTCGAGTTTGATTGCGCAACCATTTCGGTTGGCCATGAGGCATCTATCACGGTTAACAAAGTTGTTGGCAAGCGTTCTGAAGAAGTCAAAATTGTGGGTCAGAATGACTTGGTAAAAACTTCCGATGTTGCTAAGGTCATCCAAGTATTGGACGATGGCATGTTTGTTCTTATAGTCGAAGGAATCTGCAACATCATCAATGATGAAAAGCGTCTCTTGGTTGGCCAACTTTCGGGCTTCAACTTCAAAAATGAAATTGAGAAGGTAGAGGGCTCGTTTTTCGCCTTGGCTGAGGGTTTTGATTTCAGATCGTGACCATTCAACCGTATCGGTGCCATCTTTGAAAGTAAATTTAAGCCTGGCTTTTTCTTTGCCAAGTACCGCCTGCGTTTGATTGGCTACCGTGAGTGTAAACGGCATATCCACGAAGCGGTCATTGAAGAGCTCGACGGCTTCGGTCCATCTCGGAGCGGCCTGTGCGGCAGCCGTCTCAATGGACTCGATTTCGTCTTTGCTTACAGCATACAACTCTAGGTAAGCTGATGCATCGGTGGTGTTCTGAATGTAGTAGGACCAAAGATCTTTGCGAAACTGAGTCTGATTCGCAGGTTGGAGTTTCTCCAGAAGAAATTCAACATGAGACGATGAAAGGCTCTCAATGAGATCGGTCAGTGCCTGAGCTTGGGCGTTTTTGGCAAGGCTAGCGCGCAGTTTTTTGAGTTCCTCGTCGCCATCTATTCTTGCATGGATTGTTTGAAGTTTCATATCTAGTGTTTCTTTATCGATGGAATCTAACTCGCCTCGCAGGTGGACGCGATGACCACCTGCAAAGAACCCTTGCTTGTCCAGTGTTGTAAATGATGTTTCTGCCTTCGTGGGATTAAAGACACCCTTTTGGTAAATCGATCCGGCCTGATTGAAAAGTTCCTGGTAGCGTTCGTTGAATTCGCTCGCCTTTGATATAAATTCCTGGCTTCTTAGGACTTCAATGGCTTTAGGGTCGAAAATGATCGCATATTCATAAGAACTCAAGTCGTCTTCAATAGTGGTAGCGTTGATTGTTCCAATGCAGGTAGGGAAGTCTGTCTCAATCCAGTCATTGAGGACTGCTTGTTCGACATCGTTTTTTTTGACTTTTGATGACTTCTGAAGGGAGCCAACGAGTTTGTTTTTCAGTTTGTCGAGATCGACTAGAAGTTCATCATATCTGGCCTTGTTCTCAGGGTTGACAAGGATGTTTGTGATTGCAGGACTGTCTGAGCTAATATCGATTTCCGACTTGAGGACATAGACCGTCTCTTTTGAGATAGCGTTACCATCAGACTCAATCACATGCGTTGATATTCGGTTGTAGCGCTCTTCTTTTGGCACATCTCCTCTGGCAAGTGCTTCAAAAGTCTTTGAGAAGGAAGTCTTCATCAGACCATTTGGCGCGTAGATGGCATATGCCTTGGCCTTTTGTCCGGATGAGTCGAAATTGAATTCGTGTTCCAAAGACTGGATGCCGTAGCAGTTTTTGAGGCTAACCTTGAGCTTGTTCAATTTACCTCCGAAAAGTATTTATTATAACTGGCTAAGGTGTTGCTGTTTGTCATCTTGGCGCAGTTTGTTGGGAATTTAAGGTAATTTGTAATCTATGAGTTAATTGATAGTTGTAGACAAAACCCTATATTGTTCTCGTTAATTACACATCTTCATATTTCACAAATTTAAACTTAACTACCTAGCCTTGAAATTTTTAAATGCATCTCGAAAAGAGTAAGCTAGCCTGTCAATTTCGTTGTTACTGCACGATGGAGTAATGTTTTTTTCCCAATGCTTAACTCTATGACTCAATAGCTTTTCAACTGAATTGGCACTCGTATTTGTGACAAAAAATGGATCCTTTGAAGACAGATCACTTATAAGCCCAATAAAACTTCTTGCCAAATGCAATTGTAATGCTGATGTATAATACTTACATTCTACTGCCACAATCACTTTACTAGATCTTGGTGACACTGAGTTTCGGCGACAGTTTTCAGCTTCTGCTCTATCAAGTACAGCAATATCTGCCTCATGTAATACGCCCGATTTGCCAGCTATCTTAATTCCAATATGTGCTTCCAAAACGGGCAAATTTGGAAACTCAATCATAACGTGGGAATAATTTTTTGCCGTTGAGTAAATCTGGCCGGGCGATGTTCTAAAAGTTAGAGATGTAGCTGCTATCCCGTCCCGGTCTACATAAGAGACAATAGCCCCTTCTTCACATGCTGCTCGTACAATTAATGAAAGGACATATGCCTCGAAGACATCATTAGCTGCGGAGCTCGACACAGTTGAAATATTAACAAGTGGGCCTACAATTGATTGTATTGCTGAAAGCATCAAACCCCTCCGAGCCCATTTATTAAGCTGTCTAATGCTTCTACAGCTTTTCTTGTGTCATCAATAGCTTTACCTTCACGCTTTATAATTTCTAATTTTTCTTTGTCATCTTTGTCTGAGGTGAATGATATTACTTCAATGTTATCGAAATACGCCGCTACCTGAGCTTCCATGAGTATTAACTCAGGAATAGCCCTTTTAATTGCTTCAACTAACAATGCTAGTTTTTGTTTGTCAGAATACTCACTTCTCTTCACGAAATCGGCAGCTTGCCCTTTACGAAAATCAGCAGGATAGAAAAAACCTTGTTGCTGATTTGACCGACTATATTCATTTAGAGTGGGTATTTTTTCTTCATTTAATTTCCCGGTTTCAATCTCTTCTCTGACTTGTGCGCAGACCCACCCAAAGCCAAGACTGCCAATGTATGATTCAATTTTATTGTACTCTTCCTTGTAATTCATACCATAATCCCCTCGCTAAAAACTTAACCTGAAAACTAACATTTATCGTCTTGTTCTGTAGAAGGAGCGGCTGCCATCATTGCGGAACTCGACCAAATCTTTATCCTGAAGCATCCTCGCGAATGTGGCAAAAAGCCATCCAGTTTTGTTATCAATTTTGTTTTCCTGCGGGTAAGAGGATAACTTCAAGTCTAAGTCATTTTTGATGGTTGCAGCAGGCACCCAACGTTCAACACAAGAATCTTCGTGTTCCTTGATATATCCGTAAATTTCCAAGGCTGTTTCCTCTAATAGCTTGTGGATCCTTACTTTTATATTCATAGAATTGCTCCTTTCATTTATACCCAACTCATAGCTGGCTTGACCGGCCAGATTCCAAAACGAGGATATGTCCAGCCAAGATTACGTTTTTAATGCAATGCCGTCTTGATTGTATCCGCCGCAAGTTAAAACCCATCATCACAATGCCAAATAATATAAACGCATCTTCTCCGCCATTAATATCCGGCGCTGCTTAAGAAATTCCTCGTAGTTGTCAAGCTTCATATCGAAGATCGTATCCGGAATACAATTCATCTGTAGGTTCACTTTCAGTGTATCCATATCAGTGATCGCACCGTATTGGATTGTACCACCGCTGCACTGCACTGCAATTCCATCAAAATAGTCCTTAGGAGCATTATTGCCGACTTTGATATTGATCTCGGACTGCATATAAACGTAGTTGGCAATCTGGTTGTAATCTCCGCGCTTCAGGCCGGATTTCTTCAGGTAGTCCCTGGGGAAGATATGATGAATGTCTCCCTTATGGGTAATAAGGTCGTTAATGGTGATATCGCGGGAGAGGAAACCTTTATCATTCAGCTTGACCTGCGCGGCCCAGAAGACGTGCAGATACGGGCTGCTTGCCACTGCCGAGTTCAAACTCTGAACCAGGGAAGCATTCCAGAAGGCGTCGGACAGCTCGGCATCCTCAATATCCTTGAGGAACTCAGTAAACGGCCTGCTGGCGATCTGGCGGATATCATGATCGAACATGGATTCGGGTGATCCTGAATAGCGACCGGTCAGGATGGACATAACCAGCCAGCGCCGCACATAGGACTCAATTTCGTGGGCAGGACAACTGAGGCTGCGGAGCTTGAGATACAGCGTATAGGCAAAATTGATCACGTTTTGGGAGCGGAGCAAGCCTGAATCGATGAATCCGGCCGAGCGGATGATCATCAGGAAACGTTTGAAGTGGGTCTCGTTGATGAAATTCTCTACTCCGCGACCCAATCGTTCAAAGGACTCCTTGGCGATTTCCTCCTCATACTGACGGGTCACAAAATTTCGCCCTGACAGCAGGCTGACCAGGTCGGAGAACTTACCACGTTCAAACTCAGAGATGAAGGCCACCCGCAGCAGGTCGGAATAGTTGGGATCGTACAGATCGTCGTTCTCGTTCTTGAGCCAGGCCATCTTCAGCAAGTACGGTGTCGCGGCAAATTCCTGATCAACATCCACGATGGTAGGATAAAACTCCGGGGCAATGGCCAGATGACAGAAATAGTCGATCACCTTGCGCAGGGTTGGACCGCCATACGCCTCGTTGCTGGCTATCTTGGACATGGCGAAGTCGGCCTGACTAAGGACAACACCCTTGGAATTGATGCGGATGAATATCTCCGTCACCGTTTCGATGTCCAGGTCCGAGGCCAGCTCGATCAGGCCGATCTGCTTCTTGGCAATCTGCATCAGGTTGGTCAGCGTCACCTCAACCTTGTCCGGATCAGCATCGGGGTTTGCTGCACAATATTCCTTCACACTCTTGATCAGCCCCTGCGAACCGTTGATGAGAGGGGAGATATCAGCGATCCATTTCGCATCCTTTTGAATGGCCGGGTTGGATACCTCAAAACGCTCGTCTTGGGGGTGAAAGGCAATCTTGATCTTGACTCGGCGGTATTCCTGGTTGACGACGTACTGGCCGAGGATTGCCGCTGTGAGGGCTGTCACACGCTGTTGCCCATCGATAAGGACTTTCTTGCCCTCCGAAGTTGAACCATCCTTCAGTTTAACATTCGGATTGCGCCAAGCGATCAGGTAACCGATGGGGTAGCCCTGATAGAGCGAGTCCATCAGATCGCGCACTTTGGTGGCGTCCCAAACGAATGGGCGCTGGATTTCAGGAATGGCAATTTCGCCGGAGTTGACCCAGGCGAGAATGGTTTCGATCAGGTGTTGGTTTACTGAATATTTTTGTGTTTTCAAGGGCAGGCTCCAGGCTAATAGGGGAATTCTAGCATTCAAGGCTTTCTATTTTATGAATTGGCGCTGGCGGCAATCTAGCTCATGCGTTATCGCTTGTGGAGAATATGTTTATTCATTCTGATAGGAAGAAATGAATAGTGTATACATAGCAGAAAATGGGACTGAATGACACGGGAATTAGTCTTCTTTAAAAAAGTTATTCGGGTTAAAGAGCTGGAGGCAGGTTGTGAATCGGCAGGGAACTCGGACCCATCATCGGCGTCTAAGTTGACCCACCTCATTGTGTGTGATTTGCTCGTTAAATCAAATGTTAATGGAAGATTTGGTCAACTATTAGGAGTCAATGTTGTAAGCCGATTGACAGGATGCTTCGGTTGCCGCTTGATGGTGCTCGACTGAGGTGGGTAAAAAAATTGACTAAAAAAATAAATTCACAGGTTACTCAGAAAAAAATCGGCTGGAAAGTTTATTCGAGGTTACACGAAAGGTTACACGGGCAAAGAAAAAGGGATTAGCATTTAAGCTAACCCCTTGATTTATTTGGAGCGGGAAACGAGATTCGAACTCGCGACCTCAACCTTGGGAAGGTTGCACTCTACCACTGAGTTATTCCCGCGTTATCAATTGAATAAAAAAACAAGTCTGACCACCCATTTCAAAGTAATCAGACTTGTTTAAATTGGCTCCCCTTCGCGGACTCGAACCACGGACAAGGTGATTAACAGTCACCTGCTCTACCAACTGAGCTAAAGGGGAATATCTCTGCAATATGAAACATATTACAGAATTAAAACATGGAACAGAATGATTCTGTTTACTTAGCTATGGACCGACGACGTCTCACCCGCTCCAAAAGCGTCCTATTTACTATCATAGGGTTCCAGACAAAGTCAACTAGAAATAGCTTCGATGATAAGAATTATCATCAACAAAATACCGGGGGCATAATTATTTATTATGCCCCCGGCAAAAACACACTATATTCGACAAAATTACTGTTTGTGGCAATCTTTACAGGTAGTAGGTCCTTTTTTCATTTCTGCGTGACAGCTTTTGCACGTTTTATGAGCGAAGTCCTTGCCAAATCCTTCAATCTTGCCTGGTCCCTTCTCGTGGCATTTACTGCAACTACCGGCGCCGCCAAGTGTTTCCTGGTGCGCTTTGTGGTTAAACTTCACGCCACGCTTCATTTCGATGACATCAGCCGCAAAGGCTGATCCTGAAAAAGCTACAAGTGAAAGGACAACTAAAATTTTCTTCATTTTTGTTTCTCCTCTTTCGGATAGATTTTACGATTAGCTACTACACCAGCCATGTACATGTCAAGCTTAAAATTATCCAAACTAGAGGGTCTGCAGAGCGGCATCCTTATCTTCTACATCTGCGTCCATTTCAACACGATAGTCCACAAGTGCCTTGGATAGCGTAAGATCCGCAAGCGCCAGAATCTGTACGGCGAACAACCCGGCATTCTTGGCACCGGCCTTGCCGATTGCCATGGTTGCCACAGGGATGCCGGCCGGCATTTGAACAGTGGAGTACAGAGCATCCACGCCATTCAAGGCACCACCCGGCATGGGGACACCGATGACCGGCAGGATGGTTTTTGACGCAACAACACCTGCCAGATGAGCAGCCATTCCCGCACCGGCGATGATGATCTTCACACCACGACCGGCCGCTTCTGATGCCAGCGCCATTGTGCGCTCCGGCGAGCGGTGCGCCGAAGAAATGCGCATTTCATGAGGAACGCCAAACCTGCGAAGGACATCTGCAGCTTCCCGCATCACCGGAAGATCGGAATCGCTACCCATAATTAATAGTACCTGTGGATCTGTTGCCATTATTCTCCTCGGAAACATGTAGTAAGTATGTACTGCAGGCTAAACACGATCGAGCGCTTTGCGGCCGATATCACTGCGGTACTGAACGCCGGGCCAGGTAATGCATGCCACGCCACGGTAAGCCCCGTCAATGGCTTC
>Ga0209125_1001369_pt1 | contig 23217 bp, 28 predicted proteins | sample BarGraIncub1131A_FD_184503 | JGI IMG/M metagenome (GOLD analysis project Ga0209125, IMG submission 184503) | Arctic peat soil microbial communities from Barrow, Alaska - Barrow Graham LP Incubations 11-31A (SPAdes) (version 2) | ecosystem: Environmental > Terrestrial > Soil > Wetlands > Peat... | reverse complement strand
GGTTTATCTGCACTTCCGGTCGCGCAATTAATATTTATTACGTACCGTCATTTTAATGGTGGAGCTGTCGATATCTTGCCATTTATTGGGATGTTATTTGTCGAGAATATAATATTCGTACTGGTTACATTGTTACTGGCTAGCAGTGAAAAGATATCAGATAAATCAAAAATTTTATGGTTAATTTTGCTGATAATATTTTTTATCTTAGTTACATGTATTAATAGTATTTACCAATAATGTAACAGTAGGTTGTTATGGGACAGTACTCCATAGTAGATGCGAGAGATGCGAGGATAAACCTCGTAAAGTGTGAATATAGTATGTTATATGTATTTTATGAAATGGGGTGGAGGGGTATCGCTCCACTTTATTCCACTCCTCCGCTCAATCGACGAAAAAATATAAACACTTTTTCGATTCAATCGTTACGCCGAACCCCGCGATGTTTTGCTTTGCAAAACTGGGGCTTCGGATCCCAACAGCCTAGTTATGAAAATAGCCAGACCAAAAGGTCTGACTAATTTCATGGCTGGAGATGGGTTTCGCGCTGGGAACCCCTTTTGGAGGATTTGTTTACCTTAGCAAGTAAGCTCGAGAAGTTGGGATTTAGATATTTCAAAGGTAAAGTCAGCCTAATCAATCCTGAGGATTTACTATGAACCAGCAAGTCAATGGCAGCCTCTATAATCAAGATAGTTTTTATAACACTTTCATAAAAGATCTTAAAAAAACAAAGACCAGAGTTATTATTGAAAGTCCTTTTATCACTATGCGTCGAGTTGACCAATTAGTTCCGATTCTAGAAAAACTGATAAGACGAGGTGTATTGGTAATCATTAATACCAAACCGTTTGGAGAGCATAATCTACTGCTTTATGATCAAGTTATAAACGCCGTAGGTAAAATGCAAGACATAGGCATAGAAATATATATGACTGTCGGTCATCATAGAAAGTTGGCGATTATTGATGATAGTATATTATGGGAAGGCAGTTTAAATATTTTATCTCAAAACGATAGTTGTGAAATAATGAGAAGAATTGAATCACCGGAGGCTACTAAACAGCTTTTGAAATTTGTTAATTTAGGCAAAATATATGAACGGTAGTAAACTAAGGAGGACTATGAACGAAGAATATAAATACACCAAAGAAGACGTTGAGGCAGCTCTTCATTTCTTAAGCACTAATTTTCCAAAACTAGCTACTCCTGAAAATGCCGTAAAAACTTTAGTGTATTTGTATGAAAGAACGATAGCGATCGAAGATCTATCAGGTGATGAACTCGAATCGCTTTTGCAGAATCTTGAAAAAAACTAGGACTTCTGATCCGGTAATCCTCCCTTATTTTTGATGCTAGTTTTTTTGTCAATTGATTCATTACTTGTTGAATTGATTGTTTTGTTGGGTTTCGTTTTTGATTCTATTTTTTCTTTGCGTGTATATTGTTCGCGCGATGCTTTTATAGCTAATTCTGCAATCACTTGATCGCCATCATTTTCAAGCAATAGAGTTTCGCCAGATAACGGTTCCTGTGCTGTAATTGCCGAAATGCGTATATAGTAATTGAAAGCATTAAGATTGGATATCTCACCTTGTTTAATATACGGCGAAAACAATGGAAGCAACAACTTTTCATCTTCCGGGTTTCCAGTCCTAAAACAAACAACAGTACCGACATTAGCAAGAATTACGCTGACCATTTTTTGATCATCTTGCTGTGAAGTGGACTGCTCGGCCATAATCATGAATACCTTATACTTACGTGCTTCGGATAACATTTGGACAAAAGAGGTCGTGGCAAAATTCTGGAATTCGTCCACGTATATATAGAACGGCCGTCTTTCATTCTGTGGAATGTGAGCACGCTTTAAACTGGCAAGTTGGAGTTTTGCTAAAACGGTAATACCAAATAATTCAGAAGTGTCTTCTCCGATTGCGCCTTTGGAGAAATTACATATAAATATCTTGTCGGAATTAATAATATCGTCAAAGTTTATAGTAGACTTTGGTTGTTCAAGTATCTGTTTAGCTGACGCTGAAAATAGGAAACGACCAATCTTAGCTGTGATGCCGGCAGCCATTTTTACGCGCTGCATAGCACCCGCCTTACCCAGCTCATTATTCCAGAAACTTTTTAAATTTTGGTCTTCAAGCGTCTTAACGATGCTAGTACGGTAAGTCGGGTCTTCAAGCAGACGAAATACAGTGAATAAATTTGCGTTTTCAACCGTAAGTGCTGTTTGTACGGCATTTCTAAGTACATATTCCACACGATGTCCCCCACTATCTTCGTCTGAGAATATTTTTCTAAATATTGATATAACCGACTCGGTTATCATATCCTTTTCGCGAAGCAGATCATTACCGCTCAAACCTTCGGTTAATTCAAGCAGATTTAGGCCTATCGGATAATCTAGATCATCGGGATTGAAATATACTACATCTTTAATGCGTTCTTTAGGGACATATTTTAGCAATGTTTCGGCCATATCTCCGTGAGGATCGATGACACATATACCTTTTCCGGATTGCATGTCTTGCACGATCTGATACTGCAACATAGTAGTCTTGCCATTTCCAGTACCACCAATAATATATAAGTGTCGCTGACGTTCAAGTTCGGTTAGCCCAATTGGAGTTGTTATGCCATGATGTATATTCTCGCCAATTACTACATCAAGCTTAGAATTATTCTTGAGTGATACAGGGGCAGGCAGTGTCCGGCTTAGTGACGTGATTAAATTATCCGTTCGACTAATCCGACTCGATGGAAAATGATACAAACTAGCCGCCTCATTAGTCGAAAGAATCATTGAACTTCGTCTGGTCATTGCCGGTAAGCGTTTATTTGCCAGACTTTTGCGGTATTGCTGAATAAGCGGCAACCGCATTTTAGCTTTTAGTGCTTGGTACAGTGGCACGCTATAGCCGTCAAGCGCTGAGCGCAGACTGGCCATATGTTCTTTTGAATTACTACCGCTGATTAATATTCTCAAACTTGCTTGAAATAAAGGCTGTATTACTTTTTGATGCATCGATTCCATCAGCTCTTGCTCAAAAGCGCTCAATGTTCTGGCTGGGCGTTGTTTTTTAGCAACTTGAGCCTTAAATTGAGCGTCTTTATCATTGACGCGGGTCGTGTAATTGCTTGAAGTTGTGGTGCGATAAACTTCGCTGGTCGTGTCAACGACATTCCACAGTACACTGTTTATTAGATTAGAAAATCGCTCTAACCAAATAATATAGCCATTTTTAGAACTAGTTAATATATCTTCATTACTTAAGATTCTTCTAGCTAATTTTTTTGTGCCAGCTAGTTTTACTGGAGTAAGTATTAGTTGCATCGTGATTTGTTCTGACTCGTCCAGTTTTGTCATGGCATTAGTTATATAACCAAGCGGATCGTGCTGATCAATTGCCGAAGATACGGTTAGAGGAAATATGTAATGAGCCATCTCTTTAAACTCAATCACACCATCTATCGTTTGGCTTACTACGTCAACTTGTTTTACTTTGGCATCAGACACATAGGCAGAGATTGTTTTTTGAAGACTCTGGCTCAAAGATTTTTCAACTTGGATAAGATAACGAATGCCGTCTTGTTTGGTTGAAACAATCTCAAAACTAAAGACTGGCTTTCGGCCAAGTAATTTGTCCTTAAAGCGCCTTGCGGCATACAGACCGTGAATTACCGAGAATAATTGCTCAGTGGCCTCTGGCGTCCTAGTAATTGATGCTGGTGGGGTTAATTCAAGCCATACCATTTCTCGGTGCTTTAGATACCAATGATTAAATAGGTGGATTATGAAAATTACTAAAAAGATTAAGATTATTAGACAAATAATAACTATCGCTAGCCTATAGTAGTTATCGGCGATAAATTTTAAGAACTGTAAGGCTTGTTGGATTTGACCATCGTTCATGACGTTACTCCAAGCCGATCGTGGATGAAGTTATAAGACATAGCCGAGGCTTTATTAAAAGTCCGCGTACTGATGACATTGAGATGAGGCGCGTTCATTTCAGATATCGTCCACTGCCCAGTTTCGCTATTAACATTGCTCACATAGGCTACATGCCCCAGGTCGCCTTCGCCAGTTTGCATAACTGCACCGACTTCTGGATTATGGTCTACCTTATAGCCATCAAGAATTGCGTTATCACCCCAAGTATTAGCGTTCCCCCAACTTGTCGGGATAGGTTTACCAATCCAGAGCCTATTTGCAAATGCCCAATAGGTGCAATTTCCCCAAGCATAGGTATCACCATTAACAGGGCCACCCATATAAAACCCCTGTTCTTCGGCTGAGACGGTGCTAGATGTCCCGCTCAAAAAACTAACAGCATCTCCACCCATCGAAAAAACTGCCACTGCTGGCAGTGCGATAATAAAGGCAAGTGTCGCTAAAGTCACGGCAAAGTATTTTTTTAGACCTCCGCCAATGAGATTAATAGCGACATATGAGTTCATCAGGTATAGATCTCCGCAGGATTAGTCGTAATTAGGGGATGTTCTTTTTCACTAGCCACAACTTTTATGGCAACATGGTTTTGATCAGATATAATTAGCGCGTCGCCACGTTCGCAGGTCAGCAGAAAACTCTCCTCGTATTCGGATAAGTTAAACTCGTCTGCTACATTTTTAATTGTTGTTGTATCTTGTCGCATAAGTATGCGAAGCGCACTCTGAGAGGCGATGGCGCGGCCGTAATCACTTCTCAAGAAGTCATTGGCTTGTTGAGAGATAATTGACACACCTAAGTAATATTTACGAGCTCGACGTACCAGACCAGCTACAAATCGAGCACTCTCTTCATGTTCTAGTAACATCCAACCCTCATCAATAATCAGCAGGCGTCTTTCGGGATGAGCTTTAACCTGATTCTGGACAAAGTTCGAGATAATTAGCATCATAATTTGTCGCATTGATTCTGGCAGATCTTTAATGTCAAAAATCACTAGACGATTACTAAGGTTAATATTGGTTTGTGAATTAAAGACTTCAGATAAAGAGCCGGAAATGTACTTCTCCAGTCGCTCACAAAGTTTGAGATGCCCTAATTTATGTAGTTCACGGTACAGATCTTCTAGTAATGGCTGCTCATTCTTGGCCGATTTATAGATTTTAAGGATTGCCTTATCGACAGCCGCTTTCTCGCGTGAGTCTAATCCTTCAGCCATTAAACTAATCACTTCAGTTAGATCTTGAGTATGTTCAGACAAATCAGTGATTTCATGGAAGGTGGTAGCTAGATCAAATGGATTAATCTTCTCCTTGCTATTGGCTGACAGCTTAATGTATGTACCTTTGACTGATTCGGTTAGGCGTTTATACTCACGTTCTGGGTCGATCACAATAACTTTCGTACCTTGCATCAATTGACGCAATATCTCAACTTTTGTGGTGTAGCTCTTACCAGCTCCCGATTGAGCAAAAACTATGGAGTTGGCGTTATGTAAGCTAAATCTATCAAGAATCACCAGTGAATTATTAGATTTGTTGACGCCATACAAAATGCCAGATTCCTGTACCAGTTCTGAACTCATAAATGGAAATGTCAGTGCCGCCGAAGAACTATCAAGATTTCGCTTTTGAGCTAATTGATCTTCGCCACGAGGCAAAACAGACTGCAAAGCTTCAATCTGTTGGTAGCGAGCCACTTTGCTGTAAAACAGCCGAGCCGATAGAGTCGTTTCAAGTAACTTAGTTATCTTATTAAGTTCCTCTAAACTTTCGGCTCGAAGTGAGATATAGATGGACACTTGGAACAACTTTTCTTGGCCACGTTGGATTTTGTCACGTAGATCGATAGCCGATTCTAGTGGATCAGTAACCTCCGAACCGATAATTTTACCGGCCCGAATCATGGCACGTTTAGTACTTTCTAACTCGGTAATCTTTCGATGAAGTTTCGGTAGCGCCGAAAGGGCATCAACTTCATGAATATGGTAACTAATGTCTGTATCGTGATTAAAATTAATTATGCTATCTAACCACCCAGAGCTAGCTACAAACGGATAGCCAGATATAAATAGTGTACGGATAAATACGCCGTCAATATTTAAGTAATCGACATTTTCTTCTAAACTAGCATAACTCATGACATCGAGCATATCCTGCTCGCCGAATGTCAGATTAAGCTCACTGAGTTTGGCTTTTTTAGCTTCACGACGTTTGAGTAGTGGACTAATTTTTTTCATTTTTAGCTCCTCTTTTGACTAAGGCTGTATGTATCATCTGCATGGCTCGATCTGTAAGTGGCTGTAACTTAGCTTGCGACGGGTTATAAAAACTGTAAAATAAATCAAGCACTTCAAGGCTAGATAACTGGCGAGCGTGCATACCAAGTCGCATCATGCCTTTAGCGACAATATCAACAGTCTGACCAAGTTGCTCTTTGGCAATAGTAAAATCAACTTTACCAATCGCTACGAATGGGACAATAATATAAAAACGTCTCGTTAGTATCTTGTTCGACTGGATTAGTGAACGAATAAACTCATCATAGTTTAGTAGTTGTTGGCGGTAGATTGGCTCAACCTCATCTTCGAGACGCCCACCTAGATCTTCAAGATATTTATCCATATCAATCTCACGAGTTCGAATCAAGATTTGCAGACTCGAGCCAACCGAATTTAGAAAACTCTCATAAGTATCTATAATAATATCCTGTTCATCTTCACTCTTAAGTTCAAAGTTGAGTGATGACACTTCCAGCACTGCCCGATACTGATTATGCGGGAGTATCAAAATACCGTCCTTCACGCCCTTAATTGCAATCTGGGCACGGCTACTGACTTTATTCTTGGACTTTACTAATCCGAACATTTAAACCTCCTTTCTTATTCATCTCAAAACACAGCCTATTAACAGGATCATCGAGAGCAACATATAAATGGGCTTGCTCTTTTACCCCAAGTCTCACCATCTCAACAGCTGCACCTAACTTTGCCGTACTAGCTTTTGGCATTGGCTCTTTTGACGGTTCTGGATAATCTTCACGAAAGTTACAAACTCTTTTATTGAATAGATAAAGTTTTGGCCTTAAGTTATACCTGAACAACACAAACAACCAAAGTAGGATTATCTTTCCCTTAATGCGAATCGCCATGATCCCGGATAGTACTGTAACAACAGCGATTAAAATGACTTTATACAGACTAAAATCCATACTTGGTGGCAATACAGCATAAAGCAGCGAACCGCCAAAGACAGGTATGGCAAATAAGGCTAACTGTAAGAAGCCTAAGTTGCCAGCCACACGATCTTCAACCGTAGTGACTTGAGCTGGTACGACAGTTATTTTCATGCTACTTTATCCTCCTTTTTAATAGTTTTAGAGCCTGCAACACGCCTAACTGAAACTTGGCCTATTGGTACGACATTCCCAGATGAATTGACTCTTGGCGCACGAGAGGTAGTTCCAGTTGGTGCTTTACTTCTTGTCGATGAACTACCGACAGCTGTTTTCGACTTTGGTGCCGTATATTGCGCCGAACGCTTTGATCCAGCCGACGATGAAGTGCTACTGACTGAACGACCACTAACTTTACTCGATACCGCCGATACCGCTGCTTTACCACGACCGCCCAAGTAACTAACACCATTCATAAACTGCGAACCGAGTTGTCGCGTCGATCTTGCGCCAAGGCTGACGTAGCTAAACTGCATCATCAGTCCTTGAGTCTTAAGAAGGGCAATGACAGCCGCTAACCCAACCGCCATCGACATTAAGACATTGGGCACATTAGTACCGGTTGTTGTCGACATGCCGACAAATAGCGAGGCTGCTAACGTTAGGATCACGACATGAATAAACAGTACAAAGATAGTAGTCAAATATGTCTTCATGGCTGTTTCTGAAAAATCCCTAAAGCCAGGTACCAACCAAAGCAGCAAAACAAGTGGTGACAAAACGGCACCAATAAACAACGTCACAATACGACCGACATAGTAAATTAACAGGATAAACGAGAATATCATGAACACTATCATAATCAGCAGAGCCGCAACGCCCTGTCCGCCAGATTCTTTGACGACTGCCGTTAGTGAGTCCCAAACCGACGAACTACCCCCAATCTGCCCAACGGCATTGATTAACACATTCGACAGTTCAATAAAGCCATCAATAATAAAGATTGACGTATTGAGAAGTAAAAATATCAAAGCAAACCTTGGTAATAGGTGCTTGAATTCAATCTCATCAAGGCCGAAGGTTGATGCACTCATCACATGAAAGCCAATCAGAGCCACAACTACAGTAAATAGAACATCTGTAATACCAACCATGACTGCCCAAAAATTAAAGACACTCGAATTTTCGCTCATTAGAGGCGTCGCCTTAGTGAAGAAGTTAAGAGCTCCCAGAAATGGCACAGCCACTGTCTGGATAATTGTGTTTAAGAGTCCAGTTATAGCGCCGATTAGAATGTCGATAAGCCCACTACTAGGCGTAGCTGGCTCAATAGCCGTCAGACTTGGTAAAGTTGCACTGGCTGGCTGTAAAGTATGAGTTATTGCTCCATTTAGTATTGCAGTCAGCGCCCCTGCCGCCAGAACAATCACCAAGCCAATCAAGGCATTTTTTAGAACGTGCTTAGCTTGGTCAAGCTTATCTGGCCGACCAGTACTTGTCATATAAAGAATGCCGCCATAAACGATGAAGAAGACGCTGGCAATTCCCGCGATTGCGGTGAGCATCTGCATCGTTGGCGTCACGTAGTTGTGTATTGCCGTGAGCGCACCTGACGAGTCAGCCATGAGAGACAAACTCATGGTGAGGGGGTTTATCATAGACTACTCCTAACTTCCGAACGAATTAGTGGCGATTGCAACAACAATATTACTAATAACGAAGGCCGCTATCACGATAGCCAGGCCAATAGCCGACCAAAGCAGCGTTCGCTTAGCCCGATCTAGATGTTCTGGATTACCAGAACTGGTTATATATCCAAAACCGCCTATAACAAAAAAGCCGGTCGCTGTAAGACCGGCTAATCCTGCGACGACTTTGATAATGTCGCGGATGAAGTTCTCAACTTGAGACACATCCGCCGTTGCGGCTGACGCCACGGGAGCTAATAGGATCAGCGACCCCATAGCTACATAAAAGGCTACGATTTTTATTGACGTGGAACTTCTAATCATATAACTGATCCTCCGTTGATAAATTATTCGTCTGCGCCTTCAAGATATCACACCTGTCAAATAATAGTACAGCATAAGCATTCTGCATATTTGTCAAAAACATGCAACACTAGCTTTCTGTGTATCTTTAAACGGTGTTGCGTATTCTACTACAAGCAAATTAAATAAATAAGATGAAATTAAGAATTTACCTTAGGCTAAATACCACTCTTTAGAGTCCATTTAACCGGAGGATTATGAGTTTGCCAACTTTTAATTTTTAGATTTGATTAGTGGCGATACATTCTTACTTAATCTTGTTTTTAAATATGCCAAGAAAACTCGGGAACTTGCCTTTGGCTGGGGCTAGTGGATGCGTTTCAGGAAGTATTCTTCACTCAGCCCCTAGTGGACGCACTTCGCAACAAAGACGGGTCTATATAGATGTCAAACTCTCCACTTAAGTAGTAAAATATATTATATGAAAGTAAAATTAAACGTTAATGAGGTTGCAGTTAAACAATTGGAATCTGCGATTTGGATGTACGCATACAATAACGATGAAGTCGCTGTTCATACGATTGCTGCTGCGGCATTTGAATTACTTACTAGACGGCTTAAGCTTATAAATTTTATGAATGATATGAAAAAAAGCATTAAGCCCGAAAAAACTAAAGAATTCATGTTACTTTGGAATAAACCATATAATTTCTTTAAGCATGGAGAACATGCCCGGAAAGCTATTGATGAGATAGTTTATGATGACGGTACGGTTGAGCTTATTCTTTATATAGCAGCAGAGGCAAATCTAAAAGGGCCAGATGAGTATAGGCTAAAATGTTCCCTCATTTACAAAACATATTTTATTCTAAATAATCCTCAATTGATTGATTCAGAAATATATAAAGCCGTTTATGCAGTGCCCAGGGAAAAAGTTAGTCTCTCAGATGAGCAACTGAAATCCAAAGAAACTCTTCGTCTTATGCTTGATACAATTGGCCACACTTTTGTCAACGGAACAGATACGCGATATACAAAAATGAGTGGTGAAAAATAGACTGAAAAAGTCTTGGGTCAGAAAATCTTCCACTTCTTCTGGATTCTTGTAATTTCACCGCTGATTATCAGCAGCTTTATATCTCCGGCAATTCCATCTTTGTACTTGGTATCTACGACGATTTCGATATGACTACTATCTAAGAATGGTTCAAGTTTTTCAAGGGCTTTTTCCCTTAGGTAAGGTCTTAGGCTTATGTATTCTTTTGATTCGTATATATCCCAATGATTGTCTTCGAGTGCTTTTGAAAGCATGGATTGCCATGAAGCTACTAATTTACGTCTATGCGCCGTGTTCTCTCTTAGTCTTTCTACGCCAAACTTTATTCTATCCGAGAAGAACAATGCAATTAATGCAACGGCTGCAGACACAATAGCCGAGGTCGGTATTATTGTTATCAGGTTGTTTATGCCATTTGCGTTCATATATACGATTATACGACATTTAGTACGAACGAGCCTCCCGCGCTACGAGTTATAACAATTCGCAGCCCCTGGTGGACGAGCTTCGAACTTTTGTCTAAAATCTTTACCTTATTTAACTATTCACTTTCGAAGTATCTATAGGCCCTAATAGTTGTCCTATATCTCTGACGAAATCATCAAACATTTCTTTACTAACACCAGCCCAGCCATTATTGCTTATGCCGAATTGCTGACACACAACCGGCATCTCCTCGTCTCTAAGTATTGCCGTTATATTCATATACAAAACAGCTCCAATAATCCTAGAATCTTTAGCTTTCTCAGCGTTCCATCGTTTGTAATACTTGTCCACAAATACTTGAATTTGCCTACCAAGTTCAGATCTTGCACTATCTGCATTCTGCACTGTTAATATCGTGTTGCCTCCGGTTATGTATCGATCAATGCATATTAAAGGCATACCTCTGTTTCTGTAGTCTTTGTTAATAAAGTTTTTATAAAGTTGATTGATTGCTTTTTCAATGTTGTTCTGTACTGAGTGTTCGTTGAAATTAAAAATTCTTTTGCACTCAAAACCATATTTTATACCGTCAACTACAACGACAACATCAGGATGTATTTTTCCTAAGGACGAAACAAGACCAACTTCTCTAAATCTTGCACACATCAGGAGTTCAAACTGTGTATCCCTTGATTTGCTAGCTGTCTTCGTCTCTTCTGTTTGATCAATACTCCCACTCAGCATTTCATTGAACTTCTCTTTAAATACTTCAGATTCTTCATCTTCGAATTGATCCAAAATTAAATTGAGATTACTTAAGTCCGTCAAGGCAAATCTCATCCTTCCAAGCAACTTGCCATCAATTTCTTCAGGATTGTCATTTAAACGATTTCTTTCTAACTCTGTAACAAGCTTGTATGCTTCATCCCACCTGTTGTTCTTTGGCTTTATCGAAAGTCTCTCAAGCATCGTATTGTACTTGGGTCTAGAATCGATTAGCTCCTGATATGATGTTGTTTCCATATGCCTATTCTAATACGTATGCTGTTTTCAGTAAAAGTTCAAGCAAAAAGCCTCCAAAACGAGACTTTTCTATAATGCTTATGCTTGGCGTCCATAGTGGACGAACCTCGCAACTTTTAAGGTAGGTGTACCTGGGTCTTACTTGCTCGGTGTTGGTTGAAGAATATTGTAGATTTAACTTCCTTGTGGGATAACTTTGCCTGTGTGTCTTTAAACGTCTTCAGGTTAGAAGTCAGCTCCTGGTGTATTTGTGTCGCTGTTTTACCTTCGGTTGAGATCAGAGTGACGAGTTTCTTCATGTTTTATACTTTAACTTCGCGTGGACTAGAGCCGTTCGAAGGTCCGATAACGCCATTGTCTTCAAGTTTATCTAAAAGTTTTGTAGATCTTACGTAGCCTATATTGAACTTTCTTTGAAAAAGGGACGCTGAAGCCTTCTTCTTCTCAACAACATACTTTAGGACTTCATCATATAATTCATCATTATCGGAATCATTAATATAAAAAGCACTTAGGTCTCGTCCGCAGTTTGGACAATACTTAATCTCAATCTTTGCACACATATATATATTGTAACACCTAGTTCAGCTTAGTTGAAAAGCCTTGCTTAGATTGCTGTCAATTATCTGGTGAAATAAGCTTTCATCTGAAATAGCGGTGTTTGTAATATTGCTCAGTATTTAATATCTATTCTGCCCTTTTCTGCACTAAAGTGGACATCCCTGCTGCCGATATCGTCGACGACTTCCTTCATACCGATAATTCTTCCGAATTTATCGATCCTTTTTACACCTATAGAAACGCCTTGAATATAAAATTCAATATCGCTCCCAAATACCTCATTAAAAGTCCTGTCATGCGAAATAAAAATGTATCTTCTAGCCATTTCACTTTTATTAAGTAGTCTGCTGTAGCCTTTTTTTAGCTTCATTACGCCCTGATTGCTACCCATAATATAGCTCCCTTCTATTATTGTTGGAACATTTCAACTGGATTAATTTTGAACTGTAGCATTTGTGCCGTAGGTCTGCCATTGTCTCCCCCTTTCCTTTGCATTGTTACTTTGCCTATCTTAAGACTACCCCTGCTAGTTACCGATACATCACCCTGCGAGAAAATATTTAGTGCAAAATTTATATCACGTAATACCCACTTCGTAGAACCACCTATAGTCAATGCTACCATCATCCAGTTAGCAGAAAACTTTCCTCGGCCCTTAATGATGTCTGCAATAATTAATGTTTTGTTATTTTCAAAAAAATTTACAACTTCAGCCTGATCCTCAAAACTCATCTCATCAAAGAAAACCCTTCTGCTATCCCTAGAAGCTAAGTCTGAAATAATTTCACCAGTAAATAATTTGAGCTTATGCTTAACACTATCTGGAATATCCCACATTAAGGCGTATTTATCTACCCATCGCTTATCAATTTGGTTAAATCCTGTTGGATTACTGACTAATTTTATCGAGATACCCTGAGCATCGATTAAATCCTTTAGATAAACTGTTATCTTCACTTGAACATCTGTTTTGTATCCGTGCAGGATAACTGCTTCGACCTTTTCAATTTCGTCGATTTTATACCCCATTATTTTTAGCCAGGTCAATGCATCTTCATCAAGCTTCCAGTTATTAAATTTTGCAACAATATCACGCTCGTTACTAAAACCGTTTTTCGCAGTTTGAGAGCCAAGTGCTATCATTTCATCGTTACTTCTCATCATTACCCCTATCGAGTGTTTTTAAAATTTCTCCAAATATTAGCTTTAGGACATCGATAACAACACTATTGCCGAACTGTTTATAGGCTTGAGTATCTGCAACAGGAATTACAAAATTATCACCAAAGCCCATAACTCTAGCACATTCCCTCGGCGATAGCCTTCTAACTACTCCATTCACTAAATATGCACCCGTTTTACTAGCAGCACCACCACCATACGCTGATAGAGTGATGGCGTGGCCAAGCGGACTATAAATTCTCTCACCTTGACCACCATTATTTATTGTGCCTACTCTGATTGGCTTCTGGGGAAAGTTGCCGAGGATATCTTTGCTGATTTTTACATCTTGAAGTTTAATGTCATTTCGTTTAATTTCATACTTTCTCGTTTCCTTGTCGCTATCAAGATAATCCCGTAATTTTACTTGCTTGTTGATTGGAGCTGGGAATTTAAAAGTTTTAATGTTTAGATCTTTTCTAAAACATACAAAATATATCCTCTGCCTAGATGTCGGTGCTCCATAATGGCTAGCATTAACAACTTTATGGAAAACATCGTAGCCAATATCGTTTAATGTATTGACGACCGTTTCTAAAGTTTTGCCATTGTCGTGTTTGGCGAAATTTTTTACATTTTCAAGGAATAAAACCTCAGGTTTATGAAATTTTGCTATCCTGGCTACGTCAAAAAAAAGTGTTCCCCTTGTATCATCAAAGCCCCTTCTTTTACCAGAAATACTAAATGCCTGACAAGGAAAACCAGCACATATTATATTGTGATGCGGTATAGTTCTTTCATCCACTTTGGTTATATCGCCGTCAGGAGTGTCGTTGAAATTAGCCCTATAGGTTTTTTGTGCATATTTGTCCCATTCTGAAGTGTATACACACTTCAAGCCGTATGATTGAAGTGCAATTCTAAAACCCCCAATACCGGCAAAAAGATCGATAAATTCTGCATTTTTTATGTTGAAAGTGGTCTTCTTCATATAATAAGTCTAGCACACTATAGCGCAACGCCACTAATGTATGTCTTGCGTGAACCGCTAGATGTCTAATTTAATGATATTAATAAATGACTTTTTACTTTTTATTGATATGAGAAAGAGTCTGCCTAAGCAGGCTCTCCCAAAAGGCCTCCACCACGAAGCCTGGTTTTATTATATCTCTTAAATTTTAAATTGGTATAACTTAACAATCTTACTAATCATACTAAAGTGCTTATACTTGGCTCAGCATGCTGGTCACGGACCTATTACAGCTTAAAATGAGACACTACGTAGGGACGTCTTACTTATCCCTTTTCGGATTGAGCATCTGTACTAGCCACACTTTGGATAGCGACAATGTAATTGGTTACCATAAAGTTCATAAGCCTTGTCATACTTTTAAGTTCCAACTTACCGTCCTGGTAGTCACGCATCAGATCAACAAACTTATCTGGAGATACACCCCATTCGATTATATCCGGATCACTATAATAACCGGATGAGGGCTTAGTCTTTAGGTATACCAAACCGTCAGAGACAAGTTTGGGTTTATCTTGACGCTTCACATCTGGGACATCGCCAACAAGGGCTTCTGCAACCTCATCGAAAACAAATCTTAGATGTGAGGCACGATTGGGTTTTATGCCGATAGTTTTACAAACTCCCCGTATCGCTTTGGCACTCACAACCTTGATATCCTCGCCGTCAATCTTAATAGTCTCAAGCAATGGCGACTCTGAGTCAGCTTCGTACTCTTCAGCCGGTGGGATAACTTCTGGTGCTAACTCGTCAACATAATCAGGGGAATATTTAGCTTGGTATGGCTCTTCGGGTTTTAGTGTTTCATTGACATAATGGGCTAAAAAGCTCAATGAACGGTCGCCAAAATTTCTAATGGGTATATAGTGGCTCTCTCTTACATCATTTAAAAGCCATTGTATGGTTGACTCTAGGCTAATCATCGTTATAGTACGAGAACCGTCTTCGCTTTCTACAAATTCTATAGGGTTCCGCAATTCAAATCTATCATACGACTCACCTCTGTCCCTCTTCTCAATTTCATCTTTTTTGCCCCAGTAAGAACGAGCTAGACTATTCCATAATCTAACAACCAGGGATTCATCGTAGCCATTAGCCTCGGCAAATTCGAGTAACGTTTTCTCCGATACGTTATCGGTGTCTAAAAGTTCAGTGGATATTTCTTCATGTTCGAAATTAGTAGGATGCGCCTCGATCCCCATACGGCCAAGATTTTTTAAAAGTGTCGTATATTGACCTGAGGTCATCTGCCGCAAGCCTTCACCGGATAAAACTAATCGTTCAGGAACACCTTTTTCAAAATCTTGCATATAAAGTTAGCATACCATAATTATATATTATTGTCCATAGCATTTGGGGGGTACAATTCCATCATGACAAGTAAACACAAAATAGAATTGTTTGGTAAAATATGACTATGACAGCGTATGGCTGTTATTTTTTTGTCTTATTACCAAGTTCAGATAGACCGAGTAGAAAGCATATGATGATGATACCCCAGAATACCCATGGCCCTATTGCACCAAGACCTGTTGAAATTGCAGGCCAAAGTAAGACTACTAGCCCGAATAGTACTAATATTATAAGAAACTTAATCATAAAATAATTGTAACACATCAAAAAAGAGTCTACATCTGTTTACTTGCTGTTAGGGTATAGTCTCCTTGTAGATGACGAGTTGCAAAATATGTAGTTTTGTGGTATAAACAAACTCAGAACCTTAATAATTCGTACTCTAGTGAGGGCAGCGTTTTATATTAATCTTTTCTAGATAAATATAGCACGCTGCTCTCAACCCTAGGTTGAGGTCGCTAGTGCATGAGGCATTAGTGAATCCTGCGGCAGAGAAGAAGGTGTATTGTGAGGGACATCACGGTGGACCAGTGGTACACGCTCGACACACGTCAGCAGGAGGTGAAGAAGCGGATTAAGGACGGCAGTTTGTCGATCGAGAACGCCCTTGCGGGGACGCAAGGTGTCCTCGATGGCATCTACCCGACTCCGTCGATCCACTCGCTACCGAGCTGGTACGTCCAGCCTTCGCAGCAGATCGAGTGCGTCAAGGAGTTCTTGGCAAATTACGGTGGTGGCAGCGGGTTTACTCCCGCTGACATTCCGTCGGTGCCGACGAACTTCACTCCGCGCACGCCGACCGAAGTGTTGATGCTGGCTGTCTATCTGCCTGATAAGGGCAAGACAAAAGGCGTCCAGCGCACGTTCGACAGCCTGTGGGACTTCGTTAAGACCCCGACCGGCTACACCAAGTGGCGCTGGGATCAGCTGAAGAGCGATTCCAAGCATTTGCGCCTGCTGGAAGGCATCGAACACCGCCCTGGCATTCGCTGGGTCGCGTTCGATCCGAACGCCAACCACGGTAAGTCCCCGCAGTCATGCTGGGATAACCTGGACGTCGCATCTACGCTGGCAGGCCCCGAGGTCTTGATGGCCTTGGCGCACTTCCCCATGTGGGCAGCCAGTTGGAACGGCAACAAGTCGCCGTATCCCAACCTGGCTGGTTACCAGTTCTACTGGGAAGCCGCCTGGGGCCGCTGCCCGTGCGTCTATCGGTACGGCGGCGATCGTCGGCTGGGGCTGGACGCCGATTCGGCCGACGATGCCCATGACGGCTGGGCGTCGCCTTCCGTTAGGGGGTGCTGAGTACTTGGTTCCTGGGTGTCCGGAAGGACCTCTGGCTTCGGCCTTTGGTCCTTCCGGCGCCCTCCGCCCGACATGTTTTTCAATGAAAAAGCGTGTCGGGCTTTTTCATTTGGTATAATTTTTATAGACAACAGTTATTGTATGTATGTTTACGGATATATATCACTTTGTCTGGTATTTTGCGCCTGACAGAGTTTTTGGGTTAATGTGTACCCAAAAAGAGCGCACGCAAGCTATCGAGCACTCCGTGTTTTCAGCTGGAAACATTTTGTTTCGTATAAAATACAGAGTTTGGACGCGTCTGGACTTGGTGGTAATAGATGGCAAGTGGCTAGTGAATGTGTTTCAGGAAAGTTTTAGTTGCTTGGTAATATCTCCAATTTCATCATATCTAAATATTGAAGTTGCAATGCCATTATAGAAATCTTTATATTCAACACCATTTTTTACGACTATATATACTGGTTTGTTTAACGAATATGCCATTCCGATTTCAACTAAACGACCGCCACTTGGTGAGTCGCTGATATCTGCCAAAAGAGCATCACATTCAGTTAAGTGTTTAAGTGCAGCTGCCCACAACTCTTTTTGACTTTTGAAAACGTTTGGTACGTCACGAATGAAATGGAAGTCTTCCATTCCGGCATTTCTTACAGCGGAACAAAGTTTTTCAATTTCAGCTTTATTTTCAGACGAGCCTTTGAATCGTGATGTTATGTACATCTTCATATAGGTATTGTAACAAATAAATCGACTCGTATGAGTCTATTTAGATTGTAAACTTGATAACGGGACATGGTCTTGGCTGTTGAAACTAAGATTAATACAGTAGTTTAGCTATTCATCAACAAATCAACCTTACGTTTCAAGTTGTTATATCTTTCTCTAATTTCGTCATCAGCCAGACGTTTCTCTCGAACTGATTTGAATCCTTTCAAATCCACTGGCGATATCTCCATCTTTACTGGCACAGAATACTGGCAACTTGTAGTATCAAACTCTGTTCCGTCATCAAGAACATTGAAATAATGCTTCTCGTCAATCCCAGCGCCCGTGACATGATATCGGACAATTTCACCACCCAGGTAATCCTGAACAACTAGTGACGATGGAACGCACTGAGCACGAGCAGGGTTACTTTTAACAATATCTGCTGGAGCGAAACCAGTATCAGGACCCCACGACTGCCGTAGAGTATCAATTAACTTTTGTTGGATTGATTTATCCATAAATCAAGTGTATCAAAATTAGATATTAGTAACGACAAATTTACTTAACCATTCTTCAATATTCATATCCATATTGTAACAAAAATACTTCGTATATCCAGTTTTTATAACACTACATACGGTAATATATTAGTTCCGTTCTTTACGTATAAGTCCTCAGCGTACATCCCGAACTCATAGTTCAAAATAGTATCGGATTACCAATCTCCACCTTGACCAATGAGCCTCCTTGGGATGTGTCGCTTCCCCGTTAACGTAAAGATAACGGAGGAAAAGTCATGAAAGTATCACAAACAGGAATTGAAAAGTGCCGAGAGCTTTGGGCTGATATAGCCAAAGTAAACAGTTGGTATATCGAACCGTTCCACATACAGGTCTGGGTTGATGAAAATGGCAATATAACCGATAGCGTCTCACACATAGGTTTGACCGAAGATATTGTTATCGAGGTGATCGAAAAGAATCTCGACTAGTTCGGGTAGTCCTGAGTAGGACTGAAAACTGCTCACAAGATTAATAAGTTAGTCGTATAAGTGTAAGTCATATCTATTTTGATATTCGAAGATAGTATTTTGAAGCGACAATGCATTACGACAGACAGGCGCGATAGTTCGATCAATATTATATTTATCGACATAGTTACATAGTGGGATACTAAACTCGTCGAATTGATTAGTTGGAGAAATAAAGCTCCATTCGCCATTATTCTCAACGGCATACATCCTTGCGCCGGGGTGCTCACAACCGTACGCGAATAGCACTTGTTTCTTGTCTTTACTTTCGAGCATAGCGTTATAGTAGACAGACTTGCAGCCTAGAACTATATCCTTTTCGCCCGTCGTATTTACAAATGACTTTAACTTATTAAAACTATCATCTGTACGTTTTATTGCCTTACCGCTCGAAAAATCAAATTGTATCGCCATAAGGTTGACAAAGACTCCGCTCGTTGCCGTAATGTCGCTATCGTTGCTATTTTTTGGATACATTGCCAATAAAACCGCAATGACTGATAATGCCAAAATCAGTAGTACGGATAGTATAATTTCAAATTTGCTGAACCTTTGCTTGTTCTTGGTTTTCTTCATGCTGTTTATGTTTATATCCTTTGGCTAAATTATGCTACAAATCAGCAAATTATTCAATAGGGCGCATGTTCTGCAAAGATTTAACCTCCCACTGTCTTCCTCATTGTACGGCTTGTACTAACCGCATCAAGGTAGTACAAGTCTCCACCTTGACGCAATTAGTCTTAAGCCGTCCTCCATCGACAGGGCGGTCGGTCGATTCGCTTTTTAAATTAATTAAAAGGAGGTTTTATATGGAAGAAGTAGATTTAATTAGAGGCGAGAAGATTGCCTGTTTGAATGATGAATATCGTAAGGCCCGACAAGGGTTTATGTTAACAAGAGGCGTATCGGCGATGCCGGATATCGCCAAGGTGTTATCTATGGTTCAAGATTTTAATGAGTTCGGTTTGGATAACGATCCTTACGGTGAGCATGATTTCGGATCATTCGATTGCTTTGGACAGAAGTTGTTCTGGAAGATCGACTATTACGATTCAGCTTTAGAATCGTGGGCTGATCCGCTCAGCAATGAGTGTCACCGGGTTTTGACGGTGATGCTGGCTGAAGAGTATTAAAGTTAGGCCCGGGAGTCGTGAGTGGCTTCCGGGCTTATTTAATGTTCAGATTAGCATCAAGTCAACGAGATGAGCTCGCCTGGTTCGTCGATGCTCGTCCATATCGCTGCTTCTCTGTCTATATTGTCGAGAGCCCTTTTTGTTGTGGTGTAGACGATTACTTCTTCGTCTGGGTCGACTTTACTGATAACACCTCTTGTAAGTCGTGTGATTCGGCGTTCGGTACTGGCATTCTCACAGGTAAAGAGGAGGACGGGCGTTTCGGTGTTTGTTACACTCCAACCATCCGTATCGAAGAAGTCGATATAGCCGTAGACTCTTTGGAAAAATGCTTTGCGTTCTTGGCTGTCTGATATGTAATCAAAGAAAAAACGCTTAGTGGAGTTATCAACAGACATCGATAAAAAGGCGTCTGGTAGAGTTTTTGGGAAATAGCTAAAATGACTCATATCACGACGCAAATAGGCCTTGAGTTGCGGATAACACTGCTTAAGCGTAAGTATCTGCGAGAATACGTCGAAAGAATGCACGATAGTGGCCTCGGAAGAAGTTTTGTCTCGGTAACTTGATTTAATAATCTTGTCAGTAATATGCGTATGATTTTCAAGAGATTGAAGAAACTTTAATCCTTTAGGCGTTAGATAATATGCAACCGGCAAACCTTTAATTTTAGATTTATTATCTAATTTACTACCAATAAGACTATGTTTTACTAATACAATCAGTTTTTTGTATAATGTTTTTTCGTTAATTTTAAGTAAATTAGCAATTAATTTTCTACTACCAAACCGATATTTATACAGTACTTCTAATATGTCTACCTGGGCTTGTTTTATAGTTGACCGACCATCTTTGATGTTTATACTTGTTCTATCATTCATTTCTATATATTTATATATAAGAAAGAGAGAATAATAGCAATATGTAACAGTAGTAATTAAGGGTAGATATAGCAGATACCGAGATTTGCTATATTTTAGGTAATAATAACCATAAAAAGTATTGCTTTTTATTCTAATTAGTAATACTATTTAAATAGAGGTTGCACGTTAACAATTCGACTGGTTATAAAAGACATGAAGCTATTAGTGGCGAGATATTACCAATTGTTATAAAATAAGGCTAATGCCAAGAAAGATTGTCAGTATGCAGATAAGAGTGACCGAGGCTGTCCGAGAACGAGCCAAGACAGTCGCAAAAGTTCACGGCTATACGCTTAGTGAGCTAATATTAAGACTACTCGCTAGTACCGCCGATAAAGAATTAAAAAGATTAGTTGAAAACGAATTAAAAGAACGACCAAAGCCCGGCAGGCCTTGGGCTAAATAAACCAGTCGTATTGCCAACGTGACAACCTCCAAAGGGGGGTATATGTCACATCCAAGTTGTAATAAAGATAAACAAGCACTCGCAGTACCAGATACGGTTCTGCTAACTACTCAGGAACGTATTGAATTTATTGCCAGTTTGATTGTTGATCGTATTGTCGAGGATGAAACGTTCGACTTTGTGTTATTGAAAAAAATAAAGGTTACTTATGGAACAAAACAGACGATTGCGTAACGCTGTTTTGGCCGTCCGAGTTTCAACCGTCGGCCAAGGTATTGATGGTGATTCACCAGAAGCGCAGATCGAACAAGGTAAACGCTATGCACCGACTCACGAGATTAATATTACTAAGATTTTGACTTATCTTGAGTCGGCAGCTGGCGACAACCAACCGATGCAACACGTTATTGATTACGCCATTGATCCCAAAAATGAGATTGATGTCGTGCTCATTAAATCTATTGACCGATTTACTCGCGGCGGATCAACCGTCTATGACATTCTAAAACGCCAGCTAGAACCGCATAATGTCAATCTAGAGGATATGTATGGTGTGATTAGTAATGTCAAAGTAAACACGCTTGAGCATCTAGGCATGAAGTATAAATGGAGCGTACATACACCGACCCGTAAAACCGAGTTACTTGAAGCCGAAAGAGCTAAAGATGAAGTACGCGACATCTTAACTCGTATGATTGGTTCTGAGATTCGTTACACTCAAATTGGTTATTGGTCTCGTAGCGCTCGTTATGGCTACCAAACCGAAAGAATAGAGACTACCAACGGTAAACGAGTCATTCTAGTTGAAAAAACAGACCAAGCACCCATTATTCGTAAAATGTATGAGATGAGAGCTGCCGGACTACATAGTGATGACCAAATAGCCTCAGAGATGAACCGTTTGGGATTCCGTACCCCGATAAAAGTGGTTCGCGATAAGTATGATCGCACAAAAATCTCAAAACGAATCGGTGGTAAGCAAATGACTGGCAAATTATTACGTGCTTATATCGCTAAGACTATTTATGCGGGCGTAAATACCGAAAAATGGACTAGAGATAAACCAGTTAAATGTAAATTTAACGGTCTTATATCTATTGAGCTGTTTAATAAAGCTAATCGAGGCAAGATTAACATTGCGCTTAATCCAGACGATCCAGCACATCCAACTGTTGGATGTGCTCCTAAACAAGAAAAGCTGGCTAAAAAGAATGTTTACAACAAGGAGTTTCCATATCGAAAGATTGTTACTTGTCCGCACTGCAATAATCCACTACTAGGAAGTGCTTCTCGTGGTCGCCTGGGCAAATACTACCCTGCTTATCACTGTAGCCATCATGGACATTACTTTCGTGTACCAAAAGATACATTTGATGCCACGATTGAATCATTCGTTAATCGAGTCATGGTTAGCCCTGAGCGCTTCGACGAGGTCGCCCAGGCGGTTATAAAGGTCTGGGAGCAGCGTAACGCAAAAGTGGTTAGTGAGACAGTCACGCGTGATAATAGACGCATAGAACTTGAATCACAGATACGCGTAATTGTAGATAAGATGAAACTAATAAGTTCGCCAACGGCAATTAAATACATGGAGGAGGAACTAGTTGAATTAGAGCAACAAATTAATAATTTAGAAACCAGAAAGGAAGAACAAATGGTTCAAAATAATGTCGATATGCCAACTATCTTGACATATATCAAATACTTCGTGGAACACATGAAAGATTTACTAATTGACCACTGTAATCCGATACTTCGAGCCCGCTATTTTGGTGTGATATTCGATACAGTACCGAACTTCGCAGAATTAGCTTGTGGAACCACTGAAATAGAAAAAATCCCAGGGGTGAATGAGCTATTTAAGCTCGCACACTCTGGGACTGTTTCTTTGGTACGCGAGAGAGGACTTGAACCTCCACGCCCGAAGGCACTAGCTCCTAAGGCTAGCGTGTCTACCAATTCCACC
>Ga0209125_1001367_pt1 | contig 23229 bp, 26 predicted proteins | sample BarGraIncub1131A_FD_184503 | JGI IMG/M metagenome (GOLD analysis project Ga0209125, IMG submission 184503) | Arctic peat soil microbial communities from Barrow, Alaska - Barrow Graham LP Incubations 11-31A (SPAdes) (version 2) | ecosystem: Environmental > Terrestrial > Soil > Wetlands > Peat... | reverse complement strand
ACCGCGAACGGGTGCTCCGGCAGCTGGCACAGCGCGCCGAAAAAATGGGCATGAAACTCGTTATCTCCGAACAACCCGTTTGAGCCCATGATTACAAATCAATCACTTGGGTGGTGTTTCTTGAGAGTGCCAAACGCAAACAACTTTATGCCCTGGTTCGCGCCATTCACGGCAGGATGGCCCGGCAACGGAGGGTTTTTGTCGCAAGTTGAGCGCCGAAGTTGTGTCGAGATTTTCTTTTCTCAGGGAGCAAAGGCATTGGTAGTCGCCCGCCTGTCCAAAGCCCCCAAGGCCAAACCCGATCCCGATAAGCCGGGCGAGTTCTTGCCGAATGATGCGGCGGCCAAGGCCGGTTGGAATTGCGGCATCCTCGACGCCTCCCCGTCAATGCTTTTTCGGAATCCTCGTGGCCAAAGCGGGAGAAGCTCGGTCGCGGTTTGCTCAGGAAAACACCCGAAAGGGGAAGCCAACGCAGCGTGCGGCACGCTGGTTAAAAAGGAATTGTCGGCGCGTCTGCACCGATGCGCTTGCGGCTGCCTTTGCAGGCGTGACGAGCGTGCCAAAGAAAGGCACTTTATGCCAAAGTCCTTCGACTTCTTTAAGCATCATCATCGACTTGTTGCCCTTCGATCTTGAAGCCGCCCGCCTATAGCGACAGCACCCGTCGGCGTTCAGGAGGGGAGGTTCGGGGAATAGTTGCTTGATGGCAACCGGTAACTCGTGCCCCTGTTGCCGTTACCTGAAGAAACGCGATAGCCATCCACCAGCTGGCTTCTTTTTCTCTGCAACAATTCCAACTACGTTGGCCTTTACGGCGGCGACATAATCTGCATCGTCCCGCTTAATGTGGTTGACTAGCCAGCGTGCAAGAAGGGCGTGAAGTTCTACCGTTACATCATCCCCCTGTCTGAACCGGTCCCGGTATTCGCTTACCCGACGGATGAATAGCTCATGCACCTTCTTGTGTGGCTTGCAATACTTGTAACCGGCTTCTTCCTGCAAGCTCTCCTCGAAAGCAAAGTGAGACAGGGTATAGTCGACGCAGTCCTCTAGCACTTGCCCGGTGAGCGCCTTGTCCTGACTGTTATGAGCAGTCTCCATCTGATTGATAAAATCGACAATTCTCATGTGTTGTTTGTCGATAACCTCAATCCCCGTATTTAAGTCGCTCGTCCAAGCGATAGCCATTAAAACTGTCCTTTCCTTGTAGAGCCAGGCGGTCCGAAAATAGGCTGGTTAGCCAGCCGATCGTTGAAAATTCATTCGCTCACCGAGGCAACTCTCGCCCTATAAAGACATGGCTGTGCAATATCCAGACGCTCGGTTTTCTTGATCACAATCGGCAAGAGTGACAGTCACAGATGATAGCCGGCTATCGTGGCCACGAGAACTTCATTGGCTCTTTTTTGCGGTATGGCAACCCGTTATTATAGCTACGCTTGGCCGCTTATTGACATACGCCATTTGGATGTATATCGCGGTCCGCGACCGTGGGACCGCAAAACGGCGCTGTCAGCATCGTGCCTGCAGTGGAGTATTTTCAGCCTGCGGCGTGGCGCGGCTGCGTATCGAGACGGGGAAAACTGGCGCGCGTTGAGCGGAAATCGGCGGCTCTTACCGTGATGCCAGTTCTTGCGTCATTTCTTGTGGCGCTCCAACGGGAGGCTTTCTTCGGACCGTCGTGCCTTCGCCCGATCAGTGACGTTCGGCATCGACGGCCGCGAGTTCCTCGGTGATCTCGCTGCGCAGGTCGGCCAGTTCTTCCTCGTCGAACCCGAGGTAATTCAGGGCGCTCGCCCCGTGCGCCAGCCATTCCGTTTCGTCCGGCACGTCGAGGAAGTTGGCAATCAGGTGGTCGGCGAGGAGCGAAATAGCGGTCAAGGCGCGCACTTCACCGGGCGCATCCGACGAGGTATCGCGCAGGATATCGAAGTGGTGGTGCGCGCGGATTGCCTGGACAATTAGAGCCGGCAGTTGCCAGTTCCGCGCCAGCATGGCACCGACCACCACGTGGTCGGTGCCATGTCGTTCGTTTTCTACCTCGCACATAGGGTGGGAGGAACGGTTGGCCAGTGCCAGCGTTTCTTTGTAGTCGGGGAAGCGCTGCATCAAGATGGGGATGCCGCAATCATGAAAGAGGCCAAAGGTGTAGGCGTCCTCCCGGTTGAGGCCCGGCACGCGCCGCGCCAGACGATTCGAAATCATCGCGTGGTAGTTTGAACGGTCCCAGAACCGTTCCATGCTCACCCCCTTGGGTGAGAGGGTTCGTTTCAGCGCCAGCCCGTTGACGATATTGACGATGTTCTTGAGCCCGAGTACTGCGGCCGCCTGCTGGACCGTCTGCACCTTGTTGCGTAATGCAAAGAAGGGCGAGTTGGACGTTTTCATCATCGACGCTGCGAGGCCCAGATCGCCGCTGATGAGGCGGATGATTTTGTGAAAATCGACCTCGGGACGACGCGACTCTGTCAGTAGCGCGGCGACGACGGCCGGACAGGGAGGAATGCTGATCGTCTTGAGAATGTCGGAAACCGATTCAGCGGCGATTTCGGCGCTGAACGTTTGATTCAACATGGCAGTAATCTCCAGGTGTACAAAATAATTCTGGGATCAAGGGCGCGCGTGTGTGCACGCAATACGAATGCCATTCGGACCGGCATGTGCCGGATTTGAACTTCATTGGCGGCCCCGCTGTCATCGAGCGTTCAAGCCCATTAGACCGGTAGCTTTGCGTCCCCGCCTTTCGGACGGGTCAGCCCTGATCAATCAGGGCTGAAGGTAGCACCCATTCATACAGGGCACAATGCGTTGAAGCAAAAAATCGTGATAATGTCGAACGAATAATTTGGAGTGTGGTTTTTCGGACACCTATCCAGGAAATCACGCTTGATCGCCTCCTGCCGGATGCGGCGATTGCTCCAGAAGGGTCTGCTCGTACTGGATTCGGCGCTTTCCCGTGGCGGACGCGATGCGCTCCCAGAGTATACTTGCCAGCTTGTCTCCGTGCACCAGAGCCCTTCTCCATGTCTTTGCAATTTCTCGCCGGCATCCGTGCCGAATACGATGTTTCCCACCTTGGCCAGGTGTTCACGCCACCGGTCGTGGTCGACACTATGCTTGCGCTAGTGCGCAATCGCGGGCGGGTGCTTGAGCCGGCCTGTGGCGACGGCGCTTTTTTCCATCACTTTCCGAACGTCCTGGGGATCGAGCTCGATCCGCGCCACGCGCCGCCCGGCGCGCGGGTGATGGATTTCTTTGATTTTCCGGAGACGGAGCGTTTCGCCACCATCATCGGTAACCCGCCCTATGTTCGCTATCGCGACATAACGCCTGAAACGCGGCGGCGTGTGCAGGGTAGCCGGCTCGACGGGCGGGCCAACCTTTATCTGTTCTTCATCGAGAAGTGTCTGCGCCATCTGACGCCGGGCGGCGAGTTGATCTTCATCACGCCACGCGATTTCCTGAAGGCGACCTCGGCGGTACAGCTTAACCGCCGGCTCCACGAGGCCGGGACAATCACCGATTTCATCGACCTCGGTGACACGAAGCTATTCGACGACGCGACGCCCAATTGCGCGATCTGGCGTTTCGAGCGCGATAACTTCTCGCGGCGCACGCGCCATGCGCGCCTGGGGGTTGCCGATGGCGTAGCCGGCTTGCTGCGACTGGCATGGGGCGAGCGTAATTTTGTCGAAGGGGGTGGCCATCTGTCATTCACCTGTGGCGACTATGCGCTGCACCTGGCCGACATCGCCTGCGTCAAGGTCGGGGCAGTTTCCGGCGCCGACGAACTTTATGCCAGCGACGATTTCGGCAACCGTAGCTTCGTCTGCTCGGCGACGGTGGCTACCGGCGAGACGCGACGCATGCTCTGGTGCGAGCCAGGTCAGCCGGCCCCCGCCGCTTTGGTGCCGCACAAGGCGCGGCTGATCGCGCGGCGCATCCGGCCATTCGACGAAAACAACTGGTGGCAGTGGGGGCGTGGCTATCATCAATCGCCGCTGCCACGCGTTTACGTAAATACCAAGACGCGCCGGCCGCAGCCTTTTTTCGTGCATCGCTGCACCCACTACGATGGTGCGGTAATGGCCATTTTTCCGCATGATCCGGCGGTCGACGTGCAGGCGCTGGCGCTGGCCTTGAATGGCGTCGATTGGGCCGATCTTGGCTTCGTCTGCGATGGGCGCTTTCTGTTTACCCAGCGCAGCCTGGAGCAGACGCCTCTGCCGGAGTCCTTCCGCGCGTTCGCGCCACGCGGCGGTGTAACATAGGGCGCTAAACGCCTGCGGCGGCTTGACTGTCGCCAGCACTACGGAGATAGCCCATGGTTCCCCACCTCATTACTGCTTTGAACGGCCCCCTGCTCGAACTCGAGCGGCGCTTTCTCGACGCCACCCCGGCCATCGAACGCTGGCTGCGCGGCCAGTGGCAGGAGCACACGCCACCTTTTTACGGCTCGGTCGATCTGCGCAACTCCGGCTTCAAACTGGCGCCGGTGGACATGAACCTCTTCCCAGGTGGCTTCAACAACCTGAATTCGGCTTTCCTGCCGCTCTGCGTGCAGGCGGCCATGTCAGCGATCGACAAGATCTGCCCGGACGCCAAGAACCTCCTGCTGATCCCCGAAAACCACACGCGCAACCTCTTCTACCTACAGAACGTCGCTCAGATCGCCGCTATCCTGCGCCAGACAGGACTGAACGTTCGCCTCGGTTCGCTGCTGCCGGAAATCGACAAGCCAACGACAATCGAACTGCCGAATGGCACGTCGCTGCTCCTCGAACCGCTGCTCCGTACGAAATATCGCTTGGGCCTCGAGGGCTTCGATCCTTGTGCAATCTTGCTCAACAACGACCTGTCGGCAGGCATTCCCGCCATCCTGGAAGGTCTCAACGAGCAATTCGTGCTGCCGCCGCTGCATGCCGGCTGGGCGGTGCGTCGCAAATCCAACCACTTTGCCGCCTATGACGAAGTGGCAGGGGAATTCGCCAAGCTAGTGGGTATCGATCCGTGGCAGATCAACCCCTACTTTTCGGTGTGCGATAGCGTGAATTTCCATGAACGGCAAGGTGAAGAATGCCTAGCCGCCAACGTCGACGCAGTCCTCGCCATGATCCGCGAAAAATACGCGCAATACGGCATCACCGAAACGCCTTATGTGGTGGTCAAGGCCGATGCCGGCACCTACGGTATGGGCGTCATGACAGTGAAAGATGCGTCTGAGGTGACCGGCCTGAATCGAAAGCAGCGCAACAAGATGTCGGTGATCAAGGAGGGTCTCGCCGTCTCGCAGGTGATCATCCAGGAGGGCGTGCATACGCACGAGCAGGTCGGTGACGGCGTCGCCGAGCCAGTGGTCTACATGATCGACCGCTATGTGGTGGGCGGCTTCTACCGCGTGCATTCGGGCCGTGCCAAGGACGAGAATCTCAACGCGCCAGGCATGCATTTCGAGCCGCTGGCGTTTGAAACCAGTTGTTCGCTGCCCAACCAATGTCTTAATCCCGATGCGCCGCCCAATCGCTTTTATGCGTACGGCGTAGTTGCCCGTCTGGCGCAGCTCGCCGCTTCACTCGAACTCGAGCGCACGGCTCCGGACGTACTGAATGAGCGGGAAAAGGAGTAGTCGGCGATGCGTTTTGCTTTCATACTGGATCCCCTCGATTCACTGAAGCCTTACAAGGATTCGAGCGTCGCCATGATGCGCTCGGCGCAGCTCGCCGGGCATGCCGTATGGGCGATCGCCCAGCCGGCGATCCACTGGACGGTAGAACACGGCGTGTGCGCCGAGGCCATCCACCTGGAATTAAGCGCTGACGATACGCAGTGGTACGTCGAACGCGACCGGCATCTCGTGCCGCTGCGCGACTTCGACGCTGTGGTGATGCGCAAGGATCCGCCCTTCGACATGGAGTATGTGACCACCACCTGGCTTCTGCAACGCGCCGAGGCCGAGGGCGCGCGCGTCTTTAACCGGCCGCAGGCGTTGCGCGACCATTCCGAGAAGCTGGCCGTTGCCGAATTCCCGCAGTTCGCCGTGCCGACGCTTGTATCGCGCGAGGCAGCACGCATCCAGACCTTCATCGATGCAGAGGGCGATGTCATCCTGAAGCCGCTCGACGGCATGGGCGGCGCACAGATTTTTCGTGTTCGCCATGACGACGCGAACCGCAACGTGATCATTGAAACGCTGACGCACGAGGGCGCGCGGACGATCATGGCGCAGCGCTACATTCCCGAGATTAGCAGGGGCGACAAGCGCATCCTGATTATCGGCGGGGAGGTCGTGCCGTATTGTCTGGCGCGCATTCCGAAAGCCGGCGAGACGCGCGGCAATCTGGCGGTTGGTGGGCGCGGCGTGGCGCGCGAGCTTTCCGCACGCGACCAGGAGATCGCCGGCACACTGGCGCCGGTGCTCGCAGCGCGCGGGCTCCTCTTGGTCGGCATCGATGTGATCGGTGACTGGTTGACCGAAATCAACGTAACGAGTCCGACCTGCATGGTTGAAATTGGCGAGCAGACCGGTTTCGACGCCGCCGCCCGCTTCGTCGCCGCGCTGGAGCGTGCATGTCCCTTGCCCGTTTAGGCCGTCTGCTTCTGCTCGCCGCGCTGGCCTGCGGCTTGGTCGCTTGCGGTAAGCCGCCGCTGCATCAGCAGGAATCCTTCGTTTTCGGGACACGTGTCGAAGTGCTGATTGCCGGCCTCGACGAGGCGAAAGCGCGTCCCGCAGCAGCGGCGGTGCTGCGCGAGTTCGACCGCATGCATCGCACCTACCACGCCTGGCAGCCATCCGAGCTCAGTACCCTCAACGCGGCTATCGCCGCTGGCAAAACGCTGGAGGTGACGCCTGAAATGGCCGCCCTGATCGCCGATGCGCAACGCATCGCGGCGGCCGGCGAATATCTCTTCGATCCCGGTATCGGCCGCTTGATCAAACTGTGGGGCTTTCAGTCCGACGAGTTCAAGGCCGTCCTACCCGACCCGGTGGCGCTCGCTGCGTGGCGTAGTGCGCATCCCAGCATCGCCGACCTCAAGCTTGACGGGCTGCGCGTGAGCAGCCGCAACCGCGCCGTAGCGCTCGACTTCGGCGGCTATCTGAAAGGCGTTGCGCTCGACCGCGCGGCGGCTATCCTGCATGCGCAGGGGGTGAACAACGCGCTGATCAATATCGGCGGCAACGTCATGGCGCTCGGCAGCAAGAACGGCGAGCGTTGGCGCGTCGGTATCCAACATCCGCGCCAGCCGGGGCCGCTCGCTACGCTTGAATTGCTCGATGGCGAGGCAATCGGCACGTCGGGCGATTACCAACGCTACTTCGAACTCGATGGCCGCCGCTACTGTCACTTGCTCGATCCGCGTAGTGGCGCGCCGGTGATGCATACGCAGGCTCTGACCGTGCTCATCACGCCTCGTCCTGCAGCCGGCACGCTATCCGATGCGGCCTCCAAGCCGCTCTTCGTGGCCGGCACCGATTGGCCGCGTCTGGCGCATCAACTGGGGGTCGAACAGGTGCTGCGCGTTGATGCCGATGGGCACGTGCAGGTCAGTGCGGCGTTGCAGCGGCGTCTCGAATTTGTCGGCGGGGCGCCGAAAGGGTTGGAAATCGTTCCCTGAGCCGGGCCGCGGCGCTACCGGAAGGCGCGGAATCCCTTAGAATGAGGACTCGTTTCCTCGGGCAGTCTCCACAGCGCAATGATCGGCCTCCTCCTCATCACCCACGGTACCTTCGGCGAAAGCCTGGTTCAGAACGTCTGCCATGTTCTGAACAAACGCCCGCCCCTGATAGCGCAGCTGGGCATTGCCGCGCAGGACGATCCGCTCGACATGCTGCCCCTGGCCAGGCTGTTGCTCCGGGAGGTCGATGGCGGCGCCGGTGTGCTGGTGTTGACCGACATTTTCGGCGCTTCGCCCGCCAACCTCGCCCTCAAGCTACTGGTGCCAGGGCGGGTCGAGGGCGTCGCTGGCGTCAGTCTGCCGATGCTACTGCGCGCCCTAACCTACCGCGAAAAAGACATGGAAACGATGATCCAGAAGGCCATCAGCGGCGCTCGCGATGGGGTGATGAGCATGCCGTATGCTTAGTGAAACAACAAACGGGGACTCGTAATGGCGCGCGCCGAAACCGAAATCATTAACCGGCTGGGGCTGCACGCCCGTGCCTCGGCCAAACTGACGCAACTGGCCGGTCGCTTCACTTCCGAGGTCTGGATGGAGAAAGCCGGCCGGCGAATCAACGCCAAGAGCATCATGGGCGTCATGATGCTGGCTGCCGGCAAAGGCTCGACTGTCGTCATCGAGACGATCGGTGACGACGAGCACGCGGCGCTGAGTGCCATTCTCCTGTTGATCGCCGACAAGTTCGGTGAAGGCGAATGAGCGCCACATGAGTAGCTTTACCCTGCACGGACTTCCGGTTTCTGGCGGCATCGCCATCGGCCAGGCACACCTCATGTCGCACGCGACGCTCGAGGTATCGCACTTGGTCATCGCGCCGCGCATGGTGGACAAGGAAATCGCCCGCTTCGAAGCGGCGCTGGCGCGAGTGCGCAGCGAGTTCGAATCGATGAAGGGTGGCATGGCGCATTCGCCGGCCGAACTCGGTGCCTTCATCGACCTCCATGCGATGATTCTCGCCGATCCCGAACTGTCGGAGACGCCCAAGCAGCTGATCCGCGAACGGCGCTGCAATGCCGAGTGGGCGTTGGTGCAGCAGATGGAATTCCTGGTCGGACAGTTCGAGAAGATCGAGGACCAATACCTGCGCGAGCGCAGCTACGACGTGCGCCAAGTGGTCGAGCGTGTGGTCAAGGAGCTGAGCGGCCAGCCGCGCCGCCCGGGGCTCAAGTTCGCCAAGGGCGTCAAGGAAGAGAATCTGATCGTCGTTGCCCACGATCTGGCGCCGGCCGATGCGATCGCCTTCAAGGATCACAACTTCGCCTCATTCGTTACCGATGTCGGCGGCGCCACTTCCCACACGGCGATACTCGCACGCAGCCTGGGTCTGCCGGCGGTGCTCGGTCTGCGCAACGCACGACAACTGATCCGCGATAAGGAAACCGTCATTGTCGACGGCACGCGCGGCGTGCTGATTGTCGATCCGGACCCGCGTATCCTGGAAGAATATCAGCTCCGAAAGAGCCAACTTGAGCTCGAGCGCTTCAAGCTCAAGCGGCTGAAGACGGCGAAGTCGGAGACGCTTGACGGCGTGCATATCGATTTGCACGCGAACATCGAATTGCCCGGCGATATTGCTGCCGCGCTGGACGGCGGTGCCGAGGGTGTCGGCCTATTTCGCACCGAATTCCTCTTCCTCAACCGGGGCGATATGCCCAGCGAGGACGAGCAGTTTGAGTCCTACCGCAAGGTGATCAAGGGCATGGAGGGGCGGCCCGTTACCATCCGTACCTTCGACTTGGGCAACGACAAGGATCTGCATCCGGACGATATTCTGGGCGATCGCGTACACACCAATCCGGCGCTTGGTTTGCGCGCCATCCGCCTGTCGCTAGCCGAGCCGCGGATGTTCCAGACGCAGTTGCGGGCTATTCTGCGCGCCTCAAAATTCGGTAAGATCAAGCTGCTCATCCCGATGCTCTCGCATGCGCATGAGATCGACCAGACCCTGGCTGCCGTCGAACGGGCCAAGACGAGTCTGCGCAGTGAAAAGATTGCTTTCGACGAAGCCCTTCCGATCGGCGGCATGATCGAGATTCCAGCCGCCGCGCTGGCCATTGGCCTGTTTCTGCGCCGCCTGAATTTTCTCTCGATCGGGACCAATGACCTAATTCAATACACGCTGGCCATCGACCGCAGCGACGAGCAAGTGGCGCACCTGTACGATCCGCTGCATCCGGCCGTCTTGATGCTACTGGCGCACACAATCACTAGCGCCGAGAAGGTCAATATTCCGGTCTCGGTGTGCGGTGAACTGGCCGGTGATCCTACATTGACCCGTCTGTTGCTCGGCATGGGCCTGCGCCAGTTTTCGATGCATCCGCAGCAGATTCTCGAGGTCAAGCAGAAGGTGATGCAAAGCGATGTTTCCGAGCTAGCGCCGATTGTCCGCCGCCTGCTGCGCTTGGAAGAGCCGGCGAAGATCCGCGAGCAACTGGAGAAGCTCAACCTGACTTGAGAGCATTTGACTTTTTATCGGCCGGCGCATCATTTTTTTCGGCCATAGTGCCGATTTGAATATGGCACTATGGCCTCTGAACGGTCGCTGGCAGTAGCATGCTAGCGGTTTGATGGTGCGTACCGATCGCCTTTGCTGGGGATCTATTAGAGGCTTGAGCCGGGGGGCGGGGAAACTTGCATGCCCGACAAAGCGGGGCCAGCCCAGTCCGCCGACCTGCCGACTGGGCTTTTGTTTTTCAGGATTTAGGCACGAAACACTGTTATGTCATCAGAGAATTCTGTAGGGCTCGTTGCACCGCAACGGGTTCGCTTCAATGAGACCTTGTCGCTAAAAAGCGGCGCGGCCCTGCCCGGCTTCGAGCTGGTGTTCGAAACGTACGGCACGCTTAATGCCGCGCGCTCAAACGCCGTGCTGGTTTGTCACGCGCTTTCCGGCAGCCACCATGTGGCCGGCGTCTATGCCGAAGATCCCAAGAACGTTGGTTGGTGGGACAACCTTGTCGGCCCCGGGAAGCCGCTCGATACCAACAAGTTTTTCGTCGTTGGTGTGAACAACCTCGGCGGTTGTTTCGGGTCGACCGGGCCCCTGTCGATCAATCTGGAAACCGGCAAGCGCTACGGCGCCGATTTTCCGCTCGTCACCGTCGAGGACTGGGTCGCCGCGCAGGCCCGGTTGGCCGATCATCTTCGCATCGACACCTGGGCGGCGGTGCTCGGCGGCAGCCTCGGTGGCATGCAGGCGCTGGCCTGGTCGTTGCAATTCCCGGAGCGTATCCGGCACGCCATGGTGATCGCCTCGGCGCCCAAGTTATCGGCGCAGAACATCGCCTTCAACGAGGTGGCACGGCAGGCCATCATCTCCGATCCGGAATTCCACGGTGGCCACTACGCCGAGTACGGCGTGGTGCCAACCAACGGCCTGCGCCTGGCGCGCATGATCGGCCACATCACCTATTTGTCGGACGACCAGATGGCCGAAAAATTCGGCCGCCGCTTGCGTCATGGCGAGCACAAGTTTTCCTACGACGTGGATTTCGAAGTCGAGTCCTACCTGCGTTATCAGGGCGACAAGTTCGCCGGCTACTTCGACGCCAATACCTACCTGATGACCACGAAGACGCTCGATTATTTCGATCCGGCCTACGACTACGAAGGAGATCTGGTTGCCGCGCTGGGGCGCGCCAAGGCCGACTTCTTCGTCGCTAGCTTTTCGACCGACTGGCGTTTCGCTCCGGCGCGCTCGCGCGAGATCGTCTTCGCGCTGCTGCACAACCGCCGTCACGTGGCCTACGCGGAGATCGACTGCGACTTCGGTCACGACTCCTTCCTGCTCAATGACGCGCACTACCACGCCGTAATGCGCGCCTATCTGGAGAACATCGCGGTATGACCAAAGATAATCCCGTCGGGGCAACCGAAGACAATCTGACGACCACCGCCCCTCCCCCGCTCAATGGCACGGCGCGTGAGCGCTTTGATTATGCTGTCATCGCCAATTGGATCCCGCCCGGCGAGCGCGTGCTCGATCTCGGTTGCGGCGACGGCACGCTGCTGCGTTATTTGCGCGAGACCAAGGGCGTCGCCGGGTACGGCGTCGAGATCGACCCCGAGCGCGTGCTCGGCTGCGTGCGCAACGCCGTCGACGTGATCCAGATCGATATCGAAGGGGGGCTTTCCGGCTTCGAGGACCAGTCCTTCAACCATGTGATTATCTCGCAAGCATTGCAGGCGATGCGCGCCACCGAGCGCATTTTGGGCGAAATGTTGCGCGTCGCCGAGGAAGCCGTGGTGAGTTTTCCGAACTTTGCCTATCGTGCCAACCGCGCGGCGATCGCCGGCGGCCACATGCCGGTTTCCGAAGACCTGCCCTACGACTGGTACGACACGCCAAACGTGCGCTTCTTTACGATCGCCGACTTCGAGGCGCTGTGCGACAAGCTCGGCATCGAGATCCGCGAGCGGCTGGCCTTCGACGAAGCCGGTCGGCCGGTCGCCGACGATCCCAACCTGAACGGCAGTCTAGCCTTCTATCGCCTCGGACGCGTGCGCTGATGCCCGAAGCTTTTCGCATCTTGCTGACCAGGAAGATGCTGATCTGCATTTTTACCGGTTTTACCTCCGGTCTGCCGCTTTACCTGCTGCTCAACCTCCTGCCAGCATGGCTGCGCAGCGAAGGTGTCGACTTGAAGACGATCGGCTTCTTTGCGCTAGTTCAGTTTCCCTACACCTGGAAGTTCCTCTGGTCACCCTTTCTCGATCGCTATGCCCTGCCGGTCCTCGGGCGGCGACGCAGCTGGATGCTGCTCATGCAGATCGGCCTGCTGCTCACTATCGGCTTGCTCGGCGGCCTGTCGCCACGCAACGCAATTGGGCCGGTGCTCTGGCTGGCGGCGCTGCTCTCACTTCTTTCCGCAACACAGGACATCGCGCTCGACGCCTATCGTCGCGAACTGCTCGCCGAGGCTGAGTTGGGCCTCGGCAACGCCGTGCACGTGAATGCCTATCGTCTGGCCGGGCTCGTCCCCGGCTCGCTGTCGCTGATTCTCGCCGACCTCTTGCCGTGGTCGGAGGTGTTCTGGATCACCGCCGCCTTCATGCTGCCCGGCATGGTCATGGTCCTGCTGATCAGCGAGCCCGCGGCGGCGCGCGTCGCGCCGAGAAGCTTGCGCGAAGCCGTGGTCGAGCCTTTCCACGAATTTCTCGGCCGGGCCGGGGTGCGCGGCGCCTTGCTGGTGCTCGCTTTCATCTTCCTTTACAAGGTCGGCGATTCACTGTGCACCGCGCTGGCCACGCCCTTCTATCTCGACATGGGCTTCACGAAGACCGATATCGGCCTGATTGCCAAGCATGCCGGCCTGTGGCCCGCCGTCATCGGCGCCCTGCTCGGCGGCCTGTGGATGGTACGGCTCGGCATTAATCGCGCCCTGTGGCTCTTCGGCGTTGTTCAGCTGGTCTCGATCCTCGGCTTTGCCTGGCTCGCCGCGCAGGGCCCGCAGGTGGTGATCGGCGCCGAGCAGCGCTTCGCGCTGGCCGGCGTCATCGGCCTCGAAGCGCTCGGCGTTGGCCTGGGGACGGCGGCATTCGTCGCCTTCATCGCACGCAGCACGCATCCGGCGTACACAGCGACGCAGTTCGCGCTATTCACCAGCCTCGCCGCCGTGCCGCGCACCTTCATCAATGCCTCGGCAGGCTGGCTGGTCGAGAGCCTTGGCTGGTTCCATTTCTTTCTCTTATGTACTGCGCTGGCCGTGCCCGGCATGCTCCTGCTGTCGCGCGTCGCCCCGTGGAATGTCCGGCCGTCCCTTGGAGAAGCCCGTGCCTACTGATTTAGCGCTGACCGAGACGCTGCTCGCTGCCGCCCGGAAACTGTCCTCGGCGGTTGATGGCTTGGAGTTCGCACCACCCGTCTCGCACGTCTACAACCCGCTTGCCTATGCCTGGGCGCCGCACGAGGCGTATCTGCGCCGTTACGGCACGACGCACAAGAAGGTGGTGCTGCTCGGCATGAATCCCGGCCCGTTTGGCATGGTGCAGTGCGGCGTGCCGTTCGGTGAAATCGACGCGGTGCGGGACTGGATGGGCATCAACGCGCCGGTCGGACAGCCTGCGCTGGCCAATCCCAAGCGGCCGGTCGAGGGCTTTGCCTGTCCGCGCTCGGAAGTCAGCGGGCGACGGCTGTGGGGCCTGTTCCGTGAACGCTTCGGCACGGCCGAGGCCTTCTTTGCCGAGCACTTCGTCGCCAACTATTGTCCGCTGGCCTTCTTCGATCAGGGGCGCAATCTGACGCCGGACAAGCTGCCCGTGGCCGAGGCGGCACCACTCTATGCCGCCTGTGACGAACATCTACGTTCTCTGGTCGCCGCTTTGCAGCCGGAATGGGTGATCGGCATCGGCGCCTTTGCCGAAGCGCGGGCCGCCGGGGTGCTCGGCGGCATGCAGGTCAAGATCGGTCGAGTCCTGCATCCGAGTCCGGCGAGTCCGGCCGCGAACCGTGATTGGGCGGGGGCGGCGACGCGACAACTCAGCGCCCTGGGTGTGTGGGAATAGTGGGCTGCTGACTCAGGTGCCGGAGGCGGGGCGTGTCGGGCGCGCGCTGCGCCGGCGGTCCAGCCACCAGGCGTAGATCGGCAGCAGCAGCGCCGATCCGGGCAGCAGCAGAAACAAGAGGTACGGGGAAAGACGCGACAGGACCCGCAACTGGTGCAGCAATTCGCTCTTTTCCGCAGCCGTCCAGGCGGCGCCGTTGCGTGGCTTCATCAAGAGTGGCATCAGGCCCCGCATCTGGACCAGTTCCGCGACGAATTCCCGGGCTTGGCGTTTCTGTGTGGCCAGCAGTCGCTGGATCGGCGTGTCGGTATGCGGTTCGTTCATCGGCCGGAGCGCAGGCCGAATACCGCTAAGCGTTCGCGCAGGGCTACCCAGGAGCGCCACGCGATGAAGCCGCGCCGCGCCCAGCGCCAGGCGCGGCTGGGCTTGACGATAACGAGCAGGGCGAGCGCGGCCAGTGCCAGACCGGGATGTTGCCTAACGTACTCGGTCCCGCGACGCAGACTGGCCAGGGCGCGGTCTGCCACACTCAGGGCGTTGTCTATCGGCGCCAGTTGGTAGGCCAGCGCGCTGCGCTGGCTAGCGATGCGTTCGAGCAGTCGGCCACGCCGGACGCCAATGTCAATCAGCCGCTGACTCATGACCGGCAGCGGCTCTCAATTGGCGAATATCTTCATCAAGTTCCGCCAGACTAGCGGCGCAGAGGGGCGCCGGTCGGTGTGCGGCCTGCTTGAGGGCGGCTAGGCAAATACCGCCGAGGACGAGGAACAGACCGGCAAAGCCGCCGATGACCAGTAGCCGACTTTCCCAGAATACGGTGGCCAGCAGCGCAACGGTCAGGAGGATGCCGACGCCGAGGCAGAAGGCCATCGCTAGTGCCATGAGCAACAGCCGGAGGGCGCGCAGCTTCTCCTCCTCGATTTCGTTGGCGAGGAGTTCCAGTCGCGTGCGCCCCGTGCTCAGCAGCGTTGCTGCGAGACTCTTCAGCGTCGCGAACAGGCCGGTCGGTGGGCCGGCCTGTTCGCTACCTTGGGGCTTGCTCATGCAGCGCCTTAACGGCGGCCGATGATGATGCCGAGCAGCAGGCCGAGCCCAGCCCCGATGCCCACCGCAGTCCACGGGTTGTCATTGACGAAGTCATCAGTCACCCGGGCGGCAGCCTTGGTTTTGTCGACGAGGACGATTTCAGCATCGGCGATCCGCGCTTTGGCATCGCGCAGGCGCTCCTGGATGCGCACCCGTAGTTCGTCGACCTTCTCGCCGGCCACACTGGCCGTGGCGCGCAGAATTTCCTCGGCATCCGCAACGACGATTTTCATGTCGGAGACGAGTTTTTCCTTATTGATATTGGCGATTTCGGTAACTTCGGACATGGCAGACTCCGTGATGGCAGGTATTGAACGGAAAAATGGATGGCGAAAGGCATGGGAACGCTTTTCGCCAAGGTTTTCAGGTTATCCAATTTACGAGTTCAGATCAATGTGAAGATTCAGCGAGCATAGGCCTATTCAAGCCCTTGCGGCAGATGCACGGCAAGCGTTCAGGCGTCCTTGAAAAATTTTGCTTGCTCGAAGATCGACGTGATGACGACTTTCCGGATGTCCGTGCGGTCCGGAATCACGTAGAGAATCGGCGTGATCAGTTCCTCGAAGATGCCGCGTAGACTGCGCGCGCCGGTCTTGTATTCGATGGCGATCTCGGAAATCTGCTCGAATACGCGCGGCGCGATACTCAGCGCGACCCCTTCGCCCTTGAATATCTCGATGTACTGGTTGGAGATGGAATTCCTCGGCTCGGTCATGATCCTGACCAGCATGTCTTTGCTCAGTGGCTGAAAGTTGGCGATGATTGGCAGGCGCCCGGTAAATTCCGGGATCAGGCCGAACTCGAACAAATCCGTGGGTTTGACGCGTTTGTTGAGCCGGTCGAGGATATTCTGGTCGTCGCCGCCGGCGGTGGCGATAAACCCGAAACCCTGGCTTTGGGCCATGATGTTTTCCAGCCCGACGAACGCCCCCCCGCAGATGAACAGGATGTTCGACGTATCAATGTAGTGGTTGTCTTTCAACTTGACCGGGGCGCCTTCCATTATTTTCAGCAGGGCGTGTTGCACGCTTTCGCCGGAAACGGCCCGCGACTGGCCGTTCGCCGTCTTCAACTTGTCGATTTCATCGATGAAGATAATTCCCTGCCGGGCCTGATCGATGTCGCCGTTGGCCTTGTCCACCAGTCTTTGCAGGACAGCCTCGATTTCTTCATTGACGTACCGCGTTTGGGCCAGCGAAGTGGCGTCCGCCGTCGCGAAGGGGACATTCAACATGCTCGACAGGGTTTCGCAAAGCAGGGTCTTGCCCGTTCCGGATGGGCCAATCAGCAGGACGTTACTCTTGGTGATCGCGCCCGTGCTGTTCAGGAAGGAGGCGATCTTGCGGTAATGCGAATAAACGGCGACCGCCAGGATCTTCTTTGCCGCGTCCTGACCAATCACATACTCATCGAGATACCTGACGATCGCACTGGGTGTTGTCTCTTTTGCTAGCAAGGGGGTGTCCCAATCTACGGATAGGCGAGCGTGACAGCGAGGTCTTGCCGCCCACGCTCAAAGGTTTCGGTCGTAATCGATGGTCAATGGCGCATGGTCGCTAAAGCGCTGCGCTTTGTAAACGGTGGCGGCCTGGGCTTGCGCGGCGAGCGTCGGGGTGGCTAATTGATAATCAAGGCGCCAGCCGACGTTCTTGGCCCAGGCCTGGCCGCGATTCGACCACCATGTGTAGCACTCGTCGGTGGCCTCAGGATGCAGCTGGCGGTAGGCGTCGGACCAGCCGGCTTCGCCCAGCACGCGGCTGACCCAGGCGCGTTCTTCGGGCAGGAAGCCGGAGTTCTTGCGGTTGCCCTTCCAGTTCTTCAGGTCGATTTCCTGGTGTGCGATATTCCAGTCGCCGCAAATAACGACCTCGCGCCCGCTCTTGGACAACTCGGCAAGATGCGGGAAGAACACGTCCATGAAGCGGAACTTGGCGTCCTGCCGTTCCGGCGAACTGGAGCCGGACGGCAGGTAGAGCGAGATAACTGACAGGTTGCCGAAGTCGGCGCGCAGATAGCGCCCTTCGGCGTCGAATTCCGCCTCGCCGAGGCCTTCGACCACAGCATCGGGCTGCTTGCGGCACCACAGGCCGACCCCGCTATACCCCTTCTTTTCCGCGCAGTGATAGTAGGCGTGCAGTCCGTCCGGCGCTTTCATTTCATCTTTCAAGTCAGCATACTGCGCCTTCAGTTCCTGCAGGCAAATGACATCGGCGTGCTGCGCGGCGGCCCAGGGCAGGACGCCCTTGGTCCATGCCGAACGAATGCCGTTGAGGTTTAGGGTGATGATGCGTAACATACGGAATCCATGCCCAGAATGGCGTCAATACAACGGTTTTTATGGACTTTCGTCAGGACTTTATCGAGTTTGCCGTCGCCCGCAATGTGCTGCGTTTTGGCGAGTTCAAGACCAAGGCAGGGCGCTTGTCGCCCTACTTCTTCAACGCCGGCCTGTTCAACGATGGCGCCGCCCTCGACCGGCTGGCACAATTCTACGCCACGGCGATCAGCCGCAGCGGCATTGCCGTCGACACCCTGTTCGGACCCGCCTACAAGGGAATTCCGCTGGTTGCCGTCACCGCCGTGGCTCTGGCGCGCGCCAACCACAACCTGCCTTTCGCCTTTAACCGCAAGGAAGCCAAGGACCATGGCGAAGGCGGCAGCATCGTCGGTGCGCCGCTGAGCGGCCGGGTACTGATCATTGACGACGTGATCTCGGCCGGCACTTCAGTGCGCGAGTCGGTTGAGCTGATCCGTGCAGCGGGCGCCACGCCCTGTGGCGTAGTCATTGCCCTCGATCGCATGGAGCGCGGCAGCGGTGATTTGTCAGCCGTTGAGGAAGTCGAGCGCGATTACGATATCCCGGTGATCGCCGTCGCCAGCCTCGACGATCTGATGGCTTTTCTTCACGAGCGTCCGGATTTCAAGCAGAACGAAGCGGCCGTCGCCAGCTATCGTCGGGAGTTCGGGGTTGCGCGCAGCCGCTAGTTTTGCCCTGGTGTTGCTGACGCTTAGCGGGGCCGCTTCGGCCGTGGGCGCTGGTCGCATGTTCTGCTGCAACGATGAGCACGGCCGGCCGGTGTGTGCCGATATCCTGCCGCAGGTCTGCTATGGACGGGCCTACCGCGAAATCAGCGAGACCGGCATGACGTCGCGCCGGGTTGAGGCGCCGCTCACCGCCGAGCAGCGTGCGCAACGGGCGATCGAGGAGCAGCGGCGCAAGGAGGAAGAGGCGACCCTCAAGGAGCAGCGACGCAAGGATCAGGCGCTGCTCGATACCTATGGTAGCGAGCAGGACATTGAGATCATGCGGGGCCGCGCTGCGCAGGAGGTCCGACAGTCGATCAAGAACGCCGAAGGCAAAATTTCCGAAGCGCGGCAGTTGCGCAAGAAATTCGAAGACGAAGCGGAATTCTACAAAAAGAAGCGGTTGCCAATAGCTGTTGCGAAAGGATTGCACGATGCCGACGACGAGATCAAGACGCTCGAGTCGGTGATCGAGGCGAAGAACAAGGAGTTAGAGGTCATCCGCGCCAAGTACGACGCGGACCGGCGGCGTTTTCTTGAACTTCAGCACCGTTCGCCGCCGCCACGCTGAAGCATTAACCAGGCCGTTGAGCAGGCCGGCTGTCCCGGTTAACTGAGTTTTTTGCGCAGCAATTCGTTGACCTGCTGGGGGTTAGCCTTGCCCTTGGTCGCCTTCATCGCCTGCCCGACCAGCGCGTTGAATGCCTTTTCCTTGCCGGCTCGGAACTCGGCAACCATGGCTGCGTTGGCGGCGAGCACCTCGTCGATCAGCGTTTCGATGGCGCCGCTGTCAGTGATCTGCTTGAGCCCCTTTTTGTCGATGATCTCATCCGCCGAGTTGCCTTCGCCATTCCAGAGCGCGTCAAACACCTTCTTGGCGATGTTGTTGGAGATGGTGTTGTCGGCAATGCGCGCCACCAGCCCGCCAAGTTGGGCGGCGGAAACCGGTGAATCGCCAATTTCACGAGCTTCCTTGTTGAGGCGCGCTGCGAGGTCGACCATTACCCAGTTGGCGCAGGTCTTGGCGCTCGCCTTGCCGCCGACAGCGACGGCGGCTTCAAAGTAGTCGGCGACTTCGTGGGCGCTGGTCAGGGTCGCTGCATCGTAGGCAGAGAGCGCGTATTCGGCGACAAAGCGATCGCGCATGGCGACCGGCAGTTCCGGCATGCTCGCCCGCGTGCGTTCGATCCAGGCGCTGTCGATGATCAGCGGCAGCAGATCGGGGTCAGGGAAATAGCGGTAGTCGTGCGCGTCTTCCTTGGAACGCATGGCGCGCGTTTCGCCGCTGTCCGGGTCAAAGAGCACAGTGGCCTGCTCGATGCGGCCGCCATCCTCGATGGTGGCGATCTGCCACTGCACTTCGTAATCGATGGCCTGTTGCATGAAGCGAAAAGAATTGAGATTTTTGATTTCGCGCCGCGTGCCGAATTCCTTCTGTCCGAACGGTCGGACCGAGACGTTGGCGTCGCAGCGGAACGAGCCCTCCTGCATGTTGCCGTCGCAAATGCCAATCCAGCGCACCAGTGCGTGCAAGGCCTTGGCGTAGGCCACGGCTTCGGCCGACGAGCGCATGTCGGGCTCAGTAACGATTTCGAGTAACGGCGTGCCGGCCCGGTTAAGGTCGATGCCCGACTTGCCCTGAAAGTCCTCGTGCAGCGACTTGCCGGCATCTTCTTCAAGATGGGCGCGTGTTAGCTGAACCGTCTTTTCGACGGCCTTGTCGCCGTGCCCGACCTGGACCGTCAGCGATCCGCCGACGACGACCGGCAGTTCATACTGGCTGATCTGGTAGCCCTTGGGCAGATCTGGGTAGAAGTAATTCTTGCGTGCGAAAACGGACTTGGGCGCGATCTGCGCGCCGACCGCGAGGCCGAAGCGGATAGCGCATTCGACCGCCCCTTTGTTCAACACCGGCAACACGCCGGGCAGAGCGATGTCAACGGCGTTGGCCTGTACGTTCGGCGCCGCGCCAAAGGCCGTCGGACTGCCTGAGAAAATTTTTGATCGGGTCGAGAGTTGCGCGTGCGTTTCGATGCCGATGACGACTTCCCACTGTTTCATTATTCGTTACTCGCTCGTCAAAAACAGCGGCCGTTCCGGGTATCGACCAGGATCGGCCACAGATAGCTGAAGGACTCTCCGCTGCATTGCGCCTGGCAGCTGTTGAAGGCCACGGTGACGCCTTTTTCTTGCGCCCACATACGGACCAAGCAATCGCTGCCGTTGTCTGCCAGCAGGACCGCCGGCAGGGTGGCGGTCTGCCGGAAGTTTTTCATGTCGAAGCGGCAAGTGCCGTGGTTCGAAATATTCACTTCGGCAGTGAAGCGCTGGACCACGGCGTTCTTCACCTGCAGATCGAGTTTGCCGTGCGTTCCGCCTTCATCGTGGAACGCGCATTTCGTGCGTATGTTCAGCGCCTCGACCGGCATGGGTTTCAAAGTGCGTTTGGCGAGGTGCTTGAGCGGTTGCGACTGAAGGCGTTCGGCGACCGGTTCGGTGGCCGTCGGCAACGCGTCAGCCGGCACGGGGGCGGGCGTTGGCTCCGGTGTTGCGCAAGCGCCGAGCATGAAGAGCTGCGTCGCCGCGCAGGCCTGTCGCAGTGTGCCGGCCGTCATGGCTGCCTCAGTCAAGCCCTGCCGGACGCTGCAAATGCCAGTCGGTCGTCTGCTGGTAGCGGTGTGCGACGTTGAGCAGTTTTGCTTCGCCGAAGTAATCGCCGATCAGTTGCAGGCCGGCCGGCAAGCCGCTGGCAAAGCCGCAGGGAATCGACATGCCGGGTAGACCGGCAAGGTTCACGGCGATCGTGTAAATGTCCGACAGGTACATTTGTACCGGGTCGGCGGCTTTCTCGCCGAGCTTGAAGGCGGTGCTCGGGCTGGTCGGCCCTACGATCACGTCGCACTGCTTGAACGCGGCGATGAAGTCGTTGGCGATCAGACGGCGGATCCGTTGCGCCTGTAGGTAGTAGGCATCGTAATAACCGTGCGAGAGAACGTAAGCGCCGATCAGTATGCGCCGTTTGACCTCGGCGCCAAAGCCCTGCGCCCGGCTCTTGCTGTACATGTCATTGAGGTCGCTGTAGTCCGGCGCGCGATAGCCGTAGCGTACGCCGTCGAAGCGTGACAGGTTGGAACTGGCTTCGGCCGGGGCGATCACGTAGTAGGCAGGGACCGATAGCTTCATGTTGGGCAGGCTGATATCGACGGTCTCGGCGCCAAGTCGGCGGTATTCGGCAATTGCCGCTTCGACGAGCTGCATTACTTCGGGTGCACAACCCTCGCCGAAGAACTCCCTCGGTAGGCCGATCTTCAGGCCGGCGAGCGGCTTGGCGCCAATCGCCGCGCGCAAGGGTGCGCTGTAGTCTTCCGGTGCGCGGTCGAGGCTGGTTGAGTCGCGGTCGTCGTAGCCGGCCATGGCGTTGAGCAGTAGGGCGCAGTCCTCAGCCGAGCGGGCCATCGGGCCGGCTTGGTCGAGCGACGAGGCAAAAGCAATCATGCCGTAGCGCGAAACCACGCCGTAGGTCGGTTTCAGACCAGTCAGGTTGCACAGCGCGGCGGGCTGGCGGATCGAGCCGCCCGTATCGGTGCCGGTGGCGGCCGGCGCGAGCAGCGCAGCAACGGCAGCCGCCGAACCGCCCGACGAGCCGCCGGGAACGCGGGCGGTATCCCAGGGGTTTTTCACCGGACCGAAGAAGGAGGTTTCGTTCGACGAACCCATCGCGAATTCGTCCATGTTCGTCTTGCCGAGATTAACCGCACCAGCGGCGTTGAAACGCTCGATCACCGTCGCGTCATACGGGCTGACGAAGTTGCCGAGCATCTTCGAGCCACAGGTAGTGCGCCAACCCTTGGCGCAGAAGATGTCCTTTTGCGCTAGCGGGATGCCGGTCAGCGGACCAGCCTGGCCGGCGGTGAAGCGCTCGTCGGCGGCGCGAGCCTGGGCCAGGCTGCGCTCGGCATCGACCGTGATGAAGGCGTTGAGCTGCGGGTTGTGGCGAGCGATGCGTTCAAGATAAAGCTGAGTTAGCTCGACGCTCGAGATTTTCTTTGCGGCCAGCGCTTGCGAGAGGGCGGTGAGGTTGTGCGCGATCATTCGATCACCTTCGGCACCAGGTAAAGGCCGGCCTCGGTCTCTGGGGCGACGGCCTGGAAGGCGGCGCGCTGATCGGTTGCGGTGACGCGGTCCTCGCGCAAGCGTTGCGCCAGATCCTGGGCATGCGCCATGGGCTCGACGCCTTGCGTGTCGACGGCCTGCATCTCTTCGATCAGGGCAAAAATTTCGTTCAGGTGACCGAGCGTATTCTGCGCGTCGGCGTCGCTGATTTCGATTCGGGCCAGGTGGGCGATGCGCCGAACCTGTTCTAGGGTGAGCGACATGACTATGAAATCAGTAAGATATTAAAACAGGGGGGCTTATAAGGTATCATAAATGTTTTACCCGCCGCAGCCTCAGCGGAGCTTTCACGGATTTTTAAAAGCATGTTCAGTTTTCTGCGTAGTTATTTTTCGAACGATCTCGCGATCGACCTTGGTACCGCCAACACCCTGATCTACGTCCGCTCCAAGGGCATTGTCCTGGATGAGCCGTCGGTAGTTGCCATCCGCATGGAAGGTGGACCCAACGCCAAGAAGACGATCCAGGCAGTTGGCAAGGCGGCCAAGGAGATGCTCGGCAAGGCGCCGGGCGCGATCACCGTCATCCGCCCGATGAAGGACGGCGTGATTGCCGACTTTACCGTCACCGAGCAGATGTTGAAGCAGTTCATCAAGAAGGTGCACGACTCGAAGCTGCTCTCTCCTTCGCCGCGCATCATCATCTGCGTACCCTCCGGGTCGACGCAGGTCGAGCGCCGCGCGATCCGCGAGTCGGCGATCGGCGCCGGCGCCAGCCAGGTGTTCCTGATCGAGGAGCCGATGGCTGCGGCGATCGGGGCGGGCC
>Ga0209125_1001366_pt1 | contig 23255 bp, 21 predicted proteins | sample BarGraIncub1131A_FD_184503 | JGI IMG/M metagenome (GOLD analysis project Ga0209125, IMG submission 184503) | Arctic peat soil microbial communities from Barrow, Alaska - Barrow Graham LP Incubations 11-31A (SPAdes) (version 2) | ecosystem: Environmental > Terrestrial > Soil > Wetlands > Peat... | reverse complement strand
GTGATAGCGGCAGTTAACGTGGTCTTACCGTGGTCAACGTGACCAATCGTACCTACGTTAACGTGCGGTTTCGTACGTGCAAATTTTTCCTTTGCCATATCAAATAGAGTGTTAAGATGTTTACTTCGTTGTAACAATAAATATTCGAGCCATTGACGAGAGTTGAACTCGTGACCCCTTCCTTACCAAGGAAGTGCTCTACCACTGAGCTACAACGGCTTTTGATAGTGAGCGGAAGACGGGTCTCGAACCCGCCACCTATAGCTTGGAAGGCTATCGCTCTACCAAATGAGCTACTTCCGCGGGCAATAAATTCAATTTTCAGCGTTTATAGCTGCGTGGGGGGTGGAGGATTCGAACCTCCGTAGGCTACGCCAGCAGATTTACAGTCTGCCCCATTTGACCGCTCTGGTAACCCCCCAATGTCTTCTGCGAGCCGGTGGAGGGATTCGAACCCCCGACCAGCTGATTACAAATCAGCTGCTCTGGCCAACTGAGCTACACCGGCGCTGCTGTTTTGGGCTGCAAAGGTAGAAAAAAGATTCTATTTTCCTATTGCGGCGCTTAATTTTATTGAGACTTTTTCAATTTTTTCAAGGAACATCACCGCTTTTCAACAAAGCAGTCCCTTTTGTTAAAGGGACTGCAAATGTAAGAAGGTTTTTTGGAATTCCAAATACCCAAATGAAAAAAAATGATGTTTTTTATCTTTACTTAATCTTTTAACTTTTCTTTATATTTAACTAACTGCTTTCGTAACGCTTCTAACGCTGTATCAGTGGCTTCTTCGAAGGTCTTGCATTGCTTTTTTGCAAATAAATCACTTCCTCTGATCTCTAATCTGATTTCTGCAATCTTGTTGTCCGGAGTATCCGTGTTTAGTACTTTTAGTATTACTTCGCTGCTAACAATTCCATCAAACAGAACTGTTAATTTCTCAACCTTGTCGGTAATAAAGCTTTCAAGTTTCTTGTCAGCTCTGAAATGTACCGCATTTATGTTGATCTTCATAGTGACCTCCTTTTTTAGGCTTTTGGATGAGCCTGTTTATAAATTGATTTTAACCGGTCAATCGTATTATGCGTATAAACCTGCGTTGCTGCCAGACTCGAGTGACCGAGGATTTCTTTGATAGCGTTTAAATCGGCACCGTTATCCAGCATGTGAGTCGCAAATGTATGTCTAAGAACGTGAGGACTACGTTTCTGCCTGCTCGATACCAACCCCAGGTATTTACGTACAATCCGGTTAACCAGACGGGGGTATATTGGCTCCCCATCCTTAGTGACAAATATAAAATTGTTTTGATTAAGAACAACCATTTTTGTCCTAAATTCTTTAATAAATAACGTTAAAAGTTCAATGATATGATTTCCTAACGGAATTATTCTTTCTTTATTTCTCTTCCCTTTCACCTTCAGACACATGCGGTCTGTGTCAATGCTATCAAGGGTTAGCGACCTTAATTCGGCTTGCCTGATCCCTGTTGCATAAAACAATTCCAGTATGGTCCTATCCCGATGACCCTCAGGTGTGTCTTCAAATTTGACCTGTGTGAATAGAAATTCAGTCTTCGACTTGTCCAGAAATTCCGGGAGCCTTTTCGACGCTTTTGGGTTGATGATTTTCGAAAGGGGGTTCGTTTTTACGACACCTTCGCGGATCAGAAAACGGTAAAATGATTTCAGGGTAGATAATTTCCGGTTGATGCTCCGGTTCGAAATCTTGTCCTGGCTCAGCTTGACAATCCAGCTTCGGATCATCTGGTAGTCTGCCTCAGCGGGGTCGCTGATCTCGTAAATGGTGGAAAGATATTCGTGATATTGGGTCAGATCACTCGCGTAGGCCGAAACTGTATGTTCGGAATAGCGTTTTTCATCCTGTATATAAAGAAGAAACTTTTTAGTCATACGAAAGAAAAAGGAAGAAAAATTTACCCCTTTTTGAATGCTAAAGATAGTTTAAAATCTCTTCGCAGGTAAAATTTTCTTCCCTCAAACAAGTAAAGTTGCCTCTACCTGATTATTTTTCCTCATTAATTTGAAGCTGTTGAATATAGATAGCCTTTAGAAGCGCTTCGCGGTTTTTGACCGATGGTTTTGTGAATTTTTGACGTTCTCTCAATTCTTTAACCACACCGGTTTTTTCAAATTTCCGTTTCAGTTTCTTTAAAGATCTGTCGATGCTTTCACCTTCTTTAACAGGAACAATAATCATAATAATACACTCTCTTTCTTTAAATTGATTAATAAATGAATTTGGCTGGCAAAATTACATATTTTATCAATCAGAACAAGTTATTTTGAAAAAAGTTAGTCCTAAGTTAATAAAATTGTGGAATTTTAACCCAATGATGATGAATTGTTTGAATGAAATGGCCGGTATCAGCGGTACAGACAGAGATAGCTGGTATCAGAATCTGCTTTTACTTTAAACTTTACACCCTTTTCAACTACGAAAGATTGAGTGGCATTGAAAATAGTCCACTCATCATCTCCGGGCAGCTGGACAACCAGTTTACCTGAAGTAACGGTCATCACTTCTATGGTTGATGTCCCGAATTCATATTCTCCTTTGGCCATCACACCAATCGTGGCAGGCCCATCATCTGTGCTGAAGGACAATGACTTAACGTTTCCTTCAAAATATTCGTTGGTTTTAAACATCTTTTTGTGTATTTTTGATTTGAAATACAAATTTAATACAATCTGATCAGTTTAAAAATCAGAAAGTTAAATGTTTCGGCTATTTGTTTGTAGATGGATTGATAATTCTTTGAATAAGTAGGGTTTAGGCATAGTTGAGGCATAGTTAAGGCATACTTGAGCCATACTTTATATATACTCATAGAGTATAGCTTAACCCTGCTTCAAAGGTGTGACAATTTAAGGTCAACGAATGCTGAATAATTCCTATTCAAAGAATAGCCTTTAAATAATAAAATCAATTTAAAGGTTTGCTTTAAAGAAATCAGTCATTCGGGTGTATAGATGCATCGTAGTGTTGCCGCCACGGATATTGTGATTGCGGTTGGTGTAGAGTTGCATCTCGAACTGTTTATTGGCCTGGACCAGCTTTTCGGTAAACTCGTAAGTATTCTGGGTGTGAACGTTATCGTCGGCAGTACCATGACAGATAAGGAAATGACCCTGTAGGTTGGCCGCGAAGTATAATGGAGAATTATCATCATATCCTTTTGGGTTTTCAGCAGGTGTCCGCATGTAACGTTCGGTATAGACATCGTCGTAGAACCGCCAGTTGGTAACAGGAGCCACTGCAATACCAGCCTTGAAAACCCCATTCCCCTTAACCATGCAGGAACACGAGATGAAACCACCATAGCTCCAGCCCCAAATCCCGATGCGGTCTTTATCGACGTAGGGGAGGCCACCGAGGTAATGGGCAGCTTCTATTTGATCCTGAGTCTCGAATTTTCCAAGCTGCAGGTAAGTCATCTTTCTGAACTCCTCACCTCGTGCACCGGTGCCACGTGGATCGATGCAAGCAACAATGTATCCCTGTTGGGCCATATAGTCGTCCCAACCCATGCTCCAGTTGTCGAGAACCTGTTGAGAATTGGGCCCGCTGTATTGAACCATCATAACAGGGAATTTTTTGGAAGGGTTGAAATCAGGAGGATGGATCGTCCAACCATTCAACACAACACCCTGTGATGTAGTAAAAGCAAAAAACTCCTTTTCGTTATATTTATAACCAGATAGTTTTTCGATCAGTCCCTTGTTGTTTTCGAGTGTTCTGATCAGTTTTCCATTGGCATCGTTCAAAGTAACCTGCCTTGGCGTTGTGGCACTCGTAAAGTTATTGATAAAGTAATTGAAGTTAGTCGAAAATGTTGGCGAGTTTGTTCCTGCCTCATTGGTTAGTTTTACTTTCTTCTTTCCATCGAGTGAAATGCTGTAAACATCTCTTCGTAAAGGTGATGATTCTGCAGATACATAAAAAAATTGCTTTGTATCAGCATTGTAACCCAGGAAATTTGTTACATCCCAGTTGCCTGATGTAACCTGGCGAACCAGTTTTCCATTCATATCATAAAGATAAATATGGTTCCAACCGTCACGTTCGCTGGTCAGGCAGAAGTGTTTCTGGTCTGCTAAAAACTGTATCCCTTCATATTGTTGTTCATCAATAAAATACTTGTTCTCTTCCGAATAGATTGTTTTCGACTGACCCGTTGCAGGATTGGCAATCAGTAAGTCCAATTTGTTCTGATGCCTGTTTAGTTTGGTGATTGCAAGTTTGCCGGCATCCTGTGTAAAATAGATCCTTGGGATATACATATCGGTTTCAGTGCCGACATCCATTGTCCGGATTGTTGCAGTGGCCAGTTCATAAGTATTCACGCTAACAACAGAGTTGGTCTCTCCTGCTTTTGGATATTTGTACGAATAAACAGAAGGGTAGACTTTGTTTTCAGGTTTTTCAGGGGCAGCACCTTCAAACATCATCATGCTATATAGTGGCACTTTAGATTCATCAAAACGCATGTAGGCTATGAATTTACTATCTGGAGACCATTCGAAAGCCTTGTTAAAAGAAAATTCTTCTTCATAAACCCAGTCGGGTGCGCCATTAATGATTGCATTGAATTTGCCATCGGTAGTAATCTGGGTTTCCTTTTCCGAGGTCAGATCTTTAATATATAGATTGTTCTTACGGACAAATGCAACCTTCGAACCATCGGGAGAAAAAGTAGCAATTTGTTGTTTGCCATTTTCCGATAAGTGTTTTAATGTCTTGGTGTCCAGATCATAGATGAAATATTCAGCAATAAAAGATCTCCGGTAAATAGGCTCTGTGGCAGTTGTAATAAGAACCTTACGTTCATTTTTGGAAAACTGGTACTCACCGATTGATTTGATTCCTGCCTGAGGAAAATCTTTGAGATCAAACATAGTCTCCAATGTTCCCCCTGTTGCATAATCATGTTTAACGATCTGGCTGTCATTTGTTTCGGTAGTCGAATAATGAATACCGTCATTCATACTTTGCATTCCGCTAACACCTGCCTGTCTGAAAGTTGGCTTACTGAATATGTCTTCGAGGGTAAACGATTTCGTACCATTTTGAGCATTCAGGATACCTGCTTGAAATGTCAAGGCAATCAGGAGGATAAGAAAGTATTTCATATAGATCAGTTAATGTGTAAATAGAATGTTGCAAATTTAGTTTTAATTTTCTTACATTTGCCAACTGAAAGGGGATGTTAGCTCAGTTGGTTTAGAGCATCGCCTTGACAGGGCGGGGGTCACTGGTTCGAGTCCAGTACATCTCACAGGATAATTTATAAAAAGAACGGAAAATTGCAGTCATAATGACCCCATGTTTCCGTTCTTTTGGCTTTAAATATATCTATCCTTTTTGCATACAAAACACTTTAGTTAAATATATTTCGTATCAGACATTGCAATGTTCAAGCTTTTCTGTATTTTTATAAAAAATTTAAACAGAACTTTATTGTTCAATGTTTTGAGTAGAATATCGTATCATTTTAAAACTTGTTAAGTAATGAATTTACTTATGAATGATTATGAACCATTGATCTATGATCTTTCAATAGTGAAAGAAGCATCCGATGATATTGAATATATAAAAGAGATTACAAAGTATTTCATCGACAACTCGAGTGAAATGTTAATGGAATTGGAAAATGCTTTTCAAGCATCTGAATTGGATAAAGTACAGAACGCAGCGCATAAACTATCTTCCAATTTTTACATGTTTGGTCTGAAAGAAGGCGCAAAGGCATTAACGCAAATCGATATTAACCTGATGAATAAGGAATATTATAATGAAATACCTGATTTGATTGTAATTGCTAAAACACAGGGTGAAAAGGCAATCATGCAATTGAAGCGGGACTTTCTCGAAGAGGGTTAAACGCTTTTACTTTTATATAAATTAAAGGCCTGTATGAAGCCATATTACCCAGGAGTATTAAAACCTATTTTTTTAACACAAACATTAACAGTATTAATGCTGCTTTTTCTTGTGTTTAAAGGTAATGGTTCTAATAATCTGTCTACTGCTTTTCCAGTGTATCTGAGAAGTCCTGCTTGTGTAGTAACGGATTTATCCCTAACAAAAGCCATTCAGTCGAATGATAAAACATACCGTGTTCAGGTTTATGCCTCACGGTTCATACTTCCTGATATCAATTTGCTTGAAAAACAATGTGGACAGAGCAACCTTACCTATGAAGAGGTTGATGGATATTTCAAATATACAACTCCCTCTACTTTCAATTATGCTGCTGTTTTAAAGATTTTACATGAAATAAAAGCGAAACCTGGTTTTGAAGGTTCATTTGTTGTTGCATATAAAGGAAGTGCAAGGGTCAAACCTCCCATTTCTACACAAGTAGTTGTCGCAGCGACGAAAGATCCCCCACATCTCGTTGCAGTCGATACAACTGTTTCAAAGGTAAAGAATCAGATTGCCATTGCTGATACTTCTCCCAGGACTGTTTCGACTCCGAAGAATAACCCGACAAAAATCCTCACTAAAGATCCCATAGGATCTCCTGTCAGTTTTAAAGCCGGATTTACAAATAATTTTAATATTCCCAATCTGGTTATAATTATCCTGATCCTCTTTAGTTTCGGATTCCTGATACTGAGTTTGCTCCTGATTTTTAATGTTTTCAGGAAAATAGAAAAGAGCGAAGAATCAGAGGAAATCGGTGAGTTATATGCAGAGCAACTTGCTGTTTATTTGAAAGATAAATCAGAGAATGCGCCAGTTCCTGAATTGTTTAAAGAAGCAATAACAGACTTCGAGAAAGATATTCTCATCTCTGAAATCATTACATTATACTCCATGCTTCCTGTTGAAACAGGAAATAAGATCCGGGATCTGTACTTCAAACTCGAACTTGATTATTATTCATTTCTGAAGTTGAGTAGCGAAAAGTGGAATGTTCAGGCAATGGGGATCCACGAACTCTCTGCTATGGAGGCCAACAATGAAGTCGATTCCATCGGGGAGTTTATCAATCATCCACATCCTGTGCCACGGCACGAAGCTATTGCAGCCAGTGTGAAGTTGCGTTCCGATGATCCCTTTGGGTTTCTTGACCGGCTAAGGGTTCCACTAACAAAGCGTGACCAGATCAATGCATATACTATTTTATGGAAACAACAATATGCCATACCTGATTTCAGTCGTTGGTTTGATTCAACCAATCCATCTGTCGTTCAGTTTGCAGTTGAAATGGCCAGTATGAACAGGCAAATCGAAGCGATCGAAGCTTTTGACAAACTACTGCATCATTCGTATAAAGAGGTCAGAGAGAGTGTTATAAGGGCCATAGGCGACATGTACCTGACCACTTATTCAGCCCGGTTGATAGCGCAATTCGACGATGAGCATGAGCCTTTACAACTATTGATATTGCAGACTATGGCCAAGCTTCAGGATCCGGGTCTGCTAAACTTTTTAAGCGATATTATACTAATCAATCCATTCATGAAGATTCGGATGGAGGCTGCAAAAGCCCTGATCAATATTGGTCCACAGGGTTTGGCCCGGATGCAGACACTCCTTTTGAATGAGGATCACGATATAACCTGTATATACAACCATATTATTCATTCATAGATTGCTGTAGCAATTGAAAATTAATTAGCTTTGCTGGCAAAAGAATAATCTAAATTCATATGACAGAAAAAGTCCACAAATTATTAAGCGATTCTAAGGCTGCCCGCTGGGGCGCCCTCGCTGTTGTTTCATTCACCATGTTGTGTGCGTATTACTTAACTGATGTAATGTCCCCATTAAAAGGGATGTTAGAAGAAACACTACACTGGAATGCATCAGAATACGGTTTCTTTACCAGCGGTTATGGCTGGTTTAACGTATTCCTGTTTATGCTCATTTTTGGAGGGATTGTTCTTGACAAAATGGGAGTGCGGTTTACAGGGCTCACCTCTTCAGCAGTGATGGTTGTCGGAACTGCAATCAAATATTGGGCTGTATCAACACATGCTTTGGATGGTCAGGTATGGCACATTCTATGGTTTGATATGAAAGCACAGGTTTTCCTTGCCGGTTTTGGATTTGCTATTTTTGGTGTTGGTTGTGAAGTTGCCGGTATCACTGTTTCAAAGATAATTGTAAAATGGTTCAGAGGCAAAGAGATGGCCCTTGCCATGGGTATGCAGATGGCTACTGCCCGTATTGGTACAGCATTAGCTTTAGGGGTTTCACTTCCTTTTGCACGATATTTTGGATCTGTCTCAGCTCCGATTCTGCTATGTCTTATTTTACTCTGTATCGGTTTAATTGCTTTTATCGTTTATACGTTTATGGACAAGAAGCTTGATGCATCTCAGGCTGCTCATCATCTTGCCAATAATACAACTGCTGAAGAAGATTCATTCAAATTGTCAGACATCTTTTCTATTATCAATAATAAAGCTTGGTGGTATATCGCTATTCTTTGCGTGCTTTTTTATGGTGCCGTATTCCCATTCCTAAAATTTGCTCCTGATTTTATGGTTCAAAAATTTGGTGTTCGTGAAAGTTGGGCTGGTGCAATACCTTCAATACTTCCAATGGGGACAATTCTATTAACTCCGTTTTTCGGTGGTATTTATGATAAAAAAGGTAAAGGAGCAACAATCATGATTATTGGTGCATGTCTTTTGATTTTTGTTCATGCCATGTTTGCAATCCCTTTTTTAAATCAATGGGTCGTAGCAGTACTTTTAATTCTAGTATTGGGAGTTGGTTTTTCCTTGGTTCCTTCTGCAATGTGGCCTTCAGTTCCTAAAATTATACCAGAAAGACAATTGGGAACAGCTTATGCATTGATCTTCTATGTTCAGAATATTGGTTTAATGGGGATCCCTGCATTAATTGGGTGGGTTCTTGAAAAATACTGTATTACCGGACATATCCTGAAACATGGTGTAATAACAACAACCTATAATTATACTTTACCAATGATAGTCTTTATGGGTTTTGGGATATTAGGCCTTTGTTTTGCATTGTTATTGAAAGCCGAAGACCGCAAAAAAGGTTATGGTCTTGAGCTTCCCAATATAAAAAGTTAATATTCAAAATACTGAAACAAAACTGGCTGCCCTAAGGCGGCTAGTTTTGTTTCAGTTACTAAACTAAAATCACTTTTTGTTGTTCTAATATCAGTTATGTTAATATAAAGTTATATATAAATGAAAAATTATTTCTCTATTCTTTTGTTATATGTATTTTTATTAGCCTTACCTGGTAAAGATGTTATAGCACAGATTAGTTTTGGAGGAAAGCCATTAATAGAGACCGTGGCTTTACCAACACCACCTGTGATTGAATTTCCGGCACCTGATATGAAGCAGATTAAACTTGAAGATGATCAGGCTGCCATGAAGCAACAACCCTATCGTGTGGCTGTGGCTCTTAAAGGCAATTATGATTTCATCCAGTTGGCTCAACAAACAAAGGTCGCCAACGGTAAAGTCTGGCGTCTGATCCTTCATTCTACCGGCGCAAAAGCGCTATCGGTTACATTTGGTAAATTTTCAATTCCTGAACAGGGAAAGCTTTATGCATACGATGTTAATTTAAAAAAGAAAATAGGCGCCTTCACTTCTGCCAATAATCCCGAAAATGGAGAAATGGCAATTGAAATGCTACCCGGCGAAACCCTCGTACTGGAATATTTTCAACCCACCGAGGTACAGACCCTTCCTCAACTGGTGATCACTGAACTGCTTTATGTTTACCGTTCAGTGGGATATGACCCATCGGTTATGCTTAAGAATTTTGGAGAAGCCGGTAGTTGTGAAGTAAATGTAAAATGTCCTGAAGGCCTGCCCTGGGCCAACCAGAAACAAGGTGTAGTCCGTCTGTTTATTCGCGCAGGAGCCAGTGCATACTGGTGTACCGGTTCGTTGATGAATAACACGAAACGTGATTTTGCACCCTATATCCTCTCTGCATCACACTGTATGGAAGGCGCTTCGCTTTCTGATTTCAGTAAATGGATCTTTTATTTTAATTATGAATCCGCTGCTTGTGCCAATCCATTGGTGGAACCTTCCAGCAATACGATGACGGGAGCCACATTGGTTGCAAATAGTACTGCAAATACTGGTCAGTCTGATTTCATGATAGTCAAATTAAATCAGTCCGTCCCTCTAAACTATAATGCATGGTACTTCGGGTGGAGCCGTGAGTTGACCAGTAATCCCGGTGCAATTGGCATACATCATCCCGGTGGCGATATCAAGAAGATCTCTTTTGTTTTGAATGCGCCTGTTTCTGTAACAGAATTTACTGGTGGTACTCCAAGTCCAAACGGATTATATTGGCAGGTTAACTGGCATTCTACAGCTTCCGGTTTCGGCGTTACAGAACCCGGTTCCTCAGGCTCTCCTTTAATCAATGTAGATGGCAAAATTATTGGAACCCTATCAGGTGGTGGTTCAGATTGTGCCCATACCGACGCTTCGGATTATTACGGTAAAGTAAGCGCCCACTGGACATTTAATGGAACCACGATAACAACCCAGCTTGGCCCATGGCTCGACCCAATTAACTCAGGGACAAGCAGCTTTGCAGGCGGATATAACAATAATAATGTAGTTGCTCAGTTTAGTGCTGACGCCACAGTGATACCCCCTAACTTCTCTGTTAATTTCAAAGACCTTAGTTTAGGAAATCCAACTCAGTGGACATGGGCTTTCCCCGGAGGCACTCCATCAGCTTCAACAGATGAAAATCCATCGGGGATCCTGTATAAGAAGACCGGAAACTATAATGTACAACTCATCGTTGCCAACGCTTTTCAAAAAGACACCCTGTTATTGAAAAACTATATTCAGGTCAAGTCGCAGGTCTATCCCAATCCTACAAGTGGACTGGCCGAATTATTTATTTCAAAAGATCTCCTGCCCCAGTTTGAAGTCATCATCAACAATGCTGCCGGAATGGTGATCAGCAGATTTACGATGACCAATGCCAACAAGGTGTCACTCGATTTAACAGCTCAGCGGAGCGGGATTTATTTTATTACTGTTTTGACTACCGGAAGCACGCAAACATATAAGATTGTGGTATCCCGGTAAAGAGGTATCATGCAAAGATTGCTTTATCTATTTCTACCTGGTTTGCTTTTTCTGACATGGAGTTTACATGCTCAGAAAACGAGTCATTATGTTTCATTTAATCCGGAATCCCGCAATGAAAAGGGTGTAAGGGTAGTCTTTTACAATGTGGAGAACCTATTCGACTTCACCAAAGACACCCTGGCCAAAGATGAAGAGTTCCTGCCCGAGGGATTGTATGGATGGACACCCGGTAAGTTTTTCAGCAAGCTGCAGTCAATCAGTAAAGTATTGTTGAGCGCAGGAGGGTGGGAGCCCCCCGAAATCATTGGACTGGCTGAAGTTGAAAATCAATCCGTGGTCAGTTTACTGGCAACCCGATACCCCCTGGCGCCTTTTGGCTACAGGACCGTTCATTATGATTCACCCGATCTCAGGGGGATTGATGTAGCGCTATTGTTTCGGCCCGATAAATTTCAACTGCTTTCTTCAATGCCCATTGCAGTTAAAGTGCCTGAAGAACCCCTGTTCGTCACGCGCGATATCTTATATGTGAAGGGAGTCGTCTTGAAAAGAGATACCTTGCATCTTTTTGTCAATCACTGGCCTTCAAAACTGGGAGGAGAGAAGCTGTCTACACCACATCGTTTGGCAGCTGCAAGGACATTAAAAAAGGCTGTTGACTCTTTGATGGCCTTGAATCCGGCCAGCCACATCCTGGTTATGGGAGATTTAAATGATGTCCCGGGATCAACAGTCGTACAGTCACTGATCAGCAATGCCGGCCTAACTAATAACCTGATGTCAGCGCCCCTTCAGAAAAAAGAGAAGGGAAGTTATAAATTTTCAGGTAAATGGAGCCTGATCGATCAAATTATCGTTTCTTCTGCATTAATAGGAGAGAACGGATTGCATGTTAAAGATGGCGCACGTATATTTGCACCTGCATTTTTGTTGGTTCCCGATGAGGCATTTGGAGGTGAGAAGCCTTTTCGTTCCTTTTTGGGTCCACGATATACTGGCGGTTACAGTGATCATCTGCCGGTTTATGTCGATCTGGTTTATCCCAATAAACATCAATAAGACACACACAAATCATTATAAAATATAAAATGGAAAAAACAACCCAAAACGAGGCCGCAATCATAACGCCAGGTGTATCAAGAATAAAAATCTTATTTTATGGCACGATTGTCTTATTATCTTTAACGATGGCAAACTGCCAGTCAAAGAAAACAACCCAGGCAACAAGTAATGATTTGACAACTGACGTCCAGTTTAAGAAAGAAGGAGAGCTGAAATTCATTGATGGCAAAACGGATAAGGTACTCAGCAAGATCGACATTGAAGTCGCTCAGACCCCCGATGAAGAACAGCAGGGCTTGATGTACCGCAGATCTATGGCCGATTCACTTGGAATGTTGTTTGTTTTTGATGTGGAGGAACAACAATCTTTCTGGATGAAAAACACTTACATCTCACTGGATATCATATATGTGAATGCAAATAAAGAGATTGTCTCTATCGCAGCGAACTGTAAAACCCTCTCTGAGGATGCCATTCCCTCTAACGGAAAAGCCAAGTATGTCGTCGAAGTGAATGGTGGCTATGCAGCTGAAAAGGGTTTAAAGGCGGGCGATAAAATCGATTATACCGTTACAAAATAAAGGTTGATCAATCAACCTGAAAAATAAAAGCGCCATCAGAAGCTGTGTAATGACAAGGGATTCCAACGTCATTACACAGCTTCTTCCATTTTAAAGCGTTAGCCGGTGAATTACTTTCATCAACAATGAGCTGTTTAAACCTGTAATGATTCAAAAGCTCATCCAGGTCAGGATAAGGATTTCGGGTTAATAACAGATAATCGGTAATTACTGGCCCTCCATTTTGTCTCATTAGATTTCCATCCTGGACAATCAGTCTCTTTTGTCCAAACAAATAACAAGATCCCGATTTCCAAAATCCATTATCGGCATCACTTAATGTATCCTGAATCAAAGAAGCTCTTTTGATCCCAGAGATCCCACACGCTATCCTGTTTCCTTTGATCTCGTAAGCAGTAGTCTTATTTTCAGGAAGAGGATAAAAGGATTGAAACGACCTGCCGGTATGTCCGTTATAAAAGTCGATTACACTATTTTTATTGATCGAATAGATCGTAACAATATGTTGTTGTTTAGTCCTCTGGTTGTCAACAATAAAACTTGTACCAACAAATAAAACACAAAGCAACGCCCCAAACATAGGCAGTCTTTGCTTCTGTTTAATGGTCAGGTATAACAATAACAGAAATGAATAGATCATCACCGTTTCGGTAACTGACAGATGGATATTCTTAATTGAAGCATACGGCAGCTGGCCAAAGAACCAGATACAATGGTTTAGAAGCGCAACAGATCCAAAGAACAGCAGTGCAAGTTGATGTGATAACCAGACAAAAGGTGAAGTGATCAATGTAAGCATCCCTGCATAAATGGCAACACTCGAGAGAGGGATAGCGAAATAATTGGTGATGATAAAATAGTTCGGGAACTGGTGAAAGTAATAAAGCGATAGGGGGCTCGATGCCAGCTGGGCAGCAATTGAGACCGTGGTGAGCCCCCAGATCCATTGGATGACTTTAAAGCGCGGCTCCCATATTTTATTGATCAATGGGTGAATAAGCACAATGCCTGCAACTGCCAGGTAGGAGAGCTGAAACCCGATGTTCATTATTTGAAACGGGTCAATGATGAGCAGCAAAAATGCAGAGGCAGCCAGGGTGTTAATGGTATTGGGTACTCTTTCTCCGAGTTCACCCACGATGATAAAACTCAACATTACAGCCGATCTGAGTACTGCAGGCGACAATCCTGTAATTAAAGCATAGAACCAGACGACCGTTAGTAAGATTGCACCTCTGATGATCCGGGTAAAGCTTTTCCTTTTCATGAAGGCCAACAAAACCGATAGCACCAGATAGATCACCCCCACATGCATACCCGAAACACTCAAAATATGTAAGGCTCCGGTTGTGGTATATGCATTGACGAGGTCAGGATCTATCGCGTTACCGTATCCCAATACTAGTGCAGAAGCCACCGATAACTCATTGGGATTGGGGTGATGGAGCTTGAAAAGATTGATAAACCGCTCCTGAAGTGAAGTCCCCAACCGGTAGATATTAAAACCCTGAGCCCTTTTCGTCAGCACCCATTGCGAAGATGTAATATAGGTGCGGTGATAGATTCCCTGGTAGCTCAGATACTTCCTGTAATCAAAGCTGTTGGGGTTCATGGGAGCCTCAATAGGAACCAGTGTTAACCGGGCAATGAACTGATCACCATATCTCAGCTTGTTGGAGTTGGAGTCAGTTTGAAAATAGGCCAACACCCTACCATCACATTTTAATTCCTTGTTCTGAACTATTTTGTAGAGTACTCTGATTTGCAGTCTTATCGAATTGGTTTTATCGACCGGAACCCCCTCAACGCTCAACTTGTAGAATCCATTTAAACCTGCCCTGTTTTCAAAATGCAGTGGTTCAGTCTGGTGGTTATGCAAACCGGTAATCCCAAGTCCCAGGCATAAAGCCAGAAAGCCGATAAACAGCCCCTGGATATGTCGCAGATTGAATGGCAAAGTCTTTAACTGATAATAATGAAAGATAAACAGGAATGGAATGGTCAACGTCAGGATCCACAAGCCGTTTCTAAAAGAAATCCCTGCATAAATACCAACAAGGATCCCTCCAACAAATGGAATGAGTAATCGTAAAAAAGGATATCGTTGCCAGCTAGTCACGCCAGATATAAAATATTAAACCTCAGTTACAGAATTATCTTCCGGAGCCTCCCTGTTACTGCTTAATTGATCAGGATCAATCTCCCTGTTTGCAATATACCGTTCCCATTTATCCAACACCAACTTCATATCGGGGGCAAGCTCAGAATCAAAAAAGAGATACTCTTTCGTGATCGGATGTTTGAACCCGAGCGATTTAGCATGCAAAGCCTGCCGTGGAATGATCTCGTAACAGTTCTTGATAAACTGTTTGTATTTGGTAAAAGTAGTCCCTCTCAGAATCTGATCACCCCCATATCGTTCATCGTTAAAGAGCGGATGCCCCAGGAACCGCATATGGGCCCTGATCTGGTGTGTACGTCCCGTCTCCAGCACACATTCAATCAGTGTGACATAACCAAATCGTTGAATCACCTTGTAATGCGTGATGGCATGCTTCCCGATGCTCCCATCCATATAAACCATCATCTGCCTGCGGTCTTTAGCGCTACGGCCAATATGACCTGTGACCGTGCCTTCATCTTCAGCCACATCACCCCAAACCAGCGCTATATATTTCCTGTTGATAGTGTGATCAAAGAATTCCTTTGCCAGACGCGTCTGTGCCAATTCACTTTTCGCAACCAGTATAATGCCCGAAGTGTCTTTATCGATCCGGTGTACCAGGTAAGGTTTAACTTCAGGTTGATCTTTGAAGTGCCAGGCAAGGGCGTTGACCAGCGTCCCGCTATAATTGCCATATCCCGGATGAACGACCATACCCGGTTTCTTATTGATCACGATGATATCACGGTCTTCATAAAAAACATCCAACGGAAGATCCTGCGCAATAATCTCTATCTCACGCGGAGGATGAGGCATTACGATAGAAATCACATCCAGCGGTTTGATCCTGTAATTAGACTTTACAGCCTTCTCGTTGACCAGAATATTGCCTGCTTTGGCAGCAATCTGAATCTTGTTGCGTGAGGCATTTTCAATGCGAGCCATCAAAAACTTGTCAATACGCAGTAAACCCTGTCCCCGGTCAACGACTAGTTTGAAATGTTCGTAAAGTTCATCTACTTCCTCGGTTTCATTATCATCAGTCTCCAAATCTGGATCTTCAATCTCTTCTGATTCAATATATTCAGCCATAAATTTGTTTTCTATAATTTGGGTAATGGGTAATATTAAACAGATAAGGTCTCTTCCAACAACATGCTAAAAAATTGATCAATAGCAATCCCCTTAGCAGCAGCCTGTTTCGGAACAAGGCTGGCTTCTGTAAGCCCCGGAACTGTATTGACCTCAAGGAACCAAAACTTATCCCCCGTCAGGAAATAATCAAACCTCACAACCCCTTTGCAGTCGAATTTATCATAAAGATAAGCCGTCATCTTCTCACATTCCGCTTCCTGCGAAGGAGTCAAAGGAGCGGGCGTAATCTCACTTGCCATCCCGTCGGTATATTTTGCCTCATAATCGAAGAACTCATTCTTACTGACAATCTCGGTAGCCGGCAGCACGATGATTTCACCCTTGTATTTAAATACCCCGCAGGCCAGTTCCCGTCCCTTGATAAATTGTTGCACCAGCACCTCATCATCCTCTTTGAATGCAACCTGTAAAGCCTGTTTGAAATCAGCAATCGTCTTAACCTTCGTCACCCCACACGATGAGCCCGATTTGTTGGGTTTAACAAAACAAGGCAACCCGGTGGCAGCTATGATATCATCCGGATTGACCACTTCCAATGTTCTCAACAAAACCGTAACGGGAACATTCATCCCGTATTGGATTGCAAGGTCATTGCAGAAATATTTATTAAAAGTAATGGCCGAAACCGTCAGATTGCACGAAGTATAAGGGATCCCCATCAGGTCAAAATAACCCTGGAGCTTTCCATCCTCCCCCGGTGTACCGTGAATCGCGATAAAGACCGCATCGAACACGATCTTCCTTTCTGGAAACTGCAGGCTGAAATCATTCTTGTTGACATGGAAGACAAGCCCCGAGTCGGTAGCATGCGTCCAGTTCTTTCCCCTGATAAGAATCGGGAAGACCTCATATAAATTCTGATCAATATTTTTTTCAATCATTTCGGCGCTCTGTATGGAGATTTCATATTCACCGGAGTCTCCACCCATCACGAGAGCAATCTTCTTTTTCATTGTTTTGGCTTTTGCAATTTCTTTTACAAAAGTACCTTAAATGTATCAATTCAAATGATAGTTTCTTAAATAAGGTTCATAGATGTCCTCTCAACGGTCGGGGATAATGCTTATATTTGCACCGCGTACTCAAAGAAGTACCCGAAATTTTTAAACTTATTTAAAGTTCTCAGGATTAAGATTTCGTTATTAAAATATGCCCATGAGTTTTGGAAGTTTTATAAAGTCGCGTACATTCTGGAAGCAGCTGCTGATATCTGTTGTCCTGACTATTGCCCTGGTCTTTGCAGTGTTTCAGATCCTGGCTGTCTATACCTTTCATGGTCGCGAAGTCACGGTTCCCGATTTTGTTGGATTAACACTCACCGAGCTAAAAGCCTCAGCCTCTTATACTGACTTTGATTTTGTGGTCGTCGATTCGGTCTATGATCCCCAGAAAGAAAAAGGAACCATCGTCACGCAGGACCCTCCGCCCAATTCAAAAGTAAAACAACACCGCAAACTCTATCTTACAGTCATAGCCAGCGTTCCTGAGAAGGTCAGTATGCCCGATCTTAAAGACCTCACCTACCGTCAGGCCAGCGCCACCCTGCAGACCTATGGACTACAGATTGGCCGCATTGAATCTGTCCCCGATATCGGAAAAGATGCAGTGCTGAAGCAGATGTATCAGGGACGTGAAGTCCGGCCCGGAACCATGATGGAGAAGGGAGCAGTCATCGATTTGGTCATAGGATTAGGATTAAGCGGATCCCGAATTCGCGTGCCATTCCTGATCGGGATGACCCGTTCAGCAGCGTTGAGCCTTCTGGCAGCCGATTCTCTTTATATGGGCGCCGAGATCTATCTGGATACCAAAGATACCGTCAATGCCAGGGTCTATAAACAGGGCCCTGCTTTCTCACCCGGGCTGTTACTGAATATCGGCCAAAGCATCGATATCTGGTTTAAGACCGACGAGAGCTTCGACTGGCCTACCTATATCAAGACCTTCGACACAACAGGAAGCGCAGCATCCATGCCAGCTAAAAGGGATTAGTTTTTATCAATTCAATAATCCCTACAGCATTTCCAGCAAGAGCGCATCCTTGCTCGACTCTATCGACCGTATCTCCCTAAATTACAAGTCATTGTGCTTCTGGATCGTCTTAGTCAGCTTCACAACCACTATCCCAAACCTTCCTTTTTGATAAATAAATAAATTTATTTTCACTTTATTGTTGGATTAAGAATTTATGTATTATATTTGCGGTGTACTAACACAATAATACACTAAGACATTCTTATATGATAACAATTCAAAAAATGGACTTTAGTTACCTGAAAGGGCAGGAGCTTTTTCGGGACATGAATCTATCGCTTTTACCCGGAGGGATTTATGGATTGCTGGGTAAAAACGGGGCAGGTAAAACCACTTTGCTCAAATTAATTTGTGGATTATCGTTTCCGCTTAAAGGCAAGATTGAAGTAGGGGAGTTCACCCCATCCAATCGCGAAGTCTCTTTTCTGACCGATATTTTCTTCCTGGGCGAAGAGATTTATATTGCCGAACGGACGCCCAAAGAAATGGAAATCTATCTGGCTCCATTTTATCCGTCATTCGATAACGCATTGTTCAAAAAATTGCTTGTGCAACTCGATGTCGAATATACAGATCAGCTGGCTCAGGTTTCGTATGGTCAAAAGAAGAAAGCCATGATTGCCTTTGGCATTGCCTGCAATACGAAATACCTGTTCATGGATGAACCAACCAATGGGTTAGATATCCCATCCAAGGCGCTTTTCCGAAGCATCATGGCCTCCACATACGATGAAAACAGGATTACGGTTATCTCTACCCATCAGGTCCGCGACCTGCAAAGTATGATCGATAGTGTTATCATCCTTAACAATGGACAAATACAGTTTAATATCACCCTGGATAAGGTTTCTGAAAAATTGACTTTCGGACATGGAAGCACGGTTCCTGAAGGGGTCGAACTACTCTACAGCGCGAACGGCGAAATGGGCAAATCATATATTTTTAAGAATGATGACCATCTGCCGGGAATGGTTGACCTCGAAACACTTTTCAATGGGTTTATTTCTGAACCACATGCTTTTAATCAAATACTTAACGACTAAATATATGGAAAAGATCTTCAACTTTAACCGCTTTTGGCTTTTAGTCCGAAAGCATTTCAATGAAAGCCGGAAAACATTCCTTATTTCACTTATTGTAATGATTGCTCCCGTCATTTTAATAACTTTCCTAAGTAACTTTAACGGGAAAGAATCTGAAAGCATTTTTTTAATTTATGTAATTTCTCTGGTAATTATTGGAGGGTTGTATACGAACATGTTTTTTAAAGAATGGACCTATAAATCACGGGCGGCTTCGATATTGACATTACCCGCTACCCCCCTTGAAAAATTAGCGCTTGTTCTGTTTTTTTCCGTTATTGTTTTTTTCCCGGTATTTACCCTTGTTTATCATACCACCGTAATCATAATCACAGAAATATTCGATAGCAGCAATCAAGGTCCTTTTCTCGAGGAATACCACGGTTTGAAACCTGTACCTTCTCTGATTATATATGCTTTGGTGCCCTATCTCTTTTTCAACTCATTGTTCCTTCTATTTTCCGTATGTTTCAAAAAGAAACAAGTTGTAATAGCATTTGGAGTAATTATGTTTTTATTCATTGCAATTTCAATCGGGAATATGCGATATATTAAATCGTTTACTGATTTAATAGGGACATCGGTTAATATCATACAACAATTCATGTTCTTTCCAACCGTTGTTGAATATCCAAATTTTTCAAAGATTACAGAATTATCACATTTTTATACAAATATAAGAATAAGCAGTTTGTTTATCCTGAATACCAGTATTGTAGTTGTGACAATCAGCACGTTACTATTCTATTTAGCATCTTATTTTAAACTAAGAGAGAAACAGGTATAGGAGAAACAATCATGGACTTTAACGAGAAACAGGCAATCTATTTACAGATTGTGGAATATATATATGATCGCATACTCACAGGTGACTGGCAGGGCGCCGAAAGAGTGCCTTCGGTTCGTGATCTTGCAGTTGAATTGCAGGTAAACCCGAATACCGTCATGCGGGCCTATGAACTTTTGCAGAAGAATGAGATCATTGAAAACAAAAGAGGAGTTGGTAATTTTCTAAGTAGCGATGCAAAATCAAAGATTATTTCAAACCGTCGCAACCATTTCCTGGAAACCGAACTCCCGGCCATGTTCAACTCCATGCAAATGCTGGGTTTAAGCATGGATGACCTGATAGTCAGTTATAACAATTACAATAAAAATTTACAAAAACATCAATAATAAAAGCGAGATGAAAAAAAGCAATATAATAATTATAAGCGCTGTCTTACTTCCTGTTTGCTGGTTGTTGCTGAGTGGATGGTTGCAAGCCAATGCATTTAAAATCATCAAATCCAATAAAACATGTAGTTATGCAAAAGATATGTCAAAGGAACAAAGTAAAATAACCGGATCTTTTAGAAATATTAAAATTGATTATTTAAGTCATTCAGTGCCACCCAAATTAGATATTACGTATGCGGCGAAACAGGAAATCAGTTATTCAAATAGTTTAAAAAAAGATTTTTCGGTTAATATTTCCGGAGATACTCTCTATCTGACCATTAATTATAAATCTCCCCAATTTTTAACAACAGATTTTATTAAGATATCTGTGCCGGTTTTAAAAGGAGTTATTATTCATTCAAATCCTGCTGAAAATTGGTCTTCTACAAACGCCCAACAGACCACTATTCAGGGTTTTATAGCCAATACCTTGTCAGTAATCAATGATTGCCAATATGAATTACAGCTATATAATAACAAGATAAAAAAACTTGAACTGAGCGGTGAATTTTATAACGGTGGTAGAGCTGCCATATGGGATTGTTCTGAATACGATTCCCTGGATGTAAATATTCATGGAATAAATGGGTCTTTGGTTTTAGGTTCAGGAGATAAACTAAAACCTAAGCAATGGATAAGCATCAAAGTGCCGGGAACATTCAAAATAAATGCGCCTGCGAACATTTTATTGGTAAGCAAAATTTCCATTAAGAATTAATGGGGTCGTAGTACAATTGAACTTAAAATCATCTAAAATATGAAAAAACTAATTTTCTCTGTTTTATTTATTATCGTCAGCATTTCGGTATATAGCCAGGACAAGATTGATTCCTTCAAGTCTATCTTGGATAATTATGTTCCTATTTACGAAATTGGAACTCCATTGACATCGTGCGAAACAAACTTTGAAAATCTGTTTAAGAACTGGACTGCCGTCAATGTGACTAATGCGCATGAATATGAATTACTCGATTTTAAATTTGTTGAAACCATTGCCGACACGCCACGATATAATTATTATCGCAACTACTTCTCAGGTGGAGAGCCGGTTGGAAGCTCAATCAGTACCATGAGCAGTTCAAAAGGAAAACTTAATGGAAAAGGAGTTCTTGAAGAAACAAAGATTTCCGAACGTTTTGTCAAGCCAACCTTTATCTATAGTGAGTTTTTTGACCAAAGAGGGTCCTCCGAGGAGACAAAAAAAATTCTGTCCGAAGAATTCTCTAGACAGGCCAGGGAGCTATTAATGCGTGAAATTAATATTGACACGATGAAGCTAATACATATGGAGGGTGAAATTTTTAAAGAAAAATCAAGTTCTGGAGAAATTAGAAAAAAGCATATTGAATATGATCTTGCCTCTACTGATTCAATATCAAAAAAAGTGTTTAATAACATAGTAAATTCTGAAAGTACTGAGGGCTTAAGTATAGAGGAAAAAAGGGCTTTGGGGCTTGAAGAAATATTAGTAACGCGAATCAGTTATCAATCAAATTTTAATAAAAATGTTCACTTTGGAGATAAAGTGTATGTAGTCAGGTTTAAGTATCATCTAACAACGTATCCGGTTTACGTTATTTGTAATCCCGACACTAAAAAAGTTGTAGTAGATCATTTTTTTAAAAACATAACTATGGATAAGACTGAAAAGAGAGCGTTATAAGAAATATCGAGGAAAGGTGGTCAAGGAAATGGGGACAGGAACTATTTATTTAAAATGATTCCTGACCCATTAATCCCCGTATAATCCATTTTTTCACAATCTGAATTTTTGATTGCAAAGAATTTATTCATCTCTCAAAAAAGCAATGCTCCCCCTGTCTCTTTGTATTTCTGTCATCTGATAAGTCATTTTGCCAAATAAAATCACCAGATTCCTGATCACAGTCTGATCTTCATTCAGGATATACTTCTCGTTCAATGCGGCAGTTAGCGTAAGTTCATCCATAAGCGGTCCGTCGATCGGAATCCATTCAGAAACCTTCCAGGCAATCGTGTTCCGGTTTGAACGGGTTACCTGTGAATATGTTTTGGAGCGCTTAATGGTTTGAAGATCAGACACCGTTGCAATGGTGAGACAAAACTGAAAGTGTGAAGCCCCTGCCGATGGCTTAATATGCATCTTTGGATTAAACCCTTTGAAGGATACCGTTACCGACTTTTTATCCTCGCTGGTCACGACACTGAATGGGCACATCACAATCTCTCCAAACGACCTGAGATAATGCCAGGGAACCTGATTCAGCACCTCCTTGCATTTTGAAAGCAAGAGCGACCTTTTACCGGTCAATATTGGGTTATCCATATTTTGAACTTGCTGTAATATCCCCGATAGTTTAAGTTGCAGATGGCGGTTAACAATGGTAATCGCCCACTGACCAAGGGCACCCCGGATCAACTTCGCCATCATGGCTCTGCCTTTTAGCTCGTTTTGCGCCAACCGCGTCTTCTTAAACTTGGGACTTTTCTGGATCAACTCTATGTTGGCTCCTCCTTTTTCACCAACATAGGTTTTGTCAGAACCTTCCATTTTATAAAACCTCAATCCCTTAATACTCCCCTTGATGTTCAGGGGACTGTCTGATGTAGCCATAATACCTGATTTAAAAAAGTGAATAATAAAATTTTCACAAAAGTACTGCTTAAAAATCAAAACAAATATAAAATCAAAACAAAATAATATAAAACGAACAAAAATAATATATAACAGTATTACCTTTTTGAAGAAGTAACCATGAAGTCGACATGACCGGAAGATTCAGTAAAGAAAATACTAACTTAAGCCTAATATAAGCCTAATACGAGACTAATTTAATACCACCTTATAAGGTTAGTATTAAATTAGTATTAAACTAGTTATATC
>Ga0209125_1001365_pt1 | contig 23255 bp, 24 predicted proteins | sample BarGraIncub1131A_FD_184503 | JGI IMG/M metagenome (GOLD analysis project Ga0209125, IMG submission 184503) | Arctic peat soil microbial communities from Barrow, Alaska - Barrow Graham LP Incubations 11-31A (SPAdes) (version 2) | ecosystem: Environmental > Terrestrial > Soil > Wetlands > Peat... | reverse complement strand
AGGGAGGAGGATTCGAACCTCCGAAGTCGATGACGACAGATTTACAGTCTGTTCCCTTTGGCCGCTCGGGAATCCCTCCAGACGAAGAACTTCTTTTTTCAAACTGGAGCTGACGATGGGACTCGAACCCGCAACCTGCTGATTACAAGTCAGCTGCTCTACCAATTGAGCTACGCCAGCCTATCAACATCCACCATCCACTCCGTCTTGCGTTCAAAACTGCTTGGCAGAATCGAATCCCTTTTCTAAAGCAAAACGTCCTTCAAGTCAATATCTTTTTTTCACTGAGTGAAATATTTTTTCCCTGAGGCGTCCCCGAGGACCCGGCCAGCCCCCCCCCAGAGAGTGATCCTGACAAGCGAAAAGAGTAGTATACACAGACATCTGCAGCACGCAAGCTGCCGGAATAGCGAAAAATGCTTCGGGACCACAAGGCTTGTGATCGCACCCCTCCCCTACCGCCTGGCGCCGGCTCCAAATAATTCGGCGGCTGCAGCCTCGCGGCCGCACTCCTTGAGCGCCAGCAGACAGTTCTTGCGCTGCTCGGGAATATGGTACAGCAGCAGCGACTTCTGCAGCCCCTTCTCCCGGTCCGTCTTCGGGACATACACCTGCTCGCCCGTGAAGGGGTCTACGCCCGTATGGTAGATGCAGGTCGACAGCGTCCCCGGGGTGGGGGTGAAATCCTGCACCTGCTCCACCTGCATCCCCCAGCGCCTGAGCAAAAGCGCCAGGTCCACCATGTCGGAAAGCGTGCAGCCCGGATGCCCCGAGATGAAATAAGGGACGATGTGCTGCTTTTTCCCGACCCGGCAGCTCTCCTTCATGAAGGCGTCCCGAAAGCGCTCGAAGCAAGCGCGCCCGGGCTTGCGCATGACCGCCGTCACCCGGTCGGTCAGATGCTCGGGGGCAACCTTCAGGAGCCCCCCGACGTGGTGCTCGACCAGCTCGCGCAGGTAGCGGGGCTGGCGCTCCAGCAGGTCGTAGCGCACCCCCGAGGAGACCGCGATGTGCTTCACTCCCGCGACCTTGCGCGCCGCCGCCAGGAGCCGGGAACTCCCGGAGTCGTCGGTCACCAGGTTTGCGCACAGCTTCGGGTACAGGCAGCTGCCGCGGCGGCAGACGGCTCCCGCCGCGGGGTCGCCGCAGGAAAGGCCGAACATGTTGGCGGTAGGACCACCGAGGTCGCTTACGCTGCCGCGAAACCAGGGGAGGGCCGTGAGCCTCTCCAGCTCCCGCAGGACGCTCGACTCGCTTCTGGACTGGATGGTCTTTCCCTGGTGATGGGTAATGGCGCAGAAGGCGCATCCTCCGAAGCAGCCGCGGTGGGTGGTGACCGAACTGCGGATCTGCTCGTAGGCTGGGATCGCCTCGGTATAACCCGGGTGCGGCGCCTTCACAAAAGGAAGGGCGTAGATCGCGTCCAGCGCCTTCTCAGATAGCGGCTGGGCCGGCGGGTTGCAGACCAGATAGCGCGCGGCGTGACGCTGCACCACGACCCTGGCGCAGGCGTGGTTCTGTTCGCCGCTCAAAAGCCGGAACGATTCGGAGTAGAGCGCCCGGTCCGCCGCGACCTCCTCGAAGCTCGGCAGCTCCAGCAATCCGGTCCCGGTCTCCGGGAGGGCGGACGAGGCGTAGGCCGTGCCGCGGATATCCCTGATCGCCGGGAAGGGCTCGCCGGAGTCAAGCCTCGCCACCAGTTCGAGGAGCGGGCTCTCGCCCATGCCGTAGACCAGCAGGTCCGCCTTGGCGTCGATGAGCGCCGAACGCCGCACCTTGTCCTCCCAGAAGTCGTAGTGGGCGAAACGCCGAAGGCTCGCCTCGATGCCGCCGATCACGACCGGAACGTCCCGGTAGGCCTCCTTGAGACGGGAGGTGTAGATGATGGTCGCGCGATTGGGGCGGGCGCCGTGGAGGTTTCCCGGCGTGTAGGCGTCATCGCGGCGCAGTTTTCGCGCCGGGGTGTAGTGGGCCACCATGGAGTCCATCGCTCCGGCCGCCACGGCGAAGAAGAGGCGCGGGCGCCCCAGGGCCATGAAAGGCTCCTTGCTGCGCCAGTCCGGCTGGGCGATGATGCCGACCTTGAGCCCCCTGGACTCCAGCAGACGCGCCAGGAGCGGCACTCCGAAGGCCGGATGGTCCACGTAGGCGTCACCGGAGACGAAGATGACATCGAGCTCGCTCCAGCCGCGTGCCTTGGCCTCTGACATGGCAGTGGGGAGAAACTTCGGGGGAGAAACCTGTTTCGTGCTAGTTTTTTTCATAAATCAGTCCGATCGGTCGGATCGGACCGATCGGACCGATCACCAGAAATTTTCAAGGGAACATCGGCAGGAAGTCGAGGCCGAGCGTCTCCGGGAGGCCGCACATGAGGTTCATGTTCTGCACCGCCTGACCGGAGGCTCCCTTCACCAGATTGTCGATCGCGGAGACGACGATCACCCTGCCGGTCCTGTCGTCGACGGCGATCCCGATGTCGCAGAAGTTGGACCCCCTCACGTGCGCCGTCGAGGGGAACGTCCCCTCCGGAAGCACCCTGACGAACGGCTCGCCGTCATAAAACGCCTCGTAGAGCGTGATCAGATCGGCGGCGGTCACCTTTCCGAGCGGATTCGAGTAGATGGTGGAGAGGATGCCGCGATCCATCGGTACCAGATGCGGAGTGAACGAGATGGCCAGTTCGCTCCCGGCGAGCAGCGACAGCTCCTGCTCTATCTCGGGAATATGCCGGTGCGTCCCGCCGACGCTGTAGGCCCGGAAACCTTCGTTCACCTCGCAATAGAGGCTGTCCACCCTGGCACCGCGCCCGGCGCCGGAGACGCCCGATTTGGCGTCCACGATGATGGATTTGGGATCGATCACCTTTCCCTTCAGAAGCGGCGCCAGGCCGAGGATGACGCTGGTCGGGTAGCAGCCGGGGTTCGCCACCAGCGAGGCCTCGCGGATCAGCTCGCGGCGCAGTTCGGGAATGCCGTAGACCGCGTCCTTCAACAGCTCGGGATTCAGGTGCTTGTCGTACCAGCGTCCGTACACCTCGGCATCGCGCAGGCGGTAATCGGCGGAAAGGTCCACCACGTTGGTCCCCATCTTCAGGAAGGTCGGGACCACCTCCATGGCTGCCTTGTGCGGCAGAGCGGTGAAGACGATGTCCACCTTCTCGGCGATGCCGACCGGCTCAAGGCTCTCCAGGAGGATATCCATACGGCCGCGCAGCGTCGGGAAGACGTCGCTGACAGGACGTCCAGCACTCTGCTCGGAGGTGACGCAGGTAACGGCGACTTCGGGGTGAGCATGAAGAATCCTCAGCAGTTCGACACCGGTGTAACCGCTTGCGCCGACGATGGCAACCTTTAGCATTAACGCCTCCCTTTATCTTGGTAAATGGAATTAAATGGAAAGTCTCGTCTGAATTTGAAATCCGATCCGGCACTCCGGGCTGGGAAGGCTGAGCGCCGGAGACGCGTCCCTCGCACACCTTGGTTATGCCGCCCTCGCACACCTTGGTTATGCCGCCCTCGCACACATGTAGAGACGCATTGCATGCGTCTCAGCACTGCCGCTATGCGCCATAACAGCTGCGGCAGATCAACTGGGGAGGAGACGCATTGCAATGCGTCTCTACCCTGAGGGCAGGCGCCGTCAGAGACGACAGGCGATCAAGCAGGCGCCGCCAGAGACGACTGGCGATCAGGCAGGCACTGCCGGAGGCCACTCCCGCCGCCGCACCTGACCATACTACGCCTGTTGCTCGCGTTATCGCAAACGCTTCCTTGCGGCACCGACTCTCTGGGTGAGGTTGAAGAAACAGCAAAAGGAGGAATCCTCACGGATTCCCCCTCTAACATGCCGTAGCAGCGCTCTTTCAAAAAGCGGATTAACGCTTGGAGAACTGGAAGCTTGCGCGTGCAGCCTTTTTGCCGTATTTCTTTCTTTCCTTGATACGCGAGTCGCGGGTGATGAACCCGGCTTTCTTCAGCGTGCCGCGGAGGTCTGCGTCGATTGCGAGCAGAGCCTTGGTGATGCCGTGCTTGATCGCACCGGCCTGGCCGGAGTCGCCGCCGCCCTTGACGGTGCAGAAGATGTCGAACTTGCCGACATTTTCCGTCAGTTCCAGGGGCTGCATGACGACCATCTTGGAGGTTTCCCTGCCGAAGTAATTCTGGAGCGTCTTGGTATTTACGATGATCTCGCCGGTGCCGGCTTTGAGCCAGACGCGCGCTATCGACGACTTCCTCTTGCCTGTTGCATAAAAGCTAACTGCTGCCATTTTATATCTCCTGATGAACGAATTATATGTTCAGATTCTTCGGCTGCTGGGCGGCGTGCGGATGTGCCTCGCCTGCATAGATCTTCAGCTTTTTCAGCATGTGGCGGGCCAGCTTGTTCTTCGGAAGCATGCCCTTGACAGCCTTCTTGATCAGTTCTTCAGGCTTCTTCTCGATGAGCTTGCCTGCCGAGATCTCTTTCAGCCCGCCGACATAGCCGGAGTGAGCATAGTAGGTCTTGTCAGCAAACTTCTTGCCGGTAAGAGCAATCTTCGCTGCGTTGACAACAACGACGAAGTCACCAGTGTCGACACTCGGGGTGAAGGTCGGCTTATTCTTGCCGCGCAGCACATTGGCAATCTGCGTTGCAACACGGCCGAGTACCTTATTATCCACGTCAACCAGATACCAATCCCTGGTCACATCTTCTTTTTTAGCAACTTGCGTCGTCTTCATCGAAACCTCACAGCTATCTGGAATTATCACTCGGACTTACAGAAAGTTGAAAATTTAATCTATTTCCCCGCCCATGTCAAGACAAAAACTCACGGCAGAAGTTCCGGGGGGTAAAAAACCTGCATCAGGCAGAGCCCGTGGGGAGGTGCCGTGATCCCCGAAACCTGACGGTCCCCCTGCAGAAGCAGCCTCGCCACGTCCTGCGGCGCCCTTCTCCCCTGGCCGACCTCCACCAGGGTGCCGGCGATGACGCGCACCATGTTCTTCAGGAAGCCGCTCCCGTTCACGTCCAGGTGGACCAGAGGGCCTTCCTGGACCACGTCCAGTGCGTTGATCCTGCGGACCGTCGTCTTCGCCACGCAGTTGGAGGCGCGGAAGGCGGCAAAATCGTGCTCGCCCACGAAGAGCGCGCTCCCCGCGCGCATCGCGTCCAGGTCGAGCGGGCCACCCAGACGCCAGGCGACGTGGCGCGCCAGAGGAGAGCGGAGCTTGTCCAGAAGGATGGTGTAGCGGTAGTGCTTCGCCCTGGCGTCGGCGCGCGGGTTGAAGGGTAGCGGCACCTCGCAGACCTCGCGCACCGCGATGTCGGGCGGCAGCATCGTGTTCAGCCCCTCGCGGAAGGCGCGCAGCGGGAGCGATTTCTCCGTATTGAAGCAGGCGACCATGCCGCGGGCGTGCACCCCGGCATCGGTCCGCCCGGAAGAGCGGAGCCTCGCCGGTTCGCCGAGCATGCGCAAGAGCGCCCCTTCCATGATCTCCTGGATGGTGATGCCGTTTGGCTGCACCTGCCACCCGGAGTACGCTGTGCCGTCGTATTCGATAATCAGCTTGATATTGCGCATGACAAGAACCTGCCGCCTCCTACTTCAAGTACTTCTCGATCAGGATCTCCGCGATCTGCACGGCATTGGTCGCGGCACCCTTGCGGATGTTGTCCGCCACCACCCAGAGGTTCAGGCCGTTCTCGATAGTGTCGTCCTCGCGGATCCGGCCAACCAGGACAAGGTCCTCACCCGCCGCGTTGATCGCCATGGGGTAATCTCCGCTGGTCGGGTCGTCGACGAGTTCCACGCCCGGGGCATCCTGCAGCAGTTCCTGCGCCTTGGCAACCGGAATCTTCCGCACCGTCTCGATGTTGACCGATTCGGAATGGCCGTAGAAAACCGGCACCCTGACGCAGGTCGCGGTGGTCTTGATGTCGGTCCCCATGATCTTCGCGGTCTCGTGCACCATCTTCATCTCTTCCTTGGTGTACCCGTTGTCGCAGAAGGAGTCGATCTGCGGCAGGCAGTTGAAGGCGATCCGGTGCGGGTAAACCTCGTTCTTCGTCGGACGGCCGTTCAAAAGCTCGCCGGCCTGGACCCGAAGCTCGTCGATGGCCTTCTTCCCGGTGCCGGAGACCGCCTGATAGGTGGAGACCACGATCCTCTTGATGGTGCCGAAGTCGTGCAGCGGCTTCAGCGCCACGACCATCTGGATGGTTGAGCAGTTCGGATTGGCGATGATCCCCTTCCTGGTGTAGCCGGCAATCGCCTGAGGATTCACCTCGGGGACCACCAGCGGGACGTCCCCGTCCATGCGCCAGGCGCTGGAGTTGTCGATGCAGACGGCACCCGCCTTGGCGGCTGCTGGGCAGAACTCCTCCGAGCGAGCGCCTCCCGCGGAGAAGAGGGCGATGTCGATCCCCTCGAAGGAGTCGCGGGTCAGCTCTTCAACCAGCACCGGCTTGCCGTTGAATTCGAGCACCTGGCCGGCGCTGCGGCCGCTCGCCAGGAACTTGATCTTGCCGACCGGGAATTTGCGCTCCTCCAGGCATTCGATCATCTGGGTTCCGACCGCACCGGTCGCTCCAACAACAGCTATGTTCCAAAGCTTGCTCATGCTAGGCATCTCCTCTTGGTATATCCGTCCGTCCGCGGCCTGAGACAGCACGCGGACGAGACAAAAACAGGAGCGCGCCCCCGATCTGCCTACAGGGGACGCGCTCCGCTTATACTGCAATCTATGATTCAAAAAAAACAGGTCAAAAGCTCGCACACGTTTCTGACGGATTATACGGATAAAGGCAGATAAACCACAAGGCTTTTGGTTGACCCAAACGATTTATCCAAAAGAGCTTTTGACTAATCTGATCTCATCCGCGCCGTTTCCGTGAAAATCCGTGTGCCGGTTTTGCTTCTTGGTTCTGCTACCCCTTCCGCTCCTTCAGGACCTGCAGCATGCGGCGCAGCGGTTCGGCCGCACCCCAGAGCAGCTGGTCGCCGCAGGTGAAGGCTGAGAGGTACTGCGGCCCCATCTTCATCTTGCGCAGACGGCCGATCGGCACCGTGAGCGACCCGGCGACCGCCGCAGGGGTTAACTGCGACAGCGAGTCGGCCTTGTTGTTGGCAACCAGCTTCACCCACTGGTTGTCGTTCTTGATCATCTCCTCGATATCGGCGATGGGAACGTCCTTGTTCAGCTTGATGGTCAGTGCCTGGCTGTGGCAGCGCATGGCGCCGACGCGGACGCACAGCCCGTCGACGGGAATGGGGGTCGTGGTGCCGAGGATCTTGTTGGTCTCGGCGAAACCTTTCCACTCCTCGCGGCTCTGGCCGTCCTCCACCTCGCGGTCGATGTAGGGAAGCACGCTCCCCGCCAGTGCGAAGCCGAACTCCTTGGTCGGCAGATCGCCGCTACGCATGGCTTCGGTAACCTTGCGGTCGATCTCCAGGATGGCCGAGGACGGATTCTTCAGGAGCTCCGCAACCGAGCCGTGCAGGGCTCCCATCTGGGACAGCAGTTCGCGCATGTTGGGAGCGCCGGCGCCCGAGGCCGCCTGGTACGTCATGGAGGAGATCCATTCCACGACGCCCGCGCGGAACAGACCGCCCAGTGCCATCAGCATCAGACTCACCGTGCAGTTGCCGCCAATGAAGTCCTTGACTCCCTTGGCGAGGGCGGCATCGATGACGTCCCGGTTCACCGGATCGAGGATGATGACGGCATCGGGATCCATGCGCAGCGTGCTCGCCGCATCGATCCAGTAACCCTGCCAGCCGGCCTTGTGCAGTTCCGGGCGGACGGCCTTGGTGTAGTCGCCCCCCTGGCAGGTGATGATGACGTCCAGTTTTTTCAGCTCGGAGATATCCGAGGCGTCCTTCAGGGTCCCGGCGTTCATGGGCGCAGGCTGCCCCGCCTGCGAAGTGGTGAAGAATACAGGTTCGATGCCCGCAAAATCGTTCTCTTCCTGCATGCGCTGGAGAAGAACCGAGCCTACCATGCCACGCCAACCGACAAGTCCGACTTTCATAGGTACGTTCCTTTTCTAGAGTTTATTTTATTCGGCAGGCTAGCCTACCCGTTCTATCCAATAGCCAGGTTTTCTATGCAAGTGCATCACAGCTACTATGATTACACGACTTTTACCAACGCGAAAGAGGATGCAAAACGGAAAGGTTCTGACCAGACACCGTCTCACATTTCCGTCGGCAACGGGATACAGCAATGGGTCTACTTTGACCCGAGCCGCCGCCTCTTCTACGGCACAGACAAACCGTTTACCCAGATTTTCCTGCTGCCTGTTGTAGAATTCAGCAGCAAAGGCAACCTCAGATTCTGCCGCGGCAAGAAAGATTAGTTTTCTCATTCAAGGGATGCGTAGAGCCGAGCAAATACCTTATCGGCATCCACAAACTCCGCGGTCCCTTCATCAATGTCTTTGCAGCGTCGGCGAATTTCTTCGCGCCACTCGGCAGAAAGTTCTAGAGGCTCATCAAATTCAAGGCTCTCAATGAGCCGTTCTGCTACGATTGCACGAACATTTCTCGGTAGTTCCAGTGCTTCGGCAATGATTTTTTCTGCGGGGAGTCCCATGATCGGTCACCTCGTTTTTTCGGGTATCCGAAGAACTTCCTCCGGCACCTTGATATGCGTCTTGAAAAGGCTACAGATTCGCGATGATCGCGTCGCCGATTTCCTTCGTGTTCACCAGCTTCTCGCCGGGCTTTTCCGTGTAGATGTCCCTGGTGCGTAAACCTTGGTCCAGCACCTTGGCGACCGCGTCGTCGATCGCGTCGGCCGCCTCGGCCATCCCGAAGGAGAAGCGCAGCATCATCCCGGCTGAGAGGATCTGGGCGATCGGGTTGGCAATCCCCTGCCCTGCGATGTCGGGTGCGCTCCCGCCGGAGGGCTCGTACATCCCGAAGGTCCCTTCGGCAAGCGACGCGGAGGCGAGCATGCCGAGCGAGCCGGTCAGCATGGCTGCCTCGTCGGAGAGGATGTCACCGAACATGTTCTCGCACAGGATAACGTCAAACTGCTTGGGCCATTTTACCAACTGCATGGCGGCGTTGTCCACGTACATATGGGAAAGCTCGACGTCAGGGTACTCCTTGGCGATGGTGGTCACGATCTCGCGCCAAAGGACCGAGCTGGAGAGCACATTCGCCTTGTCGATGGAGCAGAGCCTCTTGCTGCGCTTGCGGGCGGCCTTGAAGGCGACGTGGGTGATGCGCTCGATCTCGGGCACGCTGTAGCGCATGGTGTCGACCCCGACCCGGTCGCGCCCGACGCCGTCGATCCCCTTGGGCTGCGAGAAGTAGATGCCGCCGGTAAGCTCCCGGATCACCAGGATGTCGAAGCCGCCGGCGATCACCTCTTCCTTCAGGGAGGAGGCAGAGGTGAGCGACGGGAAGATGACGGCCGGGCGCAGGTTCGCGTAAAGGCCGAAAATCTTTCTAAGCGGCAGCAGTGCGCCGCGCTCGGGCTGCTCGTCGGGCGGCAGCGTCTCCCACTTCGGTCCGCCCACGGAGCCGAAGAGAATGGCGTCCGAGGTCTTGCATATATTCACGGTGGTCTCGGGAAGCGCGCGCCCCTCAAGGTCGATCCCCGCCCCGCCGACGTTCGCGCGGGTCCGCTCGAAAGTGACATCGTAGCGTTTTTCTACTGCATCCAGCACCTTGAGTGCCTCTGCCATAACCTCAGGGCCTATGCCGTCGCCCGGCAGTACCGCAACCTTAAAAAGCTTTCCCATTCGCAAACCTCCAATATTTATTGAATCAGGGATTCTATTTGCGGGAGAGTCATATTGTCAACATAAAAAAGGCCGTCAAACTTAGGTTTAACGGCCCCATACCACACATTGTCAGGCTTCATGGCGTCACAGTGCCTTGATCTCCTCGCTCTTGGTCCGCAGTTTCTTAACCAGTGCGGGGTACCCCTGGCTGTTGATGATCCGGTTGAATTGGCCGCGATAGTTGGAAACAAGGCTCACCCCTTCGATCACCACGTCATAGACCATCCACTTGCCGCCCTTTTGCATCAGGCGGTAATCCAGCGCATATTCGTCCCCCTTGGGCGCGATCACCTTCGACTTCACCTCCGCATGCTGGCCATCGATGGTCTCAGCCAGGTAGACGATCTGTTCGTTGTGGTAGGACTCGATCTTGTTCGCATAGGAGTTTTCCAGCAGCGTCTCGAAGAGGGAGATAAATTCCTTCCTCTCTGCCTGGGTGCGCTCCTTCCAGTGCGTCGCCAGGGAGCGCTGTGCCATCTCCTGATAGTCGAAGATCCGGCTTATGGTACTTTTCAGCGCCGCCCGCCGCTGCGGCTCCTTCTGCGGCTTTTTCAGCTCGGGGTCCGAGACGATCCGCACCACCTCGTCGACGACCCGCTTTACCTCGTCCTTGACCGACGCGGCTGCCTGCGAAGGAAGGCAGATCGAAAGACAGAAGAATAAGAGAGCCGCGGATACGGTGGATTTCATAAGTTCTCCTTTGGCGAGTCCCATAAGATCTTGAGTTTTTTTCATGAAACGAGCTGGCGAGGTTAGCGGGCGTATATGCAATAGGGGCAGTGGTTAACAGCATACCACTTGGATAAAATTAAGCAACTTAGCGCAAGATCTCGTTATTGCAGCCCAAATCCCGTTTCGGGTCAAGCCTGACAAACGGAAGGGTTTCCTCGCGCAGGCCGGCAAAATCCTTGACATCGGTAATCCATTGGATTAGGTTTGTGCGCTCTAAGATTAAAAAGCCGCCGGATGCTGTTGGTTGCCTCGCGGGTTCCACCTCGGGCAGCATTTTTGAAAAGACCATAGAAGAGGATTATCCGTATGGGAAAGCTTTCCGCGCCTATACAACACGGGTTGGAGCAGGCCATCCCCCACGACAAGGGGGCAAAGCCGCGAGCACCTGCGTTCATGCCTGAAGAGGTAAAGGTAAAAACGGTACGCGAGAAAACCGGACTTACCCAGGCGCAGTTTGCGGCAACCTTCGGGATCAGCCTCGGAACCTTGCGCCACTGGGAACGGGGCGACCGCAAACCGCAGGGCCCAGCCCTTGTCCTGCTCAACGCTGCCAATAACGCCCCTGATGTTTTATTGAGAATTCTTTCTGGAAAGGCCCTTTCGCGGAAGATTCCTCCTCACAAAGGGTTTGTGTAAAGCGAAAAAGCGAAAATATCCCAGTCAGGAGACAACATGAAATGTATATTTTCCCCATTGAGCCTGGCCGCAGCGCTGTCCCTTCTTGCCGTAACGGCCTGCAGCCCCGCAGGAAAACAGTTGATGGGTAACCCTCAGAACCCCTATCCGCTTCGCTCGCCGCCCAAGGTGGGTGACATCGTTCACCTGCCGACCGGGACCGTGGTCAGCCTCGACCAGATGCTTTCCGTGGCCGGTGACGCCCGCGTGGTCTACGTCGGCGAGACCCACGACAACCCGGCCTCGCACCGTCTGGAACTGCAGACGCTCCAGGGTCTCGATGCGCGGCACCCCGGCAAGGTCGCCCTCGGCATGGAGATGTTCAACCGTTCGCAGCAGCCGGCCCTCGACCGCTGGGTCGCGGGGAAGCTGGACGAAAAGGCCTTCATCAAGGAATCGCGCTGGTTCGAGAACTGGAAGATGGACTTCGCTCAGTACCGCGACCTGCTGATCTTCGCCCGCGACCGGCACATCCCGGTCATCGCCCTGAACGCCGAGAAGAGCATGGTGCAGGCGGTGGGCAAAAAGCCGCTGGAGGAGCTGAGCGCCGAGGAAAAGGCCCAGTTGCCGGAATTCGACCAGACCGACCCCTACCAGCGCGGCATGGTTGAGGGGATCTTCGGCGGTCACAGCCACGGCAAGATGCATCTCGAAGGCTTCCTGCGCGTCCAGACCCTGTGGGACGAGACCATGGCCGAGTCGACAGCCCGCTACCTGGCGAGTCCGGACGGCAAGGACCGGCATATGCTGGTGATTGCCGGCGGCAACCATGTAAGCTACGGCTTCGGCATCCCGCGACGCGTCTTTCGCCGACTCCCCACCTCCTACCTGATCATCGGAGGCCAGGAGATCGTCGTTTCGGCCGAAAAGCAGAAGGAGATGATGGACGTCGAGCTGCCCGACTACCCCATGGTCTCCTACGATTTCCTCGCCTACCTTGCCTACGAGGAGCTGCCGAAGACCGGCATCCTGCTCGGCGTGATGTACGAACCGGCGCCGGGCCGCGGCCTGCTGGTCAGCAACGTGGTACCCGGCTCCAACGCGGAGCGCGCCGGGGTGAAACAGGGAGACCTGCTGCTCTCCCTCGACGGCGAAGCCCTGGCCGACAGCTTCGACCTGGTCTACGCCATCAAGCAGAAACACATCGGCGACAAGAGCACCCTGCAGGTCGAGCGGCAGGGTAAACCCCTGACACTGAAGGTACTTTTCGAGAAAACGGACGACATACACCAGCACGGAAAACCGTAGCCAGAACAGTTTCCGCCCCTTTTGCCCGACCAGTGTCCAGATTCAAAGCAACATAGCAAAACATAAATTCTGACGATTTCATTCAAGAAGGGGGCAATGTATGTACTCTATGAGCAATGTCGGAAGAAACACGATAGCGATGGTTCTGGCCGGAGGCAAGGGTGAGCGTCTCAGCCCTCTCACGTTACGGAGGGCGAAGCCGAGCGTCACGTTTGGCGGAAAATACAAGATCATCGATTTTGTCCTGAGCAATCTGTTCAATTCAGGCATCAAGAAGGTCTATATCCTGACGCAGTACCGGGCCTACTCGCTGAACAAGCACATACGCGAGTCCTGGGGCAAATGGACTGGCCTTGGTGAATTCTATGTTGCCATTTCGCCCGAGACTAAAAGCGAAAGCGAGGAGTGGTTCAAGGGGACCGCCGATGCCATCCTGCAGTACCTGAGATTCGTGGAATCCTCCGATGCCGACTACGTGGCGATATTCGGCGGGGACCACATCTACAAGATGGATATCAGCCAGATGATCGATTACCACCGCAGAAACCGGGCCGATCTCACCCTGGCGGCCCTCGAGGTGCCGGCCGAGGATGCCAAGCGCTTCGGAGTCTTCTCCGTGGACGACGACTACCGGGTCACCGCATTCGCCGAGAAGCCGGCTGCCCCCGAGACCATTCCCGGCAGGGAGACCTGTTTCGCCTCCATGGGAAACTACATCTTCTCCACCAAGAAACTGATCGAGGTGCTGCAGGAAGGGAAGAAATTGCACGAAGACCTCGATTTCGGCAAGCACGTGATTCCGATGATGCTGAAAAACCGGGACAAGGTGTTCGCCTATAACTTCAACGACAACCTGATTCCCGGGATGAGGGCCGAAGAGAAGGGGTACTGGAAGGATGTGGGAACCATCGAGTCGTATTACGAGGCCAACATGGACCTCATCAACGTCTCGCCGCAGCTTAACCTCTACAACTACAAGTGGCCCATCCTCACCAACCAGGGGAACCTTCCGCCGGCAAAAACCATCTTCGACGATGATGACCGGCGCGGCCAGAACATCGACTCCTACGTCTGCGCAGGGTGCGTGACCAGCGGCGGGACGGTCAGGAGGTCGATAATCGGCCCGCGCTGCAAGGTGAACAGCTACAGCCTCGTGGAGGACTCCATCCTCTTTGAGAACGTCACCATCGGCAGGAACGCGAAGGTCAGGAAAGCCATCATCGACAAGAACTTCGTGATACCGGACGGCGCTGAAATAGGGTATGACCACGATGAAGACAGGCGCAAGGGGTACCGGGTAACAGAATCAGGGATTGTCGTGGTTTCCAACGCGTAAACCAGGTAACGACACCGGGAGAGACATGAAAATTTTTACCCGTAGCGGCACCAGATCGCTGCTCCTTGCCGTACTGATCCTGGTTTCCCTGGTCGTCCCCGCCCAGGCGCACGCTGCCGGCTCAAGGGACGTGCTCTGGAATATCCTCAACACCTGCCTCGATCCGGCCGGCGCCGATTATTGCGCCAACTGCCGGTCGCCACTGGTCGGCACCCCCTGCGCCGCCGGCAAGAAGTGCCAGGAGACCACGGAGGTCTGGGGCGAGACCGCTGACTACGTCGCCGTACGTGACCGCAAGATGTGCGGCTGCCCGGAAGATTTCGTGCACGGGCTGGCCCTGCCGCGCGCGCGCGTCACGGGGGTTGAAGACCCGCGTCGCCCGGACGGCATCTGGAGCTTCGCCTGGGCAGTCGCGCGCGGCAGGATCCACGATGAGTCCGCCATGGCCCTCGCGGTGAACCCGCAGGGGATGCGTGCCCAGGACCAGCTCCACGTGCACATCGTCCGGTTGCGCAAAGACGCCCGAGAGCGCTTCACGACGGACCGGGTGACCCGCGTGCAGAAACTCGACGAGGTCTGGGGCGCCGCCAGCCGGACCGCGGCGGCGGCAGGTCTGGCCGACTACGGCGTGCTGGTCGCCAGCCACCCCGAGGGCGGCTTCTTGGTGCTCGTCGACTGGGTGAGTCCCGAGAAGGTGTACTCATTCGAACGGTGCCGGTGAGCGCCCCGTTGCGCCACCCGGCGCTCACTGCACCATCGGACCGGACCACTGTCGCCTTCATCGTCGGGTCGCATCGGGAGGCTCTGCAGACGGATTGATCGCACTGGAGGGACGGGAAGAGTCCCCCCCTGTTCGGAGGGGACCCTTGATTGAAAATCGGAGGAGGGCTGGCTTCCCGGCGGGTCCGGTCAGAGCGGGTCGTCACCGGTCGCGTATCTCAGATTCGCCAGGGCCAGGTTGTAGTTGTAGATGGACTGGAAATAGGCGCCCCGCATCTTGGCGTACTGCTGCAGGGAGTCGAAGATCTCCTTGGCGGGACCCACCCCGAAGTCGAAGTTCGCGATTGCCGTGACGGCCCACTTCTTGGAGCTTTCGTACCCCCCCCGGGTCGCCTCCATGCTGGCGGCCGCCTCCACCCCCTCGTCATGGTACTTCCTGATCTGCAGCGGGATGTTTTCCTCGGCAAAATACTTGGTAGAGACCAGCCGGTCGTACTGGGCCTGCTCCTGCGAAATCTTGGCGGAGCTGATGCCGAAATCGAGCTTCCATTTGAGCCCGAGCGCCAGACCGCCCCAGACATGGTTGAACGGGTCGAGCACCCAGGGGTTATTAGACTCTTTGCGGGCCGAGGCGTGCGCCGCCGAGAAGGTGGCGCCCAGGAAGATGTCCGGGTAGCGGGCCGCCCGGGCCGCCGCCACCAGCTCCTCCCGCGCCCGCAACCCTTCGCTCACCTGCCTGAACTCCGGCCGCTTCACCTGGGCCCGCGCCAGGTAGCCGTTCAGATCCCCGATCGGTTCCCCCACCCGGAGCAGCCTGGCATCCTTCAGTTCCAGCGCCGTTTCGGGCGGGACCCCGATGCGCGTCTTCAGCGCGGCCAGTGCCAGGGCCTCCCCCTTGGACGCCTCAGCCTGGTACTTGGCGACCTCGCCGCTAAAGGCATCCAGCTTGTAGAGGTCGGCCTCCTCCACGTTTTCCGAATTCTGGTCCAGGAGCTTTTTCGCCTTGTCCCGGGCCCGGGTCAGGTCGTCGCGCACCTCGATCAGGAGCTCCTTGGCATCGCGAGCGAGCAAGATGCCGTAGTAGTATTCCTTCACCTTCACGACGATCTCGTTTCGCCTCTGATCCTTGCGCGCCTTCTCCACTTCGATGCCGTGCCCGGCAGCGGACATCGCATGCGAGATTTTGCCGAAGCTGTAAATCGGCTGGACCAGGGTGAGGTCGCCGCGCTCGAACCAGCCCCAGCGGTCCGTCTGGTGGACGCTGTCCTGCGGATGGTCCCAGGTACCCCGGGCAGCCGGGAGCGGGCCGGTGAGCCCGAGAAACTCGATCTGCGGGTAGCGGTACCCCTTTGCCTCGTCGAGCTTCGCGCCGGCCAGCCCGATATCCGCCTGCGCCTCCCCGAGCTCCGGTGCATGCGCCAGCGCGCGAGCGATGCAGTCGTTGAGGCTCAGGTTCAGCGCCTTTTCCGCGGCAGGAGCGCGCGCGGGCAAAACCAGCAGGACCACGGTTAGCGCCAGCGCTCCCAGACCTCGCGACAGAACGCGGCCAGCGGCTGTTACCACGGCAGTACGGACCCCGACCCAATTCATCACGCCTGGTACCCACTTCATGTCATCCTCCTTCGCCCGAAGCCTCACGCGGCTTCGCTCCTCAATCCACCTGGCCATGAATGTACTTGCCCAAAAGCTCCTCCAGGTCGATCGCGGATTCGGTCTCCCTGATGGTCCCGCCAGCGCGAATCGGCGTTTCGGAGCCGCCCGGCTTTAGCAGGAGGAACTTGTCCCCGATGATTCCCCTGGTGCGCACCGACGCGATGACGTCCTCCTGAAGTTTCACGCCCGCGCGCATCTTGAGGGTCACCCTCGCCCTCCCCTGCTGCTTCGGATCGAGAGAGATCTTCTCCACGCTGCCGACCTCGACCCCGGCGATCTCCACGGAGGCCCCGGCCTTGAGCCCGGAGACCGAATCGAAAATCGCGTCGACCCGGTAGTAATTCCCCCCCAACAGCTCGACCTTGCCTAGCTTTATGGAAAGGTAGGAGAGGCAGAGTATGCCGATCAGCACGAAGACGCCCACCGCCGCATCGAGGCTCAGTTTCCTCATATTTGGTACCCGCGCTTTGCTTCGTTGTGAAACCGTCAGGTTACCCGGATCGGCCCTTCCAGGCTCCCGGTGATAAACTGCCGCACCACGGGATGCTCAGAGCGCTGGATCTCCTGCGGAGTCCCGACCTCGATGATCTTGCCCCGGAACAGCACGGCAACCCTGTCTGAGATCTCGAATACCGCCGGTATCTCGTGTGAGATCACGACGGCCGTATAGCCGAATTTGGCGTGCGTCGACCGGATCATCTGGTGAATGGCACGGCAGATGACCGGGTCGAGCCCCGTGGTCGGCTCGTCGAAAAGGATGATCCGGGGATCCATCAGGAGCGCCCGGGCAAGCCCCACCCTCTTCTTCATGCCGCCGGAGAGTTCGTCCGGGTATTTCGCCTCCACCCCGGTAAGCCCCACGTGGGAGAGCGCATCGCGCACCCGCTGGGCGATCTCGGGATCGGAGAGCCTGGTCTTTTCCTGCAGCGGAAAAGCGACGTTCTCGAAGACGGTGAGGGAGTCGAAGAGCGCCGCGTTCTGGAACAGCATGCCGAACTTCTGCCGCACCCGGTTCATCTCCCCCCTGCCCATCCCCGAGATCTCCTCGCCGTCCACCTGCACGCTTCCGGCGTCCGGGCGGAGCAGGCCGATCATGTGCTTCAAGAGCACGCTCTTTCCCTCGCCCGAGGGGCCGATGATGGCGGTGATCTGGCCGGAAGCGACCTCCAGGTTCAACTCGTCCAGCACCAGCTGGCTTCCGAACGATTTCCTGACCCCCTTTAGCACGATCATGGCCGCCTCACTGGAGCACCGAGGTGATGAAGTAATCCCAGATCAGGATCAGCACGCTGGAGAGGACCACCGCCGAGGTCGTGGCCCGGGAGACCCCTTCCGCTCCGTGCCCCGCGTAATACCCCTTGTAGCAGCAGACCCAGGCGATGATCACCCCGAAGGAGAGCGACTTGATTATCCCGGAGTAGACGTCCTTCCACTCCACGCTCTTCTCCATCTCGCCGAAATACGCCCCGGGGTTGACGCCGAGAAGCTTCACCCCGATCAGGTATCCTCCCCAGATTCCGACCACGTCGAAAATCGCGCACAGAAGCGGCAGCGCCAGGATCGAGGCGATCAGCTTCGGGGAGACCAGGTACTTGAACGGTTCCAGCGCCATGGTCTCCAGCGCGTCGATCTGCTCGGTGATGCGCATGATGCCGATCTCGGCGGTGATGGCGCTCCCGGCGCGCCCGGTCACCATCAGCGCGGAGAGGACCGGGCCCAGCTCCCGGATCAGGGTGAGGGCGACCGCGGTGCCGAGCAGCCCCTCCGAGCCGAACTTGGCCAGCGTGTAGTAGCCCTGCAGCCCCAGCACCATCCCGGTGAAGGCGGCGGTCAAAAGGATCACGAAGCTCGACCGGGCACCGATGAAGTTCAGCTGTTTCAGGACGTGTCTCGGGTGTCCCGGCAGCCTGGCGCAGATGTAGGTCGCGTAGAGGAGGAAGTTGAGCATCCTCCCCAGATCAGCCAGCAGGTCCAGGGTCCAGGCCCCGAGTTTTTGCACGGGATTGATCATGTCTTCACCGGCGCGTCGTGCAATGAGCTGAAATCATTGCACCATGCAACATCATTAGGTCACGTAAAGATTGTAGATTGGTAAGGGGAAATGTAAAGCGGCGTATCGGGGCGTAAAGGGCGCTCTGGGGGGTGAGGCGGGGAACCGGGGGGATCTGCTTGTAGAGACGCATTGCATGCGTCTCCGCCTTTTTTGTTTCCCCGAGACTGCAGGTGAACTAAGAGGCAAGGGACAGAGACGCATGCCAGGCGTCTCTACATTTTGGTACAGGGGAGGTTGCAGTTGTGAACGGATGCAGCAGCACCTTTATCCGCCTTCACTGCCCCAGAGTTCCCTGAGCCGCCCCTTGCGGCCGCACCCTTCGTGGTACATCTTGTAGCGGAGCGGTTCCTTCTTGTAATACTGCTGGTGGTACTCTTCGGCGGGGTAGAACTCGCTGGCGGGGCGGATCTCGGTGGCGATCGGCCGCTCGAACGGTTTTGACTCTTCCAGCTCTCGCCTGGACTCCTCGGCGGCCCTCTTCTGCTGGTCGTCCAGATAGAAGATGGCGCTTTGGTACTGGCTTCCGAAGTCGCAGAATTGCCTGTTCCTGGTGGTCGGGTCGATGTTGTGCCAGAAGATGGCCAGCAGTTCCCGGTAGGTGACCCGGGCAGGATCGAAGGTGATCCGCACCGCCTCGACGTGACCGCTCTCCCCGCTCGACACCTCCCGATAGCTCGGGTCTCTGGTTGATCCGCCGGTATAGCCGGGGGTGACCGAGATGACCCCGGGTGTTGCGTCAAAGACGGGCTCCATGCACCAGAAACAGCCGCCGGCAAATATCGCCGTACCAGGTTCCTGCTCCGAGATCGGTTCCATATCTCCTCCGGTATGCCGTCTGCTTGAAACAGTCTGTTCGCTTGTCATCCCGTGCAGATCACGCCGCTTTCAGCATGAAGTCAACAGGCACGGCGTCTCTTCCGCGTATAGCGCGGGCTTCTATCACCCGGTGACCGCAATCACCTCTTCGTACGTGGTGATCCCCTGCAGCATCTTCTTGATGGCGAGCTCCCTCAACGGAGTCATGCCGTCACGCCTGGCGACCGCCTGCAGGTTGCCCAGATCGAGCCGCTCCGTGATGGCCGCCTTCACCCCCTCGTTCACGTCGAGCACCTCGAAGATCCCGGTCCGACCCCGGTAGCCGGTCCCCCGGCACTCCCCGCACCCCGCGCCGTACCAGACCCGTCCCGCCTTGGTGAGCCCCAGGTACTCGAGCTCGTCGTCCGAGAGATCCCGCTCCTTCTTGCAGGCGGGGCAGATCTTTCTCAGGAGCCGCTGCGCGATGATGCCGATCACGGTCGATGTGATCAGGAAGGGAGGGATACCCAGGTCGAGGAGCCTGGTGATGGAGGAGGGGGCGTCGTTGGTGTGCAGCGTCGAGAGCACCAGATGCCCGGTGAGCGCCGCCTGCACCGCGTTCTCGGCCGTCTCCCGGTCCCGGATCTCGCCGATCATGATGATGTCCGGGTCCTGGCGCAGGATGTTCCTCAGCACCTTGTCGAAGGTGACCCCGATGGCGCTCTGCACCCCGACCTGGTTGAACTCCTCCATCACCATCTCGATCGGGTCCTCGACGGTGACGATGTTCACCTCCGGGGAGGAGAGGGTCCTAAGCGACGAGTAGAGCGTCGTGGTCTTGCCGCTGCCGGTGGGTCCGGTCACCAGGATGATCCCGTTCGGCCTGCGTATGAAGGAACTGTAGAGCTGGTACTCGCGCGGGTAGAACCCGATCTGGTCCAACTCCTGCATCAGCACGTCCGGGTCGAAGATCCTGATCACCACCTTCTCCCCGAAAGCGACCGGGAGCGTGGAGACGCGCAGCTCGATCTCCTTCCCCTTGTGGCTCGTCTTGATCCTGCCGTCCTGCGGCCGCCTCTTCTCGGCCAGATCCATCCGGGACAGCATCTTGATCCGGGAGACGATGGGGGGATGCAGCTGCTTCGGCACGACGTGCACGTTGTGCAGCACCCCGTCCACCCGGAGGCGGACCAGCGACTTCTCCCGCTTCGGCTCGATGTGGATGTCGCTCGCCCGCTGGTCGAAGGCGTACTGCAGTAGGAACTCGACGGCGGAGATGATGTTGCGGTCGGTACCTTCTATCTCGTGCCCAAGCTTCAGGCGGACGAACTGCTCCAGGTTCCCCAGGTCGACCGCGCTGCCGACCTCGCTCTCCGCCGCCTGCACGGAGGCGCGGAACCCGAAGAATTCCCGGAGAATCTTCAGGATGTCGTTTCTTGAGGCGAGCACCCGCCGGAACTCCATGCGCTTGACGCTCTCAAGCTCCTGAACCACCTCGTCGTTGAAGGGATCGGCGACGGCGAGGGTGACCACCCCGGCCGCGAAGTCGACCGGCACGATCAGATGTTTCAGGGCAAAGGGGCGCGAGATGTGCGCCGTCACCAGCTCCAGGTCGAGCTTCATCGGGTTGATCTTCAGGTAAGGCATGCCGACCGCGGCCGCGATCACCTCGGTTATGGCGTCCTCGGTCAGCTGCCTGCCGCCGGAGCCCGGTATCTCCAGGTTGAGCGAGGCGATCACCTCGGCGGGGGAGGCCTTCTCCGGGGTCTGCTGCAGGCGCCTGGAGTAGCCCGCCTGCTGGGCGCTCTGCAGGCGGGAGGCCTGCGCCTCCCCCTGGGCGGCCAGCAGCTCGAACTGGGAGGGGTCGATGAGGCCGCGCTGCAGCAGAATCTGGGCGACGTTCTGTATGGTTACGCTCTTTTTCTTGTGCATGCGGCTCCCTTTCCCCCCTCTGGCTCCTGTCCCGGAGTATCGGCGAGAACCCGAGTAAAGTCAAGGGGCTCCGACGTTGACTTTGGCAGGGCGGAGGATATCATTAGGTCGGGCATTTGCATGACCGCTATCATACTAATTAGGAGGTGCCACCATGTTTGAACTACTGGAGAAGGCAGCACTCACCGCACTCGGCGCCGCGTCGCTTACCCAGAAGAAGGGGGAGGAAATGATTCAGGAGCTCAAGGCGCACTACAAGATGAGCGAGGAGGAAGGGAAAGCGTTCCTGGATCGGATCCAGGAGCTGGCGCGGGCCGGGCGCGAGCGCACCGCCGAGATCGCCGAGGCCGAGGTGAAGCGTGCCCTGGACCGGATGGGGATGGTGCCGCGCGACGAGTTCGAGCGGCTGGAGCGGCGCGTCAGGGCTCTCGAGGCACTCCAGCCGCAGGATGAGGAGCCGGGTTCTGAATGCTGAGGATCATGCAGCTAAACCGCAACGTCCGGAGCATCCGGCGCTACCACCAGATCATCACGGTTCTCGCCGGGTATGGGCTCGGCCACCTGCTGGAGTACCTGAACCTCTCTCAGGTCGTAGCACTCTCCCGCCGCATGCTGCGCCGGGGTGCCAAAGCCGCCGACCTTTCCCCGCCGGAGCGCCTGAGGCTCGCCCTGGAGGAGCTCGGCCCTACTTTCATAAAGCTGGGCCAGCTCCTCTCCACCCGCCCCGACATCATCCCAGCCCCCTTCATACAGGAGCTGGCCCGCCTGCAGGACAGCGTCCCCTCCATCCCCTTTCAGGAGATCCGCGCCCAGATCGAGCAGGAGCTCGGCGTCCCGATCGAGGAGCGCTTCCTGCAGCTGGACCCCGAAGCGATCGCCGCGGCCTCCATCGCCCAGGTGCACCGTGCCCGCCTCATCACCGGGGAGGAGGTGGTGGTCAAGGTGCGCCGCCCCGGGGTGATCGAGGTGGTCGATACCGACATCGACATCCTGATGGATCTGGCCACCCTGCTGGAGCGCCACATGCCGGGGAGCGACATCTACGACCCGGTCGGGGTGGTGCGGGAGTTCGCCTACACCATCCGGCGCGAGATGGACCTCGCCCGCGAGGGGCACGCCATCGAGAGGATCCGGGACAACTTCGTCGGGGACCCGACCCTCTACTTCCCGCGGGTCTACTGGGAAGCGACCGCCAAGGCGGTCCTCACCATAGAATACGTGCGCGGCATCAAGGTGAGCGACCTTGCGGCGATCGACGCCGCGGGGCTGGACCGGCGCGAGCTGGCACGACGCGGGGCGGTCGCTTTTCTGAAGATGGTGCTGGACCACGGTTTTTTCCACGCCGACCCCCACCCGGGGAACGTGCTGATCCTGCCGGACAACGTGATCTGCCTGCTCGACTTCGGCATGATGGGGCGGCTCGATCCCGGCGTGAAACGCTACCTGACCGACGTGCTCGGCGCGGTGGTGGAAAGGGACGTGGACGAGCTGGTCTACACCATCATCGGTGCCGGGGAGATGGAGGAGACCCTGAATCTCGCCTCCCTGAAGAAGGGGCTCGCCGACTTCATCGACGGTTATCTCGGTATTCCGCTCAAGGAGATCGAGGTGGGGCGCATGCTCCTCGAGTTCATCGACCTGATCTCCACCTTCCGGATCAAGATTCCTCCGGACCTGACCCTGCTGGTGAAGGTGCTGGTGATCGTGGAGGGGATGGGGAGGGAGCTCGATCCGGAGTTCGACATGGTCGGGCACCTGCGCCCCTTCCTCGAGGAGGCGTTCCGGGAGAAGCGCTCCCCGGTCCGGCTCCTGAAGGAGATGGGAGATGGACTGGATGCCTACCTCGGCCTGGCACGCAACCTGCCGCGCGACATCAAGGAGGTCCTGGCCAAGATCAACCGGAACAAGTTCCGCATCGACCTGGAACACCGGGGACTGGACCGTTTCAGCCGGGAGCTGGACCGCTCAGCGAACCGCCTCTCCCTGAGCCTCATCATAGCGGCGCTCCTCATCGGCTCGTCCATAGCCATGCAGACCGACCGGGGTCCCCTGCTGCTCGGCCTCCCCGCCTTCGCCTTCTTCGGCTACCTGAGCGCCGGGGTGATCGGGCTCTGGTGGATGGCCGCCATCATCCGCTCCGGCCGGCTGTGAGAAAACCAGGTTAAGGTTAAGGTTGTAAGTTCATCGCACACGACATGGCCGCGTCAAGGTTCAGACCTTTCGCTCAACCTCAACCTCAACCTCAACCTCAACCTCAACCTCAACCTCAACCTCAACCTCAACCTCAACCTCAACCTCAACCTCAACCTCAACCTCAACCTCAACCTCAACCTC
>Ga0209125_1001363_pt1 | contig 23271 bp, 20 predicted proteins | sample BarGraIncub1131A_FD_184503 | JGI IMG/M metagenome (GOLD analysis project Ga0209125, IMG submission 184503) | Arctic peat soil microbial communities from Barrow, Alaska - Barrow Graham LP Incubations 11-31A (SPAdes) (version 2) | ecosystem: Environmental > Terrestrial > Soil > Wetlands > Peat... | reverse complement strand
GAAATGAAATGTCAGACCTTGAAGAGATGGGGTATATAGAACAACTGCATACTTCATCTGGTAGAAAACCATCAGATAAGGGTTATAGATTATATGTTGATAGACTTATGGAACTTACAAAACTATCGACTGAGGAAGAGTATATGATCAAAAATCATCTTATTAATGTTGCTTTGTATGAGGTTGATAAAATTGTTAAGCAAGCAACTCAAATGCTTGCGCTTCTTACAAATCTAACATCTATAGTTAAGGCACCTTCTGTTCAAAAAAGCTGTATAAAATATATTCAGCTAATGGGTTTAGACGCTGGAAGTATTTTATTTGTAATTATTACTGACAGTGGTATCATTAAAAATAATGTTATTAAAATTAGTAAACCTATTGATGGTACTGTCATAATAAAACTTACTAATATACTTAATTTTAGATTAGGAAAGCTTACAATTCAGCAGATAAATTTGGAAGTCATTAATAATTTGAAAAGAGATCTAGCTTTGTATGTGGAAATTTTCAACGGTATTATTCCAGCTTTATATGATAGTTTGTCTGGTATTGAATCTTCAGAAGTCTATATTCAGGGTGCTGCAAATATATTTAATTACCCAGAATATAACAATATTACTAGGGCACGTGAATTTTTAGTTTTAGTAGATAACAAAGAAAGTATAAATAGTTTACTTGGTGTTAATGACATGAATGGTAATATTACAATCAAAATTGGTGGGGAAAATTTTGTTAAATGTGCCCGCGAATGCAGTATTATAACAGCTGTTTATAGTGTCTCTGGAACACCACTGGGATCTATTGGTGTTATTGGGCCAACAAGAATACCCTATGGAAAAGTTATATCTGTATTAACTGAAGTAGTTAAAGAATTAAATGATAATATAGCTCAAATTTATAAGGATCCATAAATAAGATTTATATTTAAAAGATTTATTTTGAGCCAGAAATGGAGGAATGATTGAGTGGATACAAATAATGATGATATTTTAGAAGATGATAATACATTAGTTTCAGATGAGGATTTAATTTCAGATGATGAAACTAAGGGAGAGCAAAACACTAAAGGCGAGGCAGAAGGTTCTATAGATGAAACTATAGAAGACGCTGAAATAGTAGAAGAGGAAGAGTTAAAAGATGGAGAATCTGAAGAACTTTTGGAAAGTGAAAAAGAAAAGGATATGAGAAAAAATAGAAAGAAACTAGAAGAAGAAAATAAAAAACTACAAGATGAGGTAGATTCTTTTAAGGATAAACTCTTAAGGACAACTGCGGAATATGAAAATTTTAGAAAAAGAACAGTAAAAGAAAAACAAGGCATATATGCAGAGGCCTGCGCAGATGTTTTAAAAGAAGTTCTACCAGTACTAGATAACTTAGAAAGAGCACTGTCTGTTGAGGGTTGTGGAGAAGAGCTAAGAACTGGTGTTGAGATGACAGTAAGATTATTTAATGATGCATTTGAAAAATTAGGAGTAGAAGAATTAGCGTCAAATGGTGAATTTGATCCAAATCTTCACAATGCAGTAATGCATGTTGAAGATGAACAGTATGGAGTTAATGAAATAGTAGAAGTATTCCAAAAGGGATATAAAAAAGAGAATAAAGTATTAAGACATAGTATGGTTAAAGTTGCAAATTAAATAACTATATTTAAAAAAACAAATGTCGTAACGGTATAATTGTTATGGTATAAAAGGAATACGAGGAGGAAATAATAATGGGAAAAATTATAGGAATAGATTTAGGTACAACAAATTCATGTGTAGCAGTTATGGAGGGTGGAGAACCCGTAGTAATTTCTAATGCAGAAGGTGCAAGAACTACACCATCAGTAGTTTCATTCCAAGCAAATGGTGAAAGATTAGTAGGCCAAGTGGCTAAAAGACAAGCAATTACAAATCCAGATAAAACAATAATGTCAATTAAAAGAGAAATGGGTACTGACCATAAAGTAAATATAGATGGTAAAACACACACACCACAAGAAATTTCAGCTTATATATTACAAAAAATAAAAGCAGATGCTGAAGCTTATTTAGGAGAAGCAGTTACAGAAGCTGTAATAACTGTACCTGCATATTTTAATGATAGCCAAAGACAAGCAACAAAAGATGCAGGAAAAATAGCTGGACTTGAAGTTAAGAGAATAATAAACGAACCAACAGCAGCAGCACTAGCTTATGGTTTAGACAAAATGGATGTTAACCAAAAAATATTAGTATATGATTTAGGTGGCGGTACATTTGATGTATCTATATTAGAACTTGGTGATGGTTTATTCGAAGTTAAATCAACTAACGGAAACACTAAGCTTGGTGGAGATGACTTTGACCAAAAGGTTATGAATCATATTGCTGACACTTTTAAAGCTGATAATGGAATAGATTTGAGAAATGATAAAATGGCACTTCAAAGATTAAAAGAAGCTGCTGAAAAAGCTAAAATTGAATTATCATCATCAACACAAACAAATATTAATTTACCATTTATTACTGCAGATGCTACAGGTCCAAAGCATATAGATATGAATTTAACAAGAGCAAAATTCAATGAATTAACTCATGATTTAGTTAATTCAACAATTGAACCAATGAAAAAAGCACTTGCAGATGCAGGGTTAACACTTGATGAAATAGACAAGATTGTGCTTGTAGGTGGATCAACAAGAACACCAGCAGTTCAAGAAGCAGTTAAAAACTTTACTGGTAAAGATCCTTCAAAGGGAGTAAATCCAGATGAATGCGTTGCCCTGGGTGCAGCAATTCAAGCAGGTGTATTAAGTGGAGAAGTTAAAGATGTATTACTACTTGATGTAACTCCATTAACACTAGGAATTGAAACTTTAGGCGGAATAGCTACTCCTCTAATTGAGAGAAATACTACAATTCCTGCTAAAAAGAGTCAAGTATTCTCAACAGCTGCAGATGGTCAAACATCAGTTGAGATTAACATTGTTCAAGGTGAGCGTCAAATGGCTGCAAGTAACAAAACCCTAGGAAGAGTTACTCTCTCAGGAATTGCTGCAGCACCAAGAGGAATTCCACAAATAGAAGTTACTTTTGATATAGATGCTAACGGCATTGTAAATGTATCGGCTAAAGATAAAGGAACAGGAAAAGAAGCTAAGATTACAATTACAGCATCAACTAATTTAAGTGATGATGAAATTGATAAGGCAGTAAAAGAAGCAGAGAAATTTGCTGGAGAAGATAAAATCAGAAAAGAAGAAATTGAAGTTAAGAACAATGCAGAACAATTAGTATATCAAACTGAAAAAAGCTTAACTGACCTTGGAGAAAAAGTATCAGAGGAAGATAAAAAAGATATTGAAGTTAAATTAGAAGCTCTTAAGAAAATTAAAGATGGAGACGATACTGAAGCTATTAAAAAATCCACTGAAGAGTTAACTGAGGCATTTTATGCAGTAACTACAAAAATATATCAAGCAGAAGCAGAAGCAGCAAAAGCTGGGGAAGCAAATCCAGAAGAAAATACTAAGCAAGATGATAATGTAGTAGATGCTGACTTTAAAGTAGAAGAAGATGAAAAGAAAGAAGATAAATAATTAATAAAAAAACAAAATTAGGGATGGGTAACTACCCTTCCCTAATTTTTATATGCGTTAAGCAAAATAGTATTATCATTAGTTATATAAAAACTATATAATAACAGGGGTTGAATTATTTTAAGGATTAGTATATATTAAGAATTAGTTTGAAAATAGAAGTATATATATTAGGTGGTGAAAAGCAGAATGGCAAATAAAGATTATTATGAAATGCTTGGCATAGAAAGAAATGCCAGTGAAGAAGAAATTAAGAAAGCTTTTAAAAAGGGTGCGTTAAAATACCATCCAGATAGAAATCCAGATAATAAAGAAGCAGAAGATAAATTCAAAGAAATGAATGAAGCATACCAAGTTTTATCTAATTCAGAAAAAAGATCAAGATATGATCAATATGGTACAGCTGATGTTGGTGGAGCAGGATTTGAAGGTGGCTCTGATTTTTCAGGTTTTGGTGGTTTTGGTGATATATTTGGCGATATATTTGGAGGCGGATTTTCTCAAAGAAATCAGAATGGTCCAAGAAAAGGTGCGGATTTAGAATATAATTTAAGCTTACATTTTGAAGAGTCTGTTTTTGGTGTTGAAAAGGAGATATCTATTACAAGAAATGAAAAATGTGGTGTGTGCGGTGGGAGTGGTGCTAAGGCTGGTACGACGCCTAAAACCTGTGATAAGTGTGGCGGAAATGGACAGATAAAAGTTCAGAGAAATACTGCTTTTGGAAGTTTTGCTAGCATGAGTACATGTGATAAGTGCGGCGGCCGCGGCCAAATAATAGCTGAGCCATGTAAAAATTGTCATGGTTCTGGTAAAGAGAGAAAAAATAGAAAGATTAAAATTAATGTTCCAGGTGGAGTTGATACTGGAAATGTTATGCCTTTAAGAGGGCAAGGAGAACAAGGTGAAAAGGGCGGTCCAGCAGGAGATTTGTATATTAATATCAGAGTAGCCCCTCATAAAAGTTTTAAGAGGAATGGTAATGATATTCATATAGAGTCCCATATTAGCTTTGGATATGCAGCCATTGGTATTGAAATTAAAGTGCAAACAGTAGATGGCGACGTTAAATACAAAGTTCCAGGAGGAACACAATCTGGAACTGTATTTAGACTTAAGGGTAAGGGAATTCCTAGAGTTAATGGACATGGTAGAGGAGATCAATATGTTAAGGTCATTGTTGATATTCCAAAATCTTTGAATGATAAGCAAAAGGATGCTTTAAAAGTATTCATGGAAGCTAGTGGTGAGAGTGTAGATTTTTTAGATGATAATAAAAAATCTTTCGTGGATAAAATACTAGGTAAATAATAAAAAACTCCGTTTTGTAAAACGGAGTTTTTTATTATAAATAAGGAGGATTTCAATGGATAAAGATTGGATTGAGGTAACTATAATAACAAGCAGCGAAGCAGTTGAGGCAGTTTCTGCAATGTTATATAATACTGGGGTGGAAGGCGTTTCTATTTTAGACCCTTTGGATTTGATTTTTAGGCGAGATCATACGACAGATTGGGATTATTTTGATGAAACTATTATTGATACAAAGAGTGGGGTTGTTATCAAGGGATATTATAAAGAAGATGAAAAATTTCAAGATCACTTAAAGGAAATTAAAATAGGAATAAGTAATTTGCCAAGCTTTGGATTAGACAAAGGTGTTGGATCTGTTACGGCGGAAAAGGTAAATGAAGAAGATTGGGAGAATAACTGGAAAAAATATTATAAGCCACTAAAAGTAGGAGAAAAGATAGTTATAAAGCCTATATGGGAAAAGTATAATAAGAATCTAGGCGAAATAATTGTAGAACTAGACCCAGGTATGGCTTTCGGAACAGGTTCTCATGAGACTACTAGGATGTGTATAAAATCTCTTGAGAGGCATGTTAATAAAGATTCAACGGTTTTTGATATAGGAACAGGCTCAGGGATATTAGCTATTGCTGCGGCCAAACTTGGAGCTAAAAACACCATAGGAGTTGATTTGGATCCAGTAGCAGTTGATTCTGCAAGGATGAATGTTAGTTATAATGATATAAGTAACATTGAAATTTTATATGGGAACTTAATGGATGTTGTAAAAGGAAAGGCGAATATAGTTATAGCAAATATCATGGCTGATATAATTATGTTTCTTGCGGACCAAGTCAAGGAGTTTATACTAGAAGGTGGATATTTTATATCGTCAGGTATAATAATAAGCAAAAAAGATGAGGTAATAACTAAGCTAACCGAGTGTGGATTTAAGATCGAAGAGATAAATATAGAGGGCGAATGGGTTTGTATAGTCGCAAAGTTATAGTTAAACAAATTATATGAAAATAGGCTAGCATATTTATTTAATTTTGCAAAGTCTTAAGGGAGAATAAATTATGCATAAATTTTTTGTACCAAAAAACAGTATTGATGGAAATAATGCAGTTATAGAAGGTGAGGATGTAAAACATATATATAAAGTATTAAGACTTCAAGTTGGTGACAAGGTTAGTGTCAACAACTCTGAAGGTAAAGAATATGTAGGAGAAATAATTTTTATAGATAAAAATGCAGTAAATATAAATCTTTTAGAAGAAAGTGCTATAAATAACGAAAGTCCTATTGAAGTCTATTTATACCAGGGTATGCCTAAATCTACAAAAATGGATTTAATAGTTCAAAAAAATACTGAACTAGGGGTTAAAGCAATAACACCTATAATTACTGAGAGAGTAGTTGTTAAAACAGAGCTTAAGGAGTTTAAGAAGGTAGAAAGATGGAATAGAATAGCCCTTGAAGCTTGTAAGCAGTGCAAAAGAAGTTTGATTCCGAAAATAAATGTTCCTATTGAATTTGATAACTTGCTTGAAGAATTAAAGAAAATGGATTTAGTGGTAGTCCCCTATGAAAATCAGGAAGGGTATGGTATAAAGAAATTAGTAAAAAACATAGAAAAAGATAAGACTAATAAAGTGGCTATTGTAATAGGACCAGAGGGTGGGTTCGAAGATGGCGAAATATTAAAACTTAGAGAAATAGGATCAGAAATTGTTACTTTAGGACCGAGAATACTTAGAACAGAGACAGCTGGGTTTACATGTTTAAGTCTTATAATGTATGAACTAGGAGATTTGGGAGGAAGCGTCGAATGAAAGTTGCAATCGCTACATTAGGGTGCAGGGTAAATCAGTACGAATCAGAAGCAATGGTAGAAAAGTTCATTAGAGAAGGATATGAAGTATCAGGATTTGATGAGTTTTCAGATGTGTATGTTATTAATACTTGTACTGTTACAAATATGGGTGATAAGAAGTCAAGACAAATGATTGGGCGCGCAAGAAGAATGAATAGCTTGGCTATTATTGCAGTTGTTGGATGTTATGCACAAATAGCAGCAAGTGAGGTTGCAAGTATTGAAGGTGTTAATGTAGTTTTAGGCAGTCGAAACAAAGGTGATATTGTTTACTTTGTAAATAGATATAGTTTTGAAAAGAAACAAGTTATTGAAGTTAGTGATGTTTTAAAAAACAAGGTATTTGAGGACTTGAATATTAAAGAATATAAAGATAGAACGAGAGCATTTGTAAAAATACAAGATGGTTGCAATAGATTTTGTTCTTATTGCTTAATACCTTATGCAAGAGGAGCGGTATGTAGTAAATCTCCTGAAAAAATAATATCAGAAGTCTATGAACTAGCTGCAAGTGGCTTCAAAGAGGTGCTTTTGTCGGGTATTCATATAGCATCTTTTGGGTTAGACTTGGAGGAAAACTGGAATTTGGTTCGAGTTTTGGAGGAAGTTAATAAGGTTCCTGGTATTGAGAGAATAAGAATAGGTTCAATAGATCCTACGTTTTTTACAGAGGGAGTTATAGAGAAAATAGTGTCATTAAAGAAGTTATGCCATCATTTCCACTTATCACTTCAAAGTGGATGTGATGAAACCCTTAAAAGGATGAATAGAAGGTATTCAGCGCAGGAGTATAAAACAGTAGTAGAAAATCTTAGGAGAAATATAGAAGGTGTATCTATAACTACTGATGTAATTGTAGGTTTTCCTGGAGAAACACCGGAAGAATTTAACGAGACTTATGCATTTTTAAAGGAGCTAGAATTATCTAAAATGCATATTTTTAAGTATAGCCAAAGAAAAGGAACTAAGGCTGCTGAAATAAAAGAGCAAATTAATGGCAATATAAAAGAAGAAAGAAGTCACAAACTGATTACACTTAACAATACATTAGAAAAGAAACATATGGATAGATTTATTGGGAAATATATGAATGTTTTATACGAGATTAAATCAGAAAGTAGTGATTGTAAGTATGAAGGTTACACTGACAACTATATAAAGGTCATTACAACCAATGTTAAGAATATAGAGTGTGAATTTCATATAACTAAACTTGTAGAATGTGCGAGTGATCATATAATTGGAGAAGTTCAAGGAGAATAATAATTCAAAATTAATAGATAAATTTAGCAGGAGAATAAAATTTTATGTTGAATAGTATAGTAAAGGATTAATAGTATATTATAAAATTAATAGGGAGGTGATTATGTGGAAAAGGAAAGTTTGGACAATGAAAATTTTAAAAAAGAGGATTGTCTTTTTTGTAAAATCATAAAAAAGCAAATACCTTGTGAAATGGTTTATGAAGATGATAAAGTTATAGGTTTTAAAGACATAAGTCCTGAGGCCCCTGTGCATGTTATAATTATTCCAAGGAGACATATTGATGACTTAAATTGCTTAAAGCAAGATGAAGCAGAAATAATAGGTCATATATTTATAGTTGCTAAAAATATTGCGAAAACCTTAGGGATTGCTGCTCCTGGATATAGAATTGTTTCTAATTGTGGGGATCAAGGAGGTCAAACGGTTAAACATTTACATTTTCATTTATTGGGTGGAAGAAGGCTTCAGTGGCCACCTGGTTAACATAGAAGGACTAATTCGAACAAATAAGATTTCATAGTGAATATTAATGTGACAAAACAGCAATGAAAATGTTGACATAATGTAAAATTGTGTTGTATAATAAAAAATGTGCTATTTAAGCCCCGCATTAGCTGCTTTTAAATTGAATTGAGCTAGCGGAGGGAGGGATAATGATGTCAGAAATTAAGGTTGGAGCAGACGAGACAATAGAGAATGCTTTAAGAAGGTTTAAGAAAAAGTGCGCAAGAAGTGGAGTGCTCGGAGAAGTAAGAAAAAGAGAACACTACGAAAAACCAAGCGTTAAGAAAAAGTTGAAATCAGAAGCTGCAAGAAAGAGAAAATTTAAATAGAATTTTTAAAAGGTCAAAGAACGAGATTTGATTATAAGGTAAAAAAATGAAATCTTGTTAGAACACCTTCCTCGGCAGTTAACTAAATAATAAATTATAGAGCTATTCAGAGAGGCAGCGGTGTAATTGGCGAATAATGGCATGAAGTGAATGGAAAAAATTATGTTTGCCTTATTGCTTAAAGTTACGGGCAATGCAGATGGTAAGCTTATTAGTAAAATAGTAGAATAACAAATTAATAAATAAAAGACTCAGCATTTGTTGGGTCTTTTTTTAATGCAAATAATTATAAAATTTAAAAATAGTAATTTATTAAGCGGTTTCTTCATAAATTTAGTATGAAGTATTTTGTGAGGTGAGTATATGGATAATAAATTTTATAAAGCTAAAGAAATTATAGCAAGTAGGTTAGATTTGCCAAGAGATATCTTATTAGATTTACCAAAAATCACTATTTTGGCTAATAATGAAATAAATATAGAAAATCATAAGGGTGTCGTAATTTTTGAAGAAGAGCATATAAAAATAAATTCCAAAGTTGGTCCTATTTCAATATATGGAAAAGATTTTAAAATACTATTTATAGGGGGAAACACGATAACTTTAAGTGGCAACTTTAAGTCTGTTGTGTATGAAAATCATGAATAATTTTAAAAAATACAAAAATGGAACTATTACAATGGAGATTCAATCATTGATACCAGAGAAATTTATGAACTTACTATGGAAAAATGGAGTTGTGGCCAAAAACATAAGAAAAATTAACATAACTACTGTAATCTTAGATGTGAAATTAAGTGATTATGCTGAAATTAGCAAAGTTGCGAAACGAACCAATACTAGGGTTAAAATTATAGGACGGAGTGGGTTGTCATTTTTTCTACTAAAATTAAAAAGTAGATCTGCTCTTTTGCTTGGAGTAGTTTTATTTGGAAGCATAATATATTATTTGTCCACATTTGTATGGAATATAGAAATTAATACGGAAAATTATATAAGTCCATATGAATTACGAAGTCAAATTAAAGGTTTTGGAATAAGACCAGGACTAAGGAAAAAAGATATAGATGTATATGCGCTTGAAAATAAAATCACAAGAAGTAATGATGAAATAATGTGGGTAAAAGCTAGAATTGACGGTGTTAAGCTAAAGATTGATGTAATAGAAAGACAATCACCACCTATTATAGTTAACAACACAACTCCCTGCAATTTAATTGCCAATAAAGATGGGATAGTATCTAGAGTGTTTACAATCGAAGGTACAGCCATTGTAACCAGTGGACAAGTAATACAAAAGGGAGATATATTAGTTAAGGGAGAGCAAGGTAAAGAAGGCAGTGTTTATCCTGTACATGCAGAGGGGGAAGTTATAGCAAGAACTTTCTACGAGGAAATCAAAGAGGTTCCTTTAATAAAAAAAACAAAAGTTAAAACTGGAAACAGTATAACTAATTTATATATTAAATTTGCAAATAAAAAAATATATCTTAAAAATAGCATAATTCCATATAGTAATTATGATAAAATAGAAAATAGCGACAAACTTGTAAATAAGGAAACCTATTATGAAGTCAAAGAAAAAAATATAACTGCGGATTCAACGAAGATAGTAAAAGAAATTACTTCTAATATTCTAAAAAAATTAGATAAAAGTGTAAAGGTTGTAGACAAGATTGAAAATGTAAAAAAGGAGAAAGACAAATATATAATAAAAGTACTTATTGTTGCTGAAGAAAATGTTGCGTCGGAGGGAAGTATATTGCCCGAAAAGACTAGTGTACCTGAAAAAAATAAGGCTCCTGAATAAAAGAATGATTCACAACAAAACAGCGCATAAGAAAAAATAATAATTAATATATTTAGTTTACTTGAGAAGAAAAAGGTGGGGATAAGGTATGAAGAATATTAGGGAACTTATGAAGCTTGATAAAGTAAAACCATATTTGGTTTTTGTAGTCACGGCGATTATAATGTATTCAATTTTAGTAACAGCGTTAGTTCCAAAAAGGTATACTTTAAACACTGGCGATATTGCAAATGTAGATATAAAAGCTCCTAGAGAGGTTGAAAATGAACTATCCACAGAAAGTAACAGAACTAAGGCTGTAGAAAGTGTAGGTATAAAAACTATAAAAATTCCGGTAAATGAGAAGGCTGTAGAGAATATTGGAAATTTATTTTCTAAGTTAGATCAGTTAAATACTACTGCTACTAGTAATTCATCTACGAATAATAATGGAGGCTCGACTTTTAAAATATTATCAGAAAAGGAAAAAATAGATTCACTCAAAAGTAAAAATCCAATTTCTAATTTTACCTATGAAAAATATCAGACTTTAATAAATTTAAACAGTAAAGATGCTGATGAATTGGAAAAATTCATTAAAGCTACTATGACAACTCTTTATGATCTAACAACAATAAATGAAAATAAACCAGAAGAGATTGTTATGGCTCGAGGTATTATTGCGACAGCTTTTAATAACTCGAATTTCCCTAAGGATATAAGAGAGATAGGAATGTCCATAGCAAATGTAGAAGTTTACCCAAATACAATCTATGATAAAAAAAGTACAGATTTGTTAATATCCGAGGCGAGAAATAATGTTAAACCTGTCATGATAAAGAAGGACCAGATTATTGTAAAAGATGGCGAACCAATAACTGCTGAGCAAAGGGCAGTTTTAGAATCATTAGGGCTCCTAGACAATACAAATAATTTTGAATGGTCATTATATCTAAGTTTAGCGGCACTTGTTTGCCTTGTGATTTTACTTCAATGGTATTATTTATATAAATACCATATAAAAATATTTAATGATATAAAAAAGATAATTATGCTTAATATTCTTAGTATAATAGCTATATTGCTTGCAAGAGTCTTAGGTATAATTTCCTTGTTTGTAATTCCATTAGCTTGCGTTCCAATGCTTATGGCCATTTTAATTAATGATGAAGCAGCAATTGCTTTAAATATTCTTAACTGCATATTAATTAGCGTTGCTGTTAATTTCAACTTTGAAATTACAATATTAGCTGTGCTTAACTCCATTGTGGGGGTTATGCTACTCAAGAAAATGCAACAAAGGAACGATATATTATATTCATCTATATTTATTGCAACTATAAACTTAATGGTGTACTTATCTATGGGTTTTTTGCTTAGCAATAGTATAGTTGATGTTTTAAAAAAGGCGGGAATGGTGTATTTTGCAAGTCTCATTTCTGGAGTACTTACTATAGGTTTTTTACCGTTTTTCGAAAGCTTTTTTGATATTGTGACTACAGTTAAGCTTTTGGAATTATCTAACCCTAATCACCCACTACTAAAGAGGTTACTGTTGGAAGCTCCGGGAAGTTATCATCATTCTGTACTTGTAGCAAACCTTGCAGAGGTTGCAGCAGAAACAGTTGGCGCAAATCCTGTTCTTGCAAGGGCTTCTGCATATTATCATGATATTGGCAAGATAAAGAGACCTTATTTCTTCAAAGAAAATCAATTGGGAAATGATAATCCACATGATAAAATAACTCCAAATTTGAGTACACTGATAATCATTTCACACGTAAAGGATGGACTTGAGCTTGCAAAAGAATATAAAATACCTAAGGTTATTCAGGATGCAATTGGGCAACATCATGGTACAACCTTAGTTAAGTATTTTTACGTCACAATGAAAAATTCTAGTGATAATCCAGATGAAATTAAAGAAGAAGATTTTAGATATAAGGGACCTAATCCTGAAAGTAAGGAAGCAGCAATTATAATGCTTGCAGATGCGGTGGAAGCAGCTGTAAGATCAATTCTCAATCCTACAAAGGGTAAAATTGAAGAGATGGTTAACAATTTAATAAAAAGTAGACTTAATGAGGGACAGTTAAATGATTGTGATTTGACTTTAAAGGATTTAGAAAAGATTCGAGCGGCATTTTTGAAAGTGCTTTCCGGAATATACCATGAGAGAATAGAGTACCCCTCAGAAAAATGGCAAAAGGATAAAGAACATGAAAATAAATAATGGAGCAATGTAGGGTAGGCATTAATTTGTTATTTATTTTAGTATTACTAAGTAGAGGAGAAAAAATAAGTATGATTTTTATTGATAATAGGCAAAATATGATTGAAGTTACGAATGAACTTACAACTGCTTTAAAAGATATCATTGAGTATACGCTTAAAGAAGAAAAACTTTTAATAGACAATGAAGTAAGTGTTATTCTTATTGATAATGAAGAAATTAGAGAAATAAATTTAGAACATCGTGGGATAGATAAAATAACGGATGTACTATCCTTTCCAATGCTACATTACCCTGAAAACAAAGTTTATAAAGATGTGTATATAAATCATGTATTTGACCAAAGTGATTTATATGATGAAAAGCTAGTGATTGGTGATATTGCATTATCCTTGGAGAGAGCGAAACATCAAAGTGAAGAATTTGGGCATTCTTTTATCAGGGAATGTGCTTATCTTACAGTGCATTCAATTTTGCATTTGTTAGGGTATGATCATCTAGAGAAAGAAGAGAAAAATATTATGAGGAAAAGAGAAGAAGAAATATTGAACAATTTTAAAATATCTAGATAAAATGTATTTATGGCTATTTTAGGAGACTTAATGCAAACGAATATTTTTAAAGGCGGTTAAGTATGAAAGTTAAGAAATTGGTTGATAGTTTTAATTATGCTATTGAGGGAATTATATACTCAATTCGTACACAAAGAAATATGAAAATACATATGGTAACCACTATACTAGTGCTTACTGCAACGTTTTTTTTTGATTTATCCAAGATAGAAATTTTAATCATAACTATAACAATAACTTTGGTCATAGTGGCTGAAATGATAAATACTGCGGTAGAATGTGCCATAGATGCTACTACAAATTTTTATCATCCACTAGCCAAAATCGCTAAAAATGTTGCTGCAGGTGCGGTACTTGTAACTGCAATAAATTCAGTGCTAGTTGCTTATGTGATATTTTGGGATAGAGTAACCCCTCTTAATAGGACAGTGATGTTAAAACTTAAAAGGTCAGACCCTCACATGGTTTTTTTTATATTAGTTATAGTTTGTATTGCTACAGTAATAGTTAAGGCAATATATGGTGAGGGAACTCCTCTTAGAGGTGGAATGCCAAGTGGTCACGCTACCATAGCTTTTTCAGTGGCAACAACCATAACATTAATAAGTAATGAACCTTTAATTATGGTATTATCTTACTTAATAGCTGTAATTGTTGCACAAAGTAGAGTTGATTCAGAAATTCATTCCATCATAGAAGTGGTTTTTGGTGGTGTATTTGGAACCTTATTAACATTACTCTTATTCAAGGTTTTAGGATAATTGATTCCCTTTAACGACATTTCAGAAGGAAAGTCTCCCTCTTTTATAAGTGGGAGTTACGTGCTATAACAAATAGAAAACTTTAGTGGGAGTTTAAAATCTCCTTCTGAAGTCGTTAATATTGCAGCACCGCAGGTGATGATTTAATCTAAATATAAGTTCCTAGATATTTCTAAATATAACAGCTTAAATATAATTATAATATTATTGAAATACTAATAATTAGTGATATAATTGATTTACGTGATTTTTGCATATGCGTGTAGTTCACGTATATATGTGATTTTTCGTGTATACGTGATTTTTTACGTATAAATTATTTGTATGGGAGTGTACTAATGGACTATAAAAAATTGGCTAAAATCGCAATTGATGCTAGAGAAAATGCATATGTACCTTATTCGAAATTTAAGGTAGGAGCAGCAGTTGTTACTGATGATGGATCAATATATACTGGATGCAATATAGAAAATGCTTCCTACGGTGCTACTAATTGTGCGGAAAGAACTGCAATTTTTAAGGCTATATCTGAGGGACATAAAAAAATTAAATATATTGCTATAGTTGGCGATATGTCAACAAATACCTATCCTTGTGGTATTTGTAGGCAAGTTATAGCGGAGTTTGCAACAAAAGATATTCAAATTATATTAGTAAAAAATGAAGAAAATTATATAATTAAGACCATGGATGAAATATTGCCAGGAGCTTTTACCAAAGAAGATTTATTAAAGTAAGATAGAAATTACTTAAGATAATTAGAAGGAGGATATATGTTTAAATCAGGATTCGTATCTATAATTGGAAGGCCTAATGTAGGGAAATCTACATTAATAAATTATATTATGGGGGAAAAATTATCTATTGTCTCTAGTAGACCCCAAACTACTAGAAATAACATACAAACAATTTTAACAACTAAAGAATCACAAATAATATTTGTAGATACTCCAGGAATGCATAAACCTAGACATAAACTAGGGGAATATATGGTTAAAGTAGCGAAACAATCTGCTAATGAAGTAGATGTTATATTATTTATAACTACGCCTGGTGATGAAATTGATATGGGTGATAAGCATATTCTTGAACAGTTTAAAGATACTAAGATACCAGTTTTTTTGTTAGTTAATAAAATAGACGAGAACACTCAAGAGAGAGTAGCTAAAACTGTTCATGGCTATTCAGAGTATTTTAACTTTAAAGAAATAATACCAATAGCTGCAATAAAAGGTAAGAATGTTGATATAGTTACTAAACTAGTGGAAGAAAATATTCCAGAGGGTCCGCTGTATTATCCAGAAGATATGATAACAGATCAACAAGAAAGATTTATTATAACTGAGATCATAAGAGAAAAGGCTCTGAAATTATTATCTCAGGAGGTTCCTCATGGAATTGCAGTAGAAATTATTTCTATGAAAAGAGATAAACATGAAATCTACGATATTGATGTTAACTTACTTTGCGAAAAAGATTCTCATAAGGGTATAATAATCGGAAAAGGTGGAAAAACCTTGAAGAAAATCACTACTTATGCAAGGCAAGATATAATGAAATTATTAGGAGAAAACATACATCTGAGATTATGGGTAAAGGTGAAAAAAGAATGGAGAGATACTTCAAGCATTCTGAAAGAGCTGGGATATAAGTAGGGGATGATTTTCTGTCAATTTTAAAAACTAGAGCAATCGTAATAAAAACACAAGAGTTTAAAGAAAACGATAAGTTAGTTTGGTTATTTACTGAAGAGTATGGTAAAATAACAGCCATAGCTAAGGGTGCAAGGAAAAATAAGAGCAGATATATATCATCAACCCTACCTTGCTCTTATGGTGAATTTATACTTTTTAAAGGCAAAAATTTATATACAATAAATGAAGTAACAATTATAGATTCTTTTCAACAATTATTAAGAAATCTGGACACGATTACATATGCCTCATATTTTAATGAACTAATTGATATTGGTATGGAAAACGATGAGGTAAATAAAGAACTTTTTAGAGATTTAGTCTCATCTTTTTATTTTATAAAAAATGATGCTATGGATATTGAGGTCCTAGCGAGGGCATTTGAATTAAGAATTTTAAAGGCAACAGGTTATTCATTAAATTTTAACCAATGTGTTAAATGTAGAAAAAAAATAACAATGTCAAATAATATTGATTCGATAACTTATGGTCCAATTTGCAGGGAGTGTGAAAAGTTAAATAGTATATATATATCAAGTCCTACATATAATACATTAAAATTCCTAAATAATTTTGGTATGGATAGAATTAATAGAATTGTTGTGTCTAAAACTTCTAAACTTGAGTTATATAAAATTTTATCTTTTATTATCTCACAAAGTTACACAAGGAAGCCGAGGAGCTTAGAAATGTTTAATCATTTAACGACATTTCAAGAGAATAGTCAACCACTTTTATAAGTGGGGTTGCAAATTATGAGGAGGATGATTTTAATGGAAGAAATTACACTTGAGAAGATTGACATTATTAAAGAGAGAACGGGTGTTTCGTACACTGATGCTAAGGAAGCATTAGAAGAGTGTGATGGTGATGTAGTTAATGCTTTGATTTATATTGAAGCAAAACAAAAAAAATCAAGTAAATTTAATATGGAAGACATGTATACTACTAAGGATGAATTTTTATCTTGGATTAAGGAAGTAGCTAAAAAGGGTAATGTATCAAGGATAAAAATAAAAAAAGATGGAACCGTAGTTATAGATATACCTGTTAATGCGGGTATTGCAGCAGGTATATTTGGGTTAATTTACCCTGCTTTAATTGCTATAGGATTACTCACGGCAGTATTAACAAAGGTTACAATCGAAGTGACAAAAGCAGATGGAAGCGTAGAAGTTATTAACACTATTATTAAAAACACAGTTGATGATGTAGTAAATAAGATGAGTGATATAAGTGAAGAGGTAAAGGATAAATTCAATGAAACAAAAGGCAACTTTACCAAAAACAGCAAAGAGAGCAAAGATCGTAGCGATAGTGAAGAGAGTAATAATGAAAATGTATATCAATATACTGTAAAGTTTGACGAACAAGAAAAAGCAGAAAGTGAAGGAAAAGACAAAGAAGAGAAAGATCAAGAATAGAAAGAATAATGTTGATTGCTTTTTCTTTTTAGTTAAACTCTATGTAATAGAAGTTTTTTTTCTTAAAAGTCAGCAACTAATAGTTGATGGCTTTTATAGATTTAAAAAGCTAACTTTGTTAACAAAAAAATGATTAAAAGACTTACATCTCAAACTAAAAACGTGGTATAATGTTATAAATGGCATGTTAAAATATAGAAAAATATGGATTTTTGCAAACGTTTATATTCTAAATATGTACCATTTTTTACCTAACATCATATATAATTTATATTCGAAGGAGTTGTGTGCAAATGGAAAGCAAAAAGTATGTTTACCTTTTTAGCGAAGGGAATATGTCAATGAAAAATCTTCTAGGAGGAAAAGGTGCAAACCTTGCAGATATGACGAGCCTTGGAATTCCTGTTCCACAGGGATTTACAGTTACTACTGAAGCTTGTAATAAATACTATGAAGATGGTGAATTAATAGCAGCTGAAATTGTTGGTGAAATTCATGCTAAAATGACTGAACTTGAAAAGATTACAGGTAAGAAGTTCGGAAGTTTAACAAATCCATTACTTGTATCAGTTAGATCTGGCGCAAGAGCATCAATGCCCGGTATGATGGATACGATCTTAAATCTTGGGTTAAATGATTCTACTGTAGAAATTTTGGCGAAAAACACCAATAATCCAAGATTTGCTTATGATTCTTACAGAAGATTTATCCAAATGTTTGCTGACGTTGTTATGAACATTGAAAAAAGAAACTTTGAAAACATGATGGACAAGATGAAGGAAGAAAAAGGCGTAAAATTTGATACAGAATTAGATGCTGATGATCTAAAAAAATTAGTAATACAATTTAAAGAATTTTACAAAGAAAATCAAGGCGAAGAATTTCCAAGTGACCCAGGAGATCAATTAATAGAATCTATTTCTGCAGTATTTAGATCATGGGATAATCCTCGTGCTATAGTATATAGAAGATTAAATGATATTCCATCAGCATGGGGAACAGCAGTAAGTGTTCAAGAAATGGTATTTGGTAACAAAGGAGAAACATCAGGAACAGGTGTTGCATTCTCAAGAAATCCATCAAATGGAGAAAAAGAAATATTTGCTGAGTACTTAATGAATGCACAAGGTGAAGACGTTGTTGCAGGAATAAGAACACCGCAAGATATATCAATGCTTGCAAAAGATATGCCAAAGGTATATGGCGAATTCATGGGAATTGTTAACACACTTGAAACTCACAATAAAGACATGCAAGACATGGAGTTTACAATTGAAGATGGAAAATTGTACTTTTTACAAACAAGAAACGGGAAGAGAACTGCACAAGCTGCTCTAAAAATTGCAGTAGAACTAGTTGAAGAAGGATTGTTAACGAAGAAAGAAGCACTTATGAAAGTTGAACCAAAACAATTAGATACATTACTTCACCCAAACTTTGATGGAGCATCACTTGCGAAATCCATAGTTATAGCTAAAGGTTTACCAGCATCTCCAGGAGCTGCATTTGGTAAAGTTTGTTTTACGGCTGAGGATGCAAAAACTCAACATGAGGCTGGCAATCAGGTTATCCTTGTAAGGCTTGAGACCTCACCAGAAGACATTGAAGGCATGGTTGCTGCAGAAGGTATACTAACAGTAAGAGGCGGCATGACATCACATGCTGCAGTTGTTGCGAGAGGCATGGGGACTTGTTGCGTTGCCGGTTGTTCAGATATACAAGTTAGCGAGAAAACTAAGAGTTTCAAAATCGGACAAACTATCTATCATGAAGGTGACTTTATATCAATGGATGGAAGTACCGGAAACGTGTATGCGGGAGTAATTAAAACAGTTGAACCTGAAATAAATGGTTACTTTGAAATATTTATGGCTTGGGCTGATGAAGTAAGAAGTCTTAAAGTTAGAACTAATGCTGATACACCAAAAGACACAGCTCAAGCAATTAAATATGGAGCTGAGGGCGTAGGATTATGCAGAACAGAACATATGTTCTTTGATACTGATAGAATAATGGCTTTCAGAGAAATGATAGTCGCTAAAGATGAAGCGTCAAGAAGAGTAGCGCTTGAAAAACTATTACCAATTCAAAGAGGCGATTTTGTAGGAATTTATGAAGAACTTAAAGAAAAACCAGGTACTATTAGATTTTTAGATCCACCACTACATGAATTTTTGCCTCATGATGATGAGGACATAAAAAACTTAGCAAAGGAAATGGGAATAACTTTTAAAGATTTAAAAGCTACAGTTGAATCATTACATGAAGTTAACCCAATGATGGGACACAGAGGATGTAGACTTGCAGTATCATATCCTGAGATAGCTGAGATGCAAACTAGAGCGATTATTGAGGCTGCTATAGATGTTAAGGCAAGAAAAGGATATAATATTGTTCCTGAAATAATGATACCTTTAGTTGGGGAAGTTAGAGAATTAAAATTTGTTAAAGATATAGTAGTTAGAGTAGCAGATCAAATTATAGCTGAGTCTGGTAGTGATTTAAAATACATGGTTGGTACAATGATCGAAATACCAAGAGCGGCACTTACTGCTGATATAATAGCAACAGAAGCAGAATTCTTCTCATTTGGAACAAATGATTTAACACAAATGACTTTTGGATTTTCTAGAGATGATGCTGGAAACTTCTTAAAGGATTACTATGAAACGAAAGTTTATGAGTTTGATCCATTCCAAAAATTAGATCAAACAGGAGTTGGTAAACTCGTTGAAATGGCAGCTGTTCTTGGACGTAAGACAAGGCCTAATATAAAACTTGGAATATGCGGAGAACACGGTGGAGATCCATCGTCAGTTGAATTCTGTCACAATGTGGGACTTGATTATGTATCATGTTCACCATTTAGAGTTCCAGTGGCAAGACTTGCGGCTGCTCAAGCGGAAATAAAGAACCCAAGAAAAAAATAGTATTTATTAATTAGACATAGTTAATTTCTTTATAAATAAAAAGCCGCTGCGCTGCAGTGGCTTTTTATTTATAAAGAAATTATGTTATTTTAAATTTATTTTTAATATAGGCTTTAAATTTTTTAGCAAAATTTAATTGATAGTCATTTTTGTTTGTCGCGTTATTTAGCAAATTTATGAATGATTTTTTATTACACTTATTAATATTATTATAATAATCTCTCGATATTTTCCAATATCTTTGTGGGAAAACTAAATAAACAAAAATATATTTATAATCATCCAAGGTTAATGGTAATATTTTATCATATAATTCTAAAAAATTTATTGCTAAATCATAATTCCATTTTGTACTGTCTCTTTTAAGTAAGCGCCTTAAAGAATATGAAATATCATGTGCACAATAATCATTTCTGCATTTATCAAAATCAATTACCCATATTTCATTGTTTGCGTCAAAGATAATATTCTTGTTAACATAGTCAAGATGACACAATGATCTCGTAAGATTATTCGATTTTATATCATATGCAACATCTGATGAACACTTAGCAAGAGTACTACTTGAATTAAAATGTTCAAGATACAACTTTGAGAATGCATCATTGTATTTATAAGCCAAATTAGAAAAATTAAGAAGGCTTACATAATGTTTATATATTGAAGTGCTCAAAGGGCTGTAGTCCGCCTTCAGTGAACTACCACATATAGGTTTAAAATTAATGCTCACTTTATGCATACTTGCAAGATTAGTACTGCATACTAATACATGATCAACATTATCGTAGTCGCATTTTATGCCATTAATCCAAGGGGTAAGTATAAATAACATATTATTGTAATTTACAAATCTACTATTAGTGTTTGTGGGGAGGATCCGAGGCACATGTATATTGTTTCGGTGCAACCATTCTATTGCGGAGTATACAAATAGTAAGTCTTTTATAGAATAATAAACTTTTTTTAAACAATAACATTCATCAAAGTATTGCACTTTATATACTGCTCTTTGTTTATCAGTATCTTTAAATTTAATTTGTGTAATATCGGCATTAGTTAAATTATATTGAGGCAAAATATGTTTCGCTACATTTTCTTCAGATAATAAACCTATGTTATTAACGTTTTTAACCGTAGAGGACATCTTAACACTCCTAAAAAATTATTACATTATAAGAATATTAATAAAATTTAAATAATATACGTTTAACATAAAAAAAGGGAAATTAATTTAAAATGTAGAATACTAGTAAAGTAACTTAAAAAAATAACAAGCGTACTTACTAACTGCTTTTTTGTAAACCTAAATTAAAGTAAATATGAATAATTGCAAATATAGTTTTGGATTTAGGAGGGAATTTATGAATATCCGCAAAAGAATAGAAACTAATGAAAGTAACATCATCATACAGTACGGGGCGTTATCCTTAAATTCAAAGGGCAGAAAAAAATTAGAGAAGCAGGACGATGTAAGAACATGTTATATGGTGGACAGAGATAGAATAATACATTGCAAATCATTTCGCAGACTTAAACATAAAACTCAAGTATACATAAAGACCAGTAGTGATCATTATAGAACAAGATTAACACATACATTAGAAGTTGCACAGATAGCTAAAACTATAGGTAGGGGTATTGGCTTAAATGAAGATCTAATAGAAGCTATAGCCTTAGGGCACGATATAGGTCACGTACCCTTTGCTCATAATGGCGAAGAAGTGCTTAATGACATTTTGCCTGGGGGGTTTAGACATAATGAAAATAGCATTAGAGTGCTTACGAAAATAGAAAAATTAGGTGCAGGACTTAATTTGAGCCTGGAAGTATTAGATGGAATTCTAAATCATAGTGGGTTTTCAAAAGATTATGGGGCTGCGAAAACACTCGAAGGTCAAGTTGTTAGATATAGTGACAAGATTGCATACGTGAACCATGATATAGACGATTCAATACGAGCAAAATTATTAACAGAGTTAATGCTTCCCGCGGTTCCCGTTGAAATATTAGGCGCAGATCATGGCACGCGAATAGATACCTTAGTAAAAGATTGTATTTATAACACCGTAGATAATTTAGGTAGAGGAAATATAGGTGTATCACTTAGTGAAAAAGTTGGAAGTGCATTAAGTGATTTAAGGAATTTTATGTTTGAAAATATATATAAAGGTGAAATGTTAAAGGAAGAAAGAGAAAAGGCTCAATTCGTGATTACAAATGTATTTAAATATTACTATAATAATCCACAAGCTATGCCTGACTTTTACAAAAATATAGTTAAGGATGAAGGCTTATATACAGGGGTAGCAGATTATATTTCTGGTATGAGTGATGATTATTGTTTAATGATGTTTAATAATTTATATGTACCGAAATTTGCTATTTACTAAAAGATACAAATAATTAATTATGAATTTAAAAAGTATATATATAAACAAAAAAATAAAAAAATAAAAAACAAAAAAATTGAAGGAAATTTGTATTTAATAAAGAATATATTATAAGCAAACATATTTTTTTAGAAAAAAATAGAATTAAAGAAGGATAATAAAGTTTTTTGTCGAATTAAAATATATTGTGGATTTATATAAGTAAGGTGGTAATAGTCTATTGATTGCTGAAGATGTTATCCGAAAAATAAAGGAACAAAATGATATTGTGGATGTAATATCTGAAAATGTTAAACTTAAAAAAGCTGGAAAAAATTATACTGGTCTTTGTCCTTTTCATAATGAGAAGAGTCCATCCTTTACTGTATCTGTGGAAAAACAAATTTATAAATGTTTTGGATGCGGTGAAGCTGGAAATGTAATCAGCTATATTATGAAGGATAGGAATCTAACTTTTCCGGAAGCTGCAAGGCTACTCGCAAAGAGAGCTAACATTAGTATAGAAATAGACAATGAAGAAAATAATGCACAAAAGGACATGTACAATAAAATGTACAAAATCAATGTAGAAGCTGCTAGGTATTTTTATGACAATTTAAGAAAGGATAAGAAGGCTGAAATATATTTTGCTAGCAGAGG
>Ga0209125_1001361_pt1 | contig 23296 bp, 23 predicted proteins | sample BarGraIncub1131A_FD_184503 | JGI IMG/M metagenome (GOLD analysis project Ga0209125, IMG submission 184503) | Arctic peat soil microbial communities from Barrow, Alaska - Barrow Graham LP Incubations 11-31A (SPAdes) (version 2) | ecosystem: Environmental > Terrestrial > Soil > Wetlands > Peat... | reverse complement strand
CAGCTGTCGGTCTTGACAGCGTCTTCTCAAAGGACGATACAAAAGGTGGGGGTGCCATAGAATGATTCGATGCGTTAATCGATGGTACAAGTACAACATCCTGAATGATGAAGTTGGGGGCCTTACCTACGCCAGTCATAAAACCACCGGCAACAATGAAAACAAGCGCCGCTCCGATGTGCAAGGCAAGAGAAAGAACCAGAGAGTAGCCCAATACATCATGGGTAGTATCTGTGGTCCTGATGCCTATCATCGGTGACGAAGTCATGTCGCGCAGAAGATTCCACTGACTCCCGCGTAAGCATACGGAAGTTGCATGTCTGAACGGAGTTGGACCAAACGTACATTGATTATTTTTTTGTCCAGCCAATCGTCAGTACCTATGGTGTCTTTCATGCGTGTGCCTCGCTTGTTTTGCTGTCGTCACCTTGTTGGCACGTCGGTAGTTCCACTGTGAAAACCGTTCCGTAAGAGTCGCTGACAACACTAATATCCCCATTATGAAGTCTCACAAGTTTTAAGCATATCGTCAGTCCAAGGCCTGTACCATGTGCTTTTGTGGTGAAAAATGGAGTGAAAATATTTTCAAGTATCTGTGGTGGAATACCGGGGCCGGAATCTGAAAAGTCTATTCTGACAAATTCAGTGTCATCGTGATAGGAGCGTGAAGTCCTGACCAGCAGAATTCCGCCCGTAGTAACCATAGACTGAAAAGCGTTCAGGAGGAGATTTAAAAAAACCTGCTGAATCTGTTTTTTATCCACATAAACCGGAGGCAAGCCACCCTCCAGTTCGAGTCGCTGCTCAATGAAGGCTCCATTTTGATGTATGGAGGCAAATTTAATCGTTTTATTCAGAATACTTTCCACATCTACACAAGTACGCTCGGGCAAAGATGGTTTTCCAAAAAAGAGAAGATCAATGGTTGTTTTGTCAAGGCGCTCAACCTGTTCAAGAACCTCTCCCAGAATCAACGCACGCTCATCATCCGACGGCATTTCATCCTTTATCACACTAACTGCTGCATAAATTCCTGCCAATGGGTTCTTGATCTCATGGGCTATTCCGGCCGCCATCTCGCCAATTGAAGCTAATCGGTCAGCACGTTCAAGTTGCTCAAAATGAAGCTGTTCCAGTTCTGTTCTGGCTTCATTAAGACGATCAACCATTGAGTTGAAACTGATAATTAACCTGCCAATCTCATCTTTACCCTCATAATCAATATGAACGTTTAAATCACCCTGCTCAATTTTTGACATGGTACTGATCATTTTGTTAAGCGGTTTTTTGACCAATATCAAAAGTATCAACGAGATCATTATCGACAGAAAGACGGTTATCGTAATCGAGGAGATGATAAAAATGCGCGATGAATCAAGTATCTGCTTTTCTGTGCTATTCAGTGAATAATTGACTCTCAGCAGGGCAATGACTCTCTCTTTGCTACCATGGCAGGATTGGCATGCAACATCGTTGTAGATAGGTTTGACCATTGAAAGGATCTCGCCGTACTTCGAATGATTGAATATGCAGTAATTGTCGTGGTTCTTAGAGAGCTGACAAACCCCTAAGTCAACATTGCTGCCGACATTCTTGGGGTTTGAAGAGTGAATAGTAATTCCATGCGGATCAACAATATTCACACTGATTAGCGAATTATGCCGCCCGACCAATTCTAATATCGAATTGACGTTTTGTTTTGTGCCAAAATGCATGTTATTAAAGATGCTGCTTTCAACCGTGTGCAGCAATAGTTCGGTATTTTCTCGGGCAGTCTCTATCAAAATATCCTGCTGACGATTTACGTTAAAGTATGTATAGATAAATACACCGCTAATAAGCAGTGTGATCATGGCAACAATTACGCGAGTGATCAGGCTGTGGAACATCGATAGAATCCCATGTGTTTGCTGTATCTTTCATTTAGGTTTTTGCGCGTCTTTTCTCGAGCTTCAACTGTCTGACTTTGCTTGTAAATTCCTACGTAATAACCATTCCGATAATGCTCTTGTTTTTCTCCTTTCAGTTGTGAGTGCGTTTCTTTCAGAAGAGTGTACCAGACAATAAAAATTTTAGTAGTGGCGCACCCTAAAAAAAACAGAAAACCCGCTTTCCTGTCGGAGGCGGGTTCTGTTAATATCGTGCAACACTATCGGTCAATGCCGTAGAAATGTCTTCAATTAGTTCATCATCATATCCAGCACCGCTCAATATCTCAACTATATGGTACGCAATGTGTACCGGTATTGCATGTGTACGCAATGAATTCTTGAAGTTTACTGGAGCAGTATCTCCACTCATATAGATAAGTCTACTTCCCGCCACGGACAGGCCAAACATTGGAGCTACTGTCCTTGTTTTCGCCGCGTGCGTTGCCATTGTACATGCTTATGACCCATACATAAGTCGTGTTGTCCTTGTAGGGACTTGACGTCCAGTACCAGTAATTCTGGACGTCATTAAATCCTTGTTGATTGAATAGTTGATAAGGAGAAAAGGCATCCGCCCCACCAGTGTAGTTGGCTCTTTTCGCATAGGTAACCAATGTATCCAGCTCCTCCTTGCTCGGTAGCCTCCAATCCTTAAACCCGGCGTACTCCTTTTTGTTTAGTCTTTTTACTAGATCGGAGGCCCCAGTCCAATCCAATTTACCAAGGTCTGCGGCCCGCGTCCAGGTCAGATCCGTACGTTTGTCTTCAACTGTCTTACGTGAAAAGTCGAACCGACAATCGTCCGCAAAAGCAGAGACAGAGTACAGTACTGCCAATAGCATAACTACCGTTATCAATATAAGCCGTTTCATAGACGTTGCCCCTGACATATGATTTAATCCGATAAAAAATAAATAGTCGACCAAATATTGAATCGCGGCTCAACCCATTTGGTAAAATCCCCAATTTGAACCTGAAACGCACTATACATCACAATTGAACACCTGAACACAGCACACTACATTCATATGTTCACGTGTGTTCAACGTAACATATTATGTTCTGTTTTAAATCTGTTCAGTAAAAACTGTTTTAATTTTCGGTCATAAAGTGCATAAATGAAGCGACCACAGGATAACAGGGATCTAGATATAGTTACAAGTGTTTTGGCAAAGTCAAGTAATACCTCCTCGCTGTACCGTAGTCGAAAATAATATTGAGTGCGCCGCAGGTACCGACCACACTATTTCCTGAAAAAACAGATCTTGTAAGCGTATAGCACCGTGCAAGTAAGACCTTGTGTCTTGAATATACTGGAACTGGGTTGTTACCTCATTATGTGAGCATCGGTAATCGTGAGCCGGGCAGCTGTTTTTGAGGCTTCTGTATCAAAGCATTTAGCCCTTCCACGGATTCAAGACGGTCGTTCAGATAGGTGTTGCTGGTTTTTTTATTGATAGTGTCCATCCAGGGCGTGATGGTGAGTCTGTTCTGGGAGCCATTGAAACAACACAACAACACTGCAGTTACGGATTAAAGCGATGCGAAAGGCGGAAGTATAATGCAACGGAATGAACGTTTTGACAGTGCCGACCGGATCATAAAAATCGGTTTCTGGGTCAATGCGGTATTGATGGTTATGAAATTGTCAGCAGGCCACTGGGGGCGCTCAGATGCCGTTTTTGCTGATGGTATCGAGAGCGCGTGTGATTTTATTGCGATATTTGCAACCATGGTGGCACTCAGGCTTGGTCGCCAGCCTTTTGATGCGAACCATCCCTACGGTCACGGTCGCGCTGAAAGCCTGGCGGCGCTTCTTGTGTCACTGGTGATTGCCTCCACCGGCGGCTGGATCATGTATGATTCGGTTGTTTCCGTAATCGCCGGAGACTTCAAGTCACCCGGCTGGGTAGCGGTCGCTGCTGCGGCCGTGACGATTGCCATCAAAGAGTGGCTCTACCGCTTCTCGACACGCACGGGTAAAAAGCTCGAAAGCCCGGCGCTGCTCGCAATTGCCAAAGATCACCGTAAAGATGCCATTACCTCGGTTTCAACGTTGATCGGTGTTATTGGTGCCTTTTTCGGCTGGGGGATTATGGATCCGCTGGCGGCTGGTCTGACGTCATTCTTTATTCTGCATATCGGTTACCAGACGTTTCGTGAAGCCGCCCATGATCTGATGGACGGGACAGCCCCGGCTGATTTTATCGATGCTCTGCAAGCTCTTGCAGAGAGTGTCGAACATGTCGAACATGTGCACGAAATGCGTGCCCGCCGCTCCGGGCAGTACATGATCGTTGATCTGAAGCTCGAAATGGATCCGAATATGACGGTAAAGCAATCACATGATGTTGCAACCAGCGTAAAAAAACTGATCTTCGATCACTATCCCGGAGTTGGAGATGTGATGATTCATATTAATCCGCATGACGAGGAACATGAAGACCTGATCAGGTTATAACACTACAGAGTAATTAAATAGGCGCCTTTGTACTTCCCAAACAAACGTCCACATTACAACTGTTTATCGTGATGGATACTTCTTCGTTCACAAACAACTTTTTACCAGAAAACGAAGCTGAAATATAATTGCGTGACAGCCCCCTGCAATCGCCGGATTTATCATTATAGCCTTGGACCAGTATAGTCAGTTCCTTATCGACAAAACGTCCCATAAATGCTGCTTTTTTACATTTGGCGATACTCCGCAAGCGGGCGGCCCGCTCGGTAACGATCCGAGCCGGGACGTGTCCCGGCATGCTCGCCGCCCCGGTCCCGGGGCGACTGGAATAGGGGAATACGTGCAGGTCGGAGAACGGCAGTCCTTCAAGCAGGTGGACGGTGTCGTTAAACTCCGCCTCTGTCTCTCCCGGAAAACCGGCGATCACGTCGGCACCGATAAAAGCGTCCGGCATGGCAGCTGAAATCTTTGCCATCAGATTCCGAAAGAAGGCGGCTGTGTACGGCCTTCCCATGCGGTTCAATACCGAATCGCTGCCGCTCTGCAACGGCAGGTGCAGGTGCGGGCAGATGCTCTTTGATTGCGCCATCAGGTTCAGCAGTTCCTCACTGACTTCATTCGGTTCGACCGAACCGATGCGAAGACGGGGCACAATGGACTCGGCATCAATCTCTCTGACGAGAGCCGTCAGTGATGTGGGTGACGGGAAGTCAAGGCCATAGGCACCCAGATGGATGCCGGTCAGCACAATCTCCTTGAAGCCGTTCGCGGCAAGGTCCCGCACACCCTGCAGAATATCATCGGGTTTGACGCTACGGCTGCGACCACGGGCATAGGGCACAATGCAGTACGTGCAAAACGAGTTGCAGCCGTTTTGAATCTGGAGAAAAGCGCGGGTATGTTCGGCAAAGCTGGTCAGTTTGAGCGGTTCTGCCTGGCTGATTGCAGCGATATCAGAAACCGAGTTTCCGGCAGATTCCAGAAGGGCCGAGATGTTCTGCTTTTCCTGGTTGCCGAGCACACAGTCAAGCTCGGGCATTTTTTCTAGTTCACCGGGTGCCACCTGGGCATAGCAACCGGTTGCAATAATGCGTGATTCCGGATTCAGGCGGCGGGCGCGGCGGATCAGGCGGCGGGTTTCCGCGTCAGTTCGGGCGGTGACTGTGCAGGAGTTGACGATATAAATGTCAGATGGTTCGGTGAACGGGACGACAAGGTATCCGGCGGCTTTTAACTGCTCAATCATAGCGGCCGATTCGAATTGATTGGTTTTGCATCCCAGTGTACTGATGGCTACGCGTTTCATGTGGTAATCAGATCCTTTTCAAGTTTGGCAAGTGTCCTGCTGACATATAAAACAACGACCAGTGCCGCCGACCATGTTATCCCGAATATCCCCCACCAAATGCCGACCAGTCCCAATCCCAAGACAGTCGTGAAGAGGTGGAATACAAAGGCGGGTCCGGCAATCTGGCGGTAAAGCCCAATAATGAGTCCAAATAGTGGCATCTTGATGCCCTGCATGGCAGATACACAGATGTAGAGCAGAACATACGCGGGGAACACGTACGCCTCTATAGCCAGAAATCCGGCCCCGAAGCCAATAACAGAGCGGTTAGTAGTAAAAAAAGCCATTAATTGACGACCATACAGGAACGCAACAGCAGATCCGGAGGCAGCAAGAAAAACGCCATAGCGGAGCGACACACGTACGGTTTCGCGGATACGGTCAATTCTCTCGGCCCCGAAATTCTGGGATGTCAGGGTCAGGGTGGACATATTCAGCCCCATGACCGGCAACAACGCAATTTGCTCAATACGCGTACCGATACCATAGGCTGCTACCGCCTGCTCGCCAAAACGTCCGACATACCAGGTGATAATGAAGATGCCGAGTGAGACGGTCATCATATTCATGGCTGACGGGAACCCCTGCCTGAAAAGTTCGCGGAAATAGCTCCATCGCGGTCGAAGATCATCAAGGCATAAGGATGGCATGCTGCCGGTTTTAGATAATTGGCTGAAAAGATAAAACACCCCGAGGCAGTGGACAAAAACCGTCGCTAGAGCTATTCCACCCAGTCCGAGCGCCGGTAGCCCGGCTCCGCCGTACATAAACCAGGGATCCAGAATCAGGTTGAGAAAAAAACCGCCGATCAGAAAATTACGGTAGGCCACGGTATTGCCATGTGCGTTGAGTATGGCGTTCATCACGAAGTTAAGAAGAAAGAAGGAACTGCCGGCAAAAATTACATTCATGTAGCTGAGCGCCAGGGAAAGGTATTCCCCCCGGGCTCCCATCAGGGTGAAAATATGTGGAGCCAGTATCAGCCCGGCAGCGGTCAGCAGCAGTGCATGAAGCAGAGCGAAAGAGAGTGATTGGGACAGGTAGCGCCGAGCTTCGTCATGATCTTTCCGACCGAGGGCGTTTCCGATCATTGTGGTTGCACCGGTTGATACGCCGCTGCCGATCGCCAGGATCAGAAAAAAAACCGGGAAGGAGAGCGACATGGCGGCCAGGGCGCTGGTTGAAAGTTGCCCACCGTACCAGGTGTCCACGACATTAAACATGGTGTTGAAGAAAAAACCGGTTCCGGCCGGTATGGCCAGGCGCCGGACGAGATGAGGAATTGGTGCAGATGTCAGATCGGAAGTCATTTCCTCAGGGTAAGATGTCCCGTGGCACCGGTCAAGGAAAAACAATCAGCCGTTTTAGTTGAAAAATCCGGAAAAAACAGCTAAAACGGAACACGATTTTATTCAACAGGAAAAGACACAATTTTTTACTACGTTCGGGAGGCACTCATGAGTTTAATCAAGTTGTATGACACAACCCTGCGGGATGGTACGCAGGCCGAAGACATCTCCTTTCTGGTTGAGGACAAAATACGCATTGCTCACAAGCTCGACGAATTGGGTGTCCACTATATTGAGGGGGGGTGGCCGGGAAGTAATCCTAAGGACGTGGCTTTCTTTAAAGATATTAAAAAAGAAAAGCTGACTCAGGCCAAGATTGCCGCGTTCGGCTCCACCCGCCGTGCCAAGGTGACTCCTGACAAAGACAGCAATATCATAACGCTGGTAAAAGCTGAACCAGATGCGATTACAATTTTCGGTAAAACCTGGGATTTCCATGTACGCGAAGCGTTGCGTATTTCGTTGGAAGAGAATTTAGAGCTGATTTTTGATTCACTGGAATATCTGAAAAAGCACGCTCCGGAAGTATTCTACGATGCGGAGCATTTCTTTGATGGCTACAAGGCTAATCCCGAGTACGCCATCAAGACCCTCCAGGCGGCTGAAAATGCCAACGTGGACTGCATCATCCTCTGTGACACCAACGGTGGTACGATGCCGTTCGAGGTCGCTGAAATTATCAAGGCGGTTAAAAAGCATATCAAGACCCCGCTCGGCATCCATACTCATAATGATAGCGAATGCGCCGTGGCCAACACCATGATTGCGGTAGAGCAGGGGATTGTTCAGGTTCAGGGTACTATTAACGGTTTCGGCGAGCGGTGTGGTAACGCCAATCTCTGCTCCATCATCCCGGCGTTGAAGGCCAAGATGAAGAAGGAGTGCATCACCGACGAGCAGATGCGGCATCTTCGCGAGGTCTCCCGCTATGTGTATGAACTGGCCAATATATCGCCGGACAAGCATCAGGCGTACGTCGGTAACTCGGCTTTTGCCCACAAGGGGGGGGTGCATGTCAGCGCTATCCAGCGTCACCCGGAAACCTACGAACATATGCGTCCGGAATTGGTTGGAAACTGTACCCGCATACTTATTTCCGATCTGTCGGGTCGCGCAAATATCCTGGCCAAAGCAGAAGAATTTAACATCAATCTGGACAGCAAAGATCCTGTCACTCTGGAGATACTCGACAACATCAAGGATATGGAAAATCGCGGCTATCAGTTTGAAGGGGCTGAGGCCTCATTTGAGCTCTTGATGAAAAAGGCGATAGGTGCTCACAAAAAATTCTTCACCGTGCTTGGTTTCCGGGTTATTGATGAAAAGCGGGGTGAAGATCAGAAACCGGTGGCAGAAGCAACCATTATGGTCAAGGTCGGCGGGAAGGTCGAGCATACAGCTGCTGAGGGGAATGGCCCGGTTAATGCGCTTGATAATGCCATCCGTAAGGCGTTGGAAAAGTTCTACCCCAAATTGAAGGAAGTAAAGCTGCTGGACTACAAGGTGCGTGTTCTGCCTGCCGGCCAGGGCACAGCTTCGTCAACCCGCGTCCTGATCGAGTCCGGTGACAAGCAAACTCGTTGGGGTACAGTCGGCGTTTCTGACAATATCATTGATGCTTCCTATCAGGCGCTGATTGACAGCATCGACTATAAACTGCACAAGTCGGAGGAGTAATCTGAAGATGGAGACAATGCGGCGTGTCGTGATGGTCGCATGTGCCGCATTGCTTTTTTTGCCGGTCGCAATGAAAAGCCGTACGAGTCGGGAAAATCCTGCTCATGCGGCTTTTTGTGCTGTAACAAGCGGCAGAATTGCCGTTAAGGTCAGCGGTGAAGTTCTTTACCCGGGGATATATGAAGTACCCGTCAAATCAATGGCGGTGTCAGTCATAAATATGGCGGAGCCGTTGAGTAACCTGAAACAGTACCGGGTAGCAACCGCTGCGACACTCCCCCTGCAGAATGGGGCCGCTGTCGTGCTTGCAACACAGGATGACGGATCACTCCTGCTGGTACCGGGGCAGATGACCGTACCCGAGCGCATGGTTCTGGGGATTCCGCTTGATATGATATCGATGAATGAGGCTGATTTTGACCGCTTGCCCGGGATTGGGCCTGCTTTGGCTCGACGCATAGTTGAGTATCGTCAAAATAATGGCGGTATTTTGCATGTTAGTGATCTTGTTATGATCGACGGAATTGGTGAAAAGAAGTACAAAGTACTTCGCCCCTACTTTCAACTACCTTAAAATAAAGAATTAATTTAAAATGTTACTTCTATAAAAGATATTCTGCATTATTGGCACATAAGATGTAAACACTCGGCAGTCACTATATGATTATGTAGCCGGGGGGATTTATGCATTGTCCACGTTGCAAGGGTCGTATGTTCTCAGAGAAATTTTATGATTTTGTTCGTTCTTTCGATGCCTGGAAGTGCACCTGCTGCGGAGAGCTACTCGATTCGACCATACTTGCCAATCGGGCAAGGAACAACAACACTCATCTCGGCTAGTTCGAAAATACAGGATTTAGCCACGCTGCATTAAGGGGACCTGATTTCAGGTTCCCTTTTTGTTTGACACGACATCGTTGACAGGTTAATGAACAGCTCCACGTTTTGATTTTTTTGAGTTGAGGAGTTATCTACATATGAGGAATGACGGCCGCAGTGCCACCGCTTTACGTTCAATAATAATTACCCGCAATTTTACCAAACATGCCGAGGGCTCGGTACTTATCGAGTTTGGCGACACCAAAGTTCTTTGTACGGCATCGGTGGAGGAGTCTGTGCCCCCTTTTCTGCGGGGTAAGGGGACCGGCTGGGTCACTGCCGAATATGCCATGCTGCCGCGAGCCACACATACCCGTTCTTCACGTGAAGCGGCGAAAGGGAAACAGACTGGCCGCACACTTGAAATACAACGCCTGATTGGCCGTTCACTACGGGCGGTGACTGATCTTGCAAAACTTGGCGAGCGTTCGATTTATATCGATTGTGATGTCATACAGGCGGACGGCGGCACACGCACCGCTTCGATAACCGGTGCGTATGTTGCACTTGTTGATGCGTTAACAACGTTGAAACTCAAAGGGCTTTTAACTGAAATTCCGCTCAAGGAAGCTGTCGCGGCGGTCAGTGTTGGTATTGTGACTGGAGAAGCGCTGCTGGATCTGAATTATATAGAGGATTCTTCTGCAGAGGTTGATATGAATTTTGTGATAACCTCCAGTGGCCGTTTTGTTGAAGTGCAGGGTACGGCCGAGACCGAGCCTTTTACGTGTGCTCAGATGGATACTATGCGTGACCTTGCCATTGACGGCGTTCAGCGGCTCTTTACATTCCAGCAGGAGGCACTGGCCAGATGAAACAGTTGGTTGTGGCGACCCGGAATAACGGTAAAATACTGGAAATCAATGCGTTGCTGACTGGGCTGGTTGATCAGGTCAGCGGTGTTGCAGATCTTGTCGGTTTTCCAGAGACTATTGAGGATGGAACCACTTTCAAGGAAAATGCCCTTAAAAAAGCGCGCGAAGCTTCACTGTTTTCCGGGCTTCCGGCGCTGGCAGATGACTCAGGTCTGGTGGTTGATGCCCTGGGTGGCCGTCCTGGAGTTTTTTCGGCTCGTTATGCGGGAGAGGGTGCCGGTGATGCCGCCAACAATGCCAGACTGCTGAGCGACTGTCGGGATATTCCTGATAGCAATCGTCAGGCGGCTTTTGTCTGTGTACTGGCATTTGTAACCCCGGAGGGTGTTGAACGACTGTTTATCGGCAGGGTCCCTGGCCGGATTCTTTCTGCCCCCAGAGGGGAGGGGGGCTTCGGATATGATCCCCTCTTTCTGGTGAATGGTTTTGAGCGCAGCATGGCAGAACTAACATTGGCAGAAAAGAACTCAGTAAGTCACCGAGCCCAGGCTTTTGGAATGTTCCGGGAATATCTCGAAACAATGAAGTAATGCGTTCTTTGGATAAAAGATAGATAGGTGAAAAAGGAATTATCACTTTGAAAAATAATAAGTTCGAACATACGAAGACAAAAACGGCACGCATACCATCGCACAAAACGGCTGAAACGGTGGCTGTAGACAAACCATTCGTACCTTTGACCCGTAAAAACGTACTGGAGTTGCGCATATCCTCCCTGGATGAAGATGGCTATGGAACGGCTCGCAGTGAAGAGGGAATGACGCTACGAGTTGGCGGTGCCCTGCCCGGTGATGTAGTGCTGGCAGGCGTCGATCATGTTGCGGGTGGCACAGCGTTTTGTCATGTGAAAAAGCTGTTAACACCTTCTCAATTGAGGAGCAACAATCCTCCGTGTCGTGAAAGCGCTGATTGTTTCGGCTGCCCTCTTATTTCGATGAAATATTCCGAACAGAAAAACTGGAAACGCGGCATGATCCTGGCCGAAATGGCTAAGTATCCAGCTTTGTCAACGGCTGTCGTACATCCGCTGCTTTCGCCAGACAATCTGATTCATTATCGCACGACAGCTAAATTGACAGTGGCCGGCAAGTTTTCGGAACCGTTTATCGGCATCTACCGTCGTTCCAGTCATGATGTCTACGATCTGGAACAGTGCCCGATCCATCATCCGCTGATCGACAAGGTGGTCGAAGCGGTCAGAAAGGGCATCAAAAAAGGAAAGGTGCAGGTTTATAATCCACAAAGTAAAATGGGGCTGCTCCGCTATCTGGTTGTGCGCGTCTCGACCCATGAGAAAAAGGCGATGGTGGTTTTTGTTACTTCCAAGCGCTCCTTCAACGAGATTCATCACTTGGGGCGCTTTGTACAGGAGATGGTCCCGGAAGTTGAAATAGTTGTCCAGAATGTGAACGCGACTGAAGGTAATGTGATTATGGGGCAGAAAGATTTTTTTCTGACCAAGAAGCTGTACCTGACGGAGCGGATCGGTGATGTCGCTTTCAGGATTTCACCCCGTTCCTTTTTTCAGGTTAATAATAGTGGTGCCAATCTGATTTACAGCAAGGTACGTGAGTGGGCCGGGCTTACCGGATCTGAAACGGTACTCGATCTGTACTGTGGAATTGGCGGTATCTCACTATTTCTGGCCGGTTCCGCCAAAAACGTGATCGGCGTTGAGGTGGTTGAAGAAGCAGTCGCCGATGCAAGTATGAACGCTCGGATAAACGGCATTAAAAACTGCCAGTTCGAAGCCGGGGATGTTGCCGACCTGCTTGATGAAATGACAGGTGATCAACTGTCTGTCGATGTGGCCGTGTTAAACCCACCCCGTAAAGGGTGTGATCAAAGCGTGCTGGAGCGGCTTACAGCCCTTGGGCCGAAATCAATCATTTATGTTTCGTGCTCTCCACAGAGCCTGGCACGTGACCTCGATATTCTGAACAAATTGGGATATGTCTGCCGTGAAATTCAACCGGTTGACATGTTTCCGCAGACGGTGCACGTAGAGAACGTGGCCAGGTTGGAGCAGATTAGATGATTCAGTCCGTAAAATCAGCTTGACATCTACGGTGTAACTTGCTATTACTCTCCAGCTTTTTGATGAAGGCGCGTAGCTCAGCGGGAGAGCGCTACCCTGACACGGTAGAGGTCGGCGGTTCGACACCGCCCGCGCCTACCATTATTAAGCAGAGATGAAGCGAGCAGGATGCAGGCATCGATGTATCGATGCCTTTTCTGTTTGCCCTCTAAAAGGGAAATTATGGCTACGATATTAATTACACTTCCGGATAATTCTTCACGTGAGCTGCCCGATGGGTCTACTGTATATGATCTGGCGGCTTTAATAGGCGCCGGTCTGGCCAAAGCTGCGCTGGCGGGGAAGATCAACGGGTTGCTGGTAGATCTTTCTTCCCGACTCGGTAACGGTGACCGTGTTGAAATCGTAACCGAAAAAAGTCCTGAAGCACTTGAAATTATTCGTCACTCAACCTCCCATCTGATGGCTCAAGCTGTCAAAGAGCTCTTTCCCCAGGCAAAGGTTACGATCGGCCCTGCCATCGAAACCGGCTTCTATTACGATTTTGATGTGGAAAAGCCGTTTACTCCTGAAGATCTTGAACGTATTGAAGCAAAAATGCTTGTTCTGGCTGCCGCCGATCAGAAAATTGAACGGGCTGAGTATTCCAGTGCCGATGCTATAAAAATGTTTGAAGCAATGGGGGAACCGTATAAGACCGAACTGATCAATGATCTCGGTGTTGACCGTGTTTCTGTGTATAGTCAGGGTACTTTTGCCGATCTCTGCCGTGGCCCGCATCTCCCCTCTACCGTGCGAATCAAAGCGTTTAAGTTGCTTTCTATAGCTGGTGCTTACTGGCGCGGCAACGAGAAAAACCGCATGCTTCAGCGCATTTATGGAACAGCCTTTATCGATAAAAAAGAGTTGGAAGCCTATTTGCTCCGGCTTGAAGAGGCAAAGCGGCGTGACCACCGTAAGATAGGCAGGGAGCTTGACCTGTTTTCGTTCTCGGACGAAGTTGGCGCCGGTTTTCCAATCTGGCATCCAAAGGGTGCCATGCTGCGCACAGTCCTTGAAGATTTTGAGCGCAAAGAACATTTGAAACGGGATTACGATATTGTAGTCGGTCCACAAATTCTCAAGAGTGAGCTCTGGCAGCGTTCAGGACACTATGAGAACTACCGTGATAATATGTATTTCACGGAGGTCGATGAGCAGAGTTACGGCATCAAGCCGATGAACTGTCTCTCCCACATGATGATCTACAAGTCCCAGCTGCGGAGTTATCGTGATCTTCCCCTTCGATACTTTGAGCTCGGCACGGTGCATCGCCATGAGCGGGCCGGGGTACTTCATGGTCTCATGCGGGTACGATGTTTCACTCAGGACGATGCCCATATACTCTGTACTCCTGAACAGCTTGATGCCGAAATTAAAGGTGTTCTCTCATTCGTCAACGACGTGATGGGCATTTTCGGTTTTGAGTATGAAATGGAGCTTTCGACTCGCCCGGAAAAATCGATTGGATCAGATTCTGATTGGGAACAGGCAACGGCAGCACTGTTGTCGGCTCTGAAGGATTCCGGTCGTCCCTACGAGATAAATGAGGGTGACGGCGCGTTTTACGGACCAAAAATAGATATAAAGCTGCGCGATTGTCTTGACAGGAGATGGCAGTGTGCTACTATCCAGTGCGATTTTACCCTGCCGGAGCGTTTTGACCTCACTTATGTAGCGCCTGATGGGGAGCGTAAGCGTCCTATCATGGTTCATCGTGTTATCCTTGGCTCGATTGAACGGTTTATCGGTGTTCTTATTGAACATTTTGCCGGCAGTTTCCCGCTCTGGATTTCTCCGGTTCAAGCGATTATTGTCACTGTAACGGACAATCAGGTGCCGTTTGCCCACGATGTTTACCGGCAGTTGCGTAATGCCGGCATACGTGTTGAGCGTGATGTTCGTAACGAAAAGCTGAGCTTCAAGATTCGTGAGGCCCAGCTTCAGAAGATTCCGTACATGCTGGTTATCGGTGATAAAGAAGTTGAGCAGGGGACCGTCACACCTCGCTATCGTGATGGGAAGAATCTCCCGGCCATGAAGCCTGAAGAGTTTGTTGAATTTGTAACCCAGGAATGTAAAAACTATAAATAGGGTGTAAGTCAGATAGCAGCCGCGAATAAACTGCTGTCAGGAGGTGTCGCCATAGCAAAACCGACCGTTAATATCAATCAGGCCATCAGGGTTTCTGAAGTTCGTGTCATTGGTGCAACAGGAGAGGCACTGGGTGTGCTTTCCCTTTCTCAGGCGCTCGAGCTGGCCGAACAGCAGCAACTTGATCTTGTTGAAGTATCGCCAACAGCAGTTCCGCCTGTCTGCAGGATAATGGACTACGGCAAATTCAAGTATCAGCAGAGTAAAAAACTGCAGGAAGCGAAAAAGAAACAGGTTCATGTGCTGCTGAAAGAAGTAAAATTACGGCCAAAGACAGATAGCCATGACCTTGAATTTAAAATAAACAACGTCAAGCGTTTTCTTGAAGAGGGCAATAAAGCAAAAATCACGCTTGTATTTCGCGGTCGTGAAATTACTCATATGGATGTCGGTCGGGCGGTAATTGAAAAAGTTGCTAAAGAGTTACAGGATGTCTGTGTTATTGAAAATCAGCCACGTGTTGAGGGTCGTAACATGTACATGATTGTTGCACCAAAACCGAAAAAATAGAGATTATATTGCCTATCAATTAGATCACGTTCTTATAACGAAGAAGGAGTTTATTATGCCAAAGATTAAAACCAACCGTGGAGCTGCAAAACGCTTCAAAAAAACAGGATCAGGGCGTATTAAGTGTGGATGCGCCTTCACAAGTCACATTTTGACCCCAATGTCCCGTAAACGTAAGCGTAATCTGCGTGGTGGTTCTATGGTCGCAGCGGTTGACCAGAAGAATATTGCCCGTTTGATTCCTTACAAATAGCATTTTCCTCTCACGTACGTGAGTGGATGCATAATGCCAAGAACCATGAGGAAATTGTCTCCCCTTATGGATCTGGCCAATTCAGCAACGAAGGAGTAGTTACGTATGTCACGAGTAAAACGAGGATTTAAAGCGAGACGCAGACGCAACAAGGTATTGAAACTGGCCAAAGGGTATCGCGGCGCACGGAGTAAGCTGTTTCGCAGTGCGACGGAGGCGGTAGACCGGGCTTTAAATTATGCCTTCCGCGATCGCCGCGTCAAAAAACGTGATTTCCGCAGTCTGTGGATTGTTCGTATCAATGCGGCATCACGTATCAACGGTTTGTCGTACAGCAAGTTCATTTTTGGTCTCAAAAAGGCCAATGTTCAGATCGACCGTAAAGTATTGGCCGACATTGCTGTGACCGATCCAAATGGATTTGCACAGATCGCAGCACTTGCAATGGCCGGTATTTAGGCACTTCGTAAGTTCAATTATGAAAAGGGAATGGGACTTAGATCCCATTCCCTTTTTTGTACGATGTATTTAACAGGTATCATAAATATTCTTTTGAAGGTTATCAACTATGCGGGAACAACTTGAGCAATTGAGAAATGGCGCCCTGCAGGCTATTGCCACAGCGTCCTCAGTGGAGCAACTTCAGGATATACGTATCAGTCTGCTTGGCCGTAAAGGCGAATTAACGGCTCTGATGAAGGGGCTCGGCTCTTTGTCAGCTGAAGAGCGTCCAGTCGTCGGGCAGCTGGTCAACGCTGTTCGCGACGGAATTGAGTCGGCACTCGTCGCTGCAATAGCATCAGCGCAAGAAAAGGTTATTGCTTCACGTCTGCAGTCGGAACGAATTGACACCTCTCTTCCCGGCCGTCACCCGTTGAAGGGAACAAAGCACCCGGTCTCCCTTGTTATTGAAGAGATCTGTTCGATTTTTGCTGGTTTAGGGTTCGCTGTAGCGGAGGGGCCCGAGATTGAACATGACTGGTATAATTTCGAGGCGCTTAATTTCCCACCGGAGCACCCAGCCCGTGATATGCAGGATACATTTTTTGTTGAAAACAGTATGCTTCTGCGTACCCACACATCGCCTGTGCAAATCCGTACCATGCTCAAACAAAAGCCTCCGGTACGTATCATAGCCCCGGGGACCGTGTATCGCTGCGATTCTGACGCGACACACTCCCCGATGTTTCATCAGATCGAAGGGTTGATGGTTGACACCCGAGTAACATTTGGCGATCTTAAAGGTATCCTTACTGTATTCACCAATCAGCTTTTTGGACAAAAAACCGGTGTCCGCCTCCGTCCCAGCTATTTTCCTTTTACGGAGCCATCGGCTGAAGTTGATATCGCTTGCGTCATCTGTGGCGGTAAGGGGTGCCGGGTCTGTAAAAACAGCGGCTGGCTTGAAATTCTTGGTGCCGGTATGGTTGATCCGGAAGTATATCGACACGTACAGTATGATGCAGAAAATATCTCTGGCTTTGCTTTCGGAATGGGGATTGAGCGTATTGCAATGTTAAAGTACGGCATTTCCGATATGCGCCTTCTGTTCGAAAATGACGTCCGCTTTCTTCGGCAGTTCTAAGCCAACCCCTGATAAACAGGGTAAGTGCGTTAACGAAGTTATTTTCTTTCAGAAACAGCAGCAAATAATTTCCAACTGACTAAAACATTTCATGGTGCATTGATATGATCGTTACATATAACTGGCTAAAAGAATTTGTAGATTTTTATGCGACGTCTGACGAACTTGCAGACATGTTAACCATGCTTGGGCTTGAAGTGGAGTCGATGGCGAAGCTTGGTGCAGGGTTGGATGATGTCGTCGTGGCTCTTGTTGAGGAAAAGCGACAGCACCCCAATGCTGATAAGCTTTCAGTGTGCCGGGTGAACAATGGGAAAGAAGTTCTGGACGTTGTTTGCGGTGCCCAGAACTTCAAGCAAGGTGACACCGTTGCGTTAGCTCAGATCGGTGCAGTGCTTCCCGGTGATTTTAAAATTAAAAAATCAAAGATTCGCGGTGAAGAGTCGTGCGGGATGCTCTGTTCTGAAAAAGAGCTTGGTCTGGCTGAGGAGAGTGCCGGAATAATAGTACTGCCACCCTCCATCGCACCACTCGGAACGCCAGTCTTTGCCGCACTTGGCCGCAAGGACACTATTTTCGAGATCGGCCTTACTCCCAATCGTTCGGACTGCTTGAGTGTGATAGGGATTGCGCGTGATATCGCCGCCAAGCTAGCGCTTAAGGTAAAGTACCCGCAATCCACGCTGGTGGAAGGTGTAGAAAGAGTCGATTCGATCATCGGAGTTTCTGTTGAAAACTCTGAACTATGTCCTCGTTATGCTGCCCGCTATATCTCCGGCTGCACGATTGCTCCTTCACCGGCATGGCTGGTAAAACGCCTCAGTGATATTGGCATGCGCTCGATCAATAATGTTGTCGATGTTACTAATCTGATCATGATGGAGTCAGGGCAACCGCTGCATGCATTTGATTGTGACCGCCTCTCCGGAAAACGGATCGTTGTGCGTACAGCAGCAGATGGGGAGCCGTTTACTACACTCGACAATCAGTCACGCGTATTAACTTCGGCTGATCTTGTTATTTGTGATGCTGAGCGCCCTGTTGCGCTGGCCGGAATTATGGGGGGACTGAACTCAGAAATTGAGAGTACGACTACCTCAATTCTTCTTGAAAGCGCATTTTTTAAACCGGCTGCTATTCGTAAAACCAGCAAACGCCTTGGTCTGCATACAGAGTCATCACATCGATTTGAGCGTGGCACAGATATAGATGGCGTTGTCCGTGCGCTTGACAGAGCAGCCTCCTTGATCGTAGAACTAGCCGGTGGCGTCTTGGCCAATGGATCTCTTGATGTTTATCCGGGCAAGAGCGATCGTGCGGCGATCATGTTTCGCCCCGAAAAAGCAAATGAGCTGATCGGAATTGATCTGGAGCGGGATGTCATTATTGATATTCTTACTCGGTTGGAATGCCGGGTATCGAACTCTGCTGACGGTTCGGTCGCTGTTATCCCGCCGCATTACCGAATTGATATAGAACGTGAAATTGATTTGATTGAAGAAATTGCCCGCATGAACGGATACGATAAGATTCCGGCGACAATGCCGATTGCGCGGGTCGTCTCGGACAGGCCGACGCGGCATCAGGAAATTGAAAAGCAAGTAAGGAATCTACTTGTTAACAACGGAATGACTGAAATAATCAACTTCAGTTTCACCGCGCCTGATGCAGCCGGAAAGCTGCTTCTAAGTGAAGATGATCCTCGCCGCATCGCCATCAAGCTTGCTAACCCGCTGGTTGACGAACAGTCGGTAATGCGGACGACGTTGTTACCTGGGCTCCTGGATACGACGGCCAGAAATATGAACTTCCGTTCCCTCGATCTCAAGCTGTTTGAAATGCGGCGCGTCTATTTTCCCGGAGAGGGTGAAGGTATGCCCCGTGAACCGCTTTGCATCGTCGGAGCCATAACCGGTTCACGAGATGGTGACGGATGGAGTCGCCCCAATGAGTCGGTTGATTTCTTTGATGCAAAGGGAATTGTCGAGACAGTCCTGAACGTGCTTGATATCGGAGGGGTGTCATGGGTGACGGAAAAAACTGAGTCATATTATCACCCCGGCAAATCGTGCCAAATTTTTGCGGGTCGTGAACACATAGGTTCCATCGGGGAGATTCATCCGTTGGTCCAAAAGAACTTCGAAATCGAAAAGCCTGTTTTCTGTTTTGAGCTGGATTTTGAAAAACTGGTGAAACTTTCACGGACTAAAATAACGGTAACTGCACCGTCCCGTTTTCCCGACAGTTCTCGCGATATCGCAATGCTGGTTCCAGAAGAGCTCGCAGCGGTTAAGATCATTGAGTGTGTCAGGGCCGAAAAATCCAAGGAGATAGAACACGTTCAGATTTTCGATGTATATCGGGGAAAAGGTGTTCCAGAGGGCCATAAAAGCATCGCCGTACGTATCAGATACCGTTCTTTTGATCGTACACTTGCTGAAGAAGAGATAGCTGCGATTCATACTAAAATTATTGCTAACCTGACCGACAAATTAAAGGTCATAACGCGATAAATTTTATTGCGTAATAGATGCCCCTGTGTTATAAAATTTTTCCTTTTGATTCAGTGTATTAACCGGAAAAGATTGAGGTAATTATGACAAAGGCAGACATAGTTGAACGTATTCATCAACGGGTTGGTTTTTCAAAAAAAGAATCCGCAGAAATGGTTGAAACGGTTTTTGGGCTTCTTAAGTTAACATTGGAAGCTGGCGAAAAAATCAAGATTGCCGGATTTGGTAATTTTGTTGTGAAGCAGAAGGCTGATCGCCGCGGACGTAATCCACAAACCGGTGAAACTATTACGATAAATGCTCGTAGAATCCTGACATTCAAGCCAAGCCAGGTTTTGAAAAATGCAATTAACGCTGAAGTTAAATAGGTTGTAGTGCAGGCTTATTCTGTCATGGTTTCAAAATTACCTGATAAAATGTACTATAAAATAGGTGAAGTCGCTGAAGTCGCTGGTGTTAGAACATCAGTATTACGTTTTTGGGAATCTGAATTCTTATTTTTAAAGCCAGTTAAAAGCAGTTCCGGCCAACGGTTATATTCAAAAAATGAAGTAGATCTTGTTTTACAGGTCAAGTATCTGTTGTACGACGAAAAATTTACCATTGAAGGTGTAAAAAAACGTATCACTACAAAAGGGAAGTTGGTAAATGCGGATGACCTTTTAGTTAGTGCTGCTACAACAGATTACAGCGAAGTCCTGCGAATAGTGCGAAATGAGCTGATAGTATTACGAGATTCATTGTAAGTTAGTTTTATCGGTGCGTAGCGCAGCCTGGTAGCGCACTAGACTGGGGGTCTAGTGGTCGCAAGTTCAAATCTTGTCGCACCGACCATAAACAAAGGGCTGGAGGGGAAACCTTCCAGCCCTTTGTTATTTTAGCAAACCTCTGATGCTGTTCCTCTTTTTTCGTTGCGCATGTACTTGATTTCGATGTCTGATTCTATTGCCGCCGATAGCAACCACCACTTGTAATTAATCACAGAAGCACCACAAAATCTGGCCAGGAAGTTGGTTGACGTTTGACCTTGCTTTGGCTGGCCAATTTCACAAGCATTCCTCCCATCGTTTCATTCTTTCTATTACATATTCTGCTGTGACCTTTTACTGAATATCTGTTCCGGGGTGGTCATAGTAAAACAATACGGTTTTTAGTAGATTCATGGCTACCTGATTCCTGTATTGAAACCGTCAGCAGGTATGTGTGTTGGGCGTCATCAGAAGGTTGCCATTTTGCGTCATGTGGCGGCGTAGTATTTGTTGCGTTTGACGCACCTCTGCGCTGAGTACCCTGCCTGAAGTTGCAGCTACCCATTGAGCTTGGTCTTCAAGACGCACCTCGCCCTTCTTGTTGATTTCGATTTTTATTTTACGCATCAGACCCCTGGCCTTACTTTCTGCTGCGATACGACCTCCCATCCATTTTAGGAACGTCCCGTTCATAGTGAGGCGATCCAGAATTGCAGTAGCAGTCGTAGCGTCAAAGACCTTGTTCCATTGAGACGGAATGAGGTTGGTTGTCATGATTGTGGTTTTTGCTTCAGCCCGTTTTGCTATGATCTGGAAGATGGCATCGGCCTGATCCTTTGATGGGAAGGCGTAGCCGACCTCGTCCAGGCAGAGAACGGGAACCTTGGCGTAAAAGTCGATGGCGCTGTAAAGGCTCTTTGCTTTTTCGATTCTTGCCATCAGATCAAAGAGAGACAGAAACATGGTCTGGTGCCCCTTCATCACGGCATCGTGGCACAGCGCCTGAGCCAGGTGAGTCTTGCCTACACCTGCCGGGCCGATCAAAACGAGATTGCACGGCTCTTTGAGCCATGGGTGGGTCATGAACTCCATAATCCTCTCTCTGGGGAGCTTTGGATTGAACTTCCAGTCGAACTCGCCCAGAGTCTTTACCCGTTTGATACCGGAACGGGCCAGCAGGTAGCTGATCTTCTTTGCCAGTCTAAGCCGTTCTTCCTCTTCCAGAAAGCGTTCAAGGAACACCCGTTCATCTGGTGAAAAAGGACTCTGATCAGACAACAGGTGAAACGAACTCCACAACTCAGATAATCGGGTCATAGCAGGTCAGATTCCTTTCTTCGTAGGATATGGCGAGCAGGCTGCCATTGTGCGGCGTTACCGGACAGGCAGGAGACGAAGTGGGTTTTGTCAGAATGGCGGCCACCACGTCAGGGCGCACCGCTTTCTGGCTCATCGCCTCTCTGACCGCTGATAGCAGGCACGGCTTGCCGAACTGAATCAGTAACCGGAACAGGGTATGAGCTGCCTTCAGCGGATCATTACCGTCACGTTCTCCGTTCTGGATAAAACGGGCAATGTCGGTATTCATCCTCGTCATCAGCAGATAAATCCGTTTTTGCTTGTAAGCCGGGGTAATTTCCAACAAGTCGGTACGATGGGTGGGATGCTCGATGGTCTGCTTCTTCGCAAACGAGCGCCGATGACTTGCCACCGGATGGGAATTGGCGATTACCTCAACCTTCTCTGGATAGAGAGCATGGTCACACTCTGGCCCGAGTAGCGTGATGGCACGGAATAGCGATTATTATCCATCTCCACGAAGCCGGTTTTTGACACTGTAGCCACGACAACCCGCTTGGCGGGATAAGCAATTGCTGGCAGTTTTTTCAACGGCTCCTCGAACAAAGCATCCGACGGTGACCTGCCGGTCATGCTGTGCGGCATGTTGTTGCGAATCCTTTGCCACTGATCGACCAAGCTATTGAGATCAGGCAAATCCTTTGGATGCTGGGTATAGAGAAACGACCTGATATCCCGGATCACTCGTTCTACCCGACCTTTCTCATTAGGTCGGTATGGGGTGCATGGGTGGATGGCAAAGCCATAATGCCGGGAGAAATCAACAAACTGGGCATTGAGTCGAAGGGCAGGTTTCCGGGAGATCACTACACTCTTGAGATTGTCATAACGATGGGCATGGGCAATTCCGATACACTCTCGAAAGGCCACCAGATGGCCATCCAGAAAGAACTCGAAGGTCATATGGGGATAGAAGCGAAGTACCAAATAGCGGGACCAGGCAAGAACATAGACAAAGCCGTACACCGTTCCCCATGGAAGCGTTAGCACCATCCAGTCCACCTGGGCTTCCTCACCAGGCAGCAGAACCCGCTCGTGGTACATGATCGGCTTCTTTGTGCGAAGCTTTCTTGTCGCCCGCTCAACGGTTGAACAACTGCCAACGAAACCCAGTCCTTTAAGCCGCTCGAACACCTGCATCGCTTTGAGTTTTGGAAGCTCGGCGTACCATGATTCAATAAGCCGCCAGTACGGTTTCACGAGAGTATCAACCGCATAACGTGATGGATCTTTGCCTTCATCGCGAATAATACGCGACACGGTCTTCCGGCACAGACCGCAATACGCAGCTATCTGCCGAATAGAAAGTTTCTCTGTTTGGTGGAGCTGCAGCACACGAGCAGCAAGTTCGTCATCTATCATGACAGCCTCCGCGAATAAAAGTAGATACAGAGGATGCCAGCATAGATCCGGTCATGGCGGTCGGGCTATCGTGTCTTGTATCACCCGCCGAGGAAGTCCAGTGGCGGCAAACGTAGTACTGTCAAAGCGTTTGAGGGTTATCTCGTCTTGTATCATGGAACCGGAAGTCACCGGCACCAGGAAAACCAGCTTCAGTAAAGGCTTTGCGGGTGGT
>Ga0209125_1001360_pt1 | contig 23312 bp, 19 predicted proteins | sample BarGraIncub1131A_FD_184503 | JGI IMG/M metagenome (GOLD analysis project Ga0209125, IMG submission 184503) | Arctic peat soil microbial communities from Barrow, Alaska - Barrow Graham LP Incubations 11-31A (SPAdes) (version 2) | ecosystem: Environmental > Terrestrial > Soil > Wetlands > Peat... | reverse complement strand
TACCCCGCCTCTTTCTAGTCATTTTTGCTTATTCCGTTACCTACTTAGCCTTCTTTTCTTTTCCCTTCTCTTTTTCCTTCTTTTCTTTCGGCAGTTCCAGGCGCGGTTCCTTGGCCGCCCGGTAGAGGAGCAGCGTCCTGCCGAGCACCTGCGCCAGGTCCGCACCGCAGGCCGCACTGAGCTCGTCGCCTACCTGGTGACGGTCCATCATGCAGCTTTCCAGAATCTTCACCTTGATAAGTTCGTGGCTGGCGAGCGCCTCGTCGGTCTCCTTGATCAGCGATGCGCTGACATCACCCTTGCCGACGGTGATGACCGGTTTCAATGAGTGGCCCAACCCGCGGAGAAATCTCTTCTGTTTTCCTGTCAACATGCCTGTTCTTCCTTTGTAACTTCTGCATTACCCGGCAAGCGGTGCCTGAAAAACCGCCGACCTCTGCACAAAGCCTTTTAAATTTTCTGAAACGGTCCGTGATGTATAGCATTTTGCGTGTCATATGGCAAGAAGGCAACGCCGGCTAATGCCGTGTGGCGAGTATACTCTGCGCTGAGAGGTATATGCACACAGAAATACCATATATATTTTGGGATCCTCTGGTCCGGTATCTCGGATCGGGCGGAAATGCTTTAGGGTCAGGGAGGTTCGGGCTGTTTTACGGCGCCGGCGCGGAGCTGGCACGGATATGGCAAAAGTGCCGACCGTACATCCTTACCTGTATCAGGAGGCGATCAAGGTGCTTTATAAATCGGTAAACGAATCCTTCAACGAATTCATCATCAACAGGAGCGACCCCAAGTGCATCAGATGCAAGGTCTGCGTCAGGCAGTGCTCCTACGGTGTCCACTCCTATCTCGACGAGGAAGACGTCCTGGTCGAGGACAGCTCCGCCTGCATCGGCTGCCGCCGCTGCTCGTCGTACTGCCCCACGGGAGCCATCACCATCAAGGAAAACGAGGAGACCTTCAAGCGGAACGCCTCGTGGTCCGGCGCCCATATCAGGAACCTCTACGCCCAGGCCGACAGCGGCGGGATACTCCTTGCCGCCATGGGAAACCCGGCCGATTACCCGATCTATTGGGACCACCTGCTGCTGGATGCCTCCCAGGTGACCAACCCCTCCATCGACCCGCTGCGCGAGCCTATGGAACTGCGCACCTACCTCGGCAAGAAGCCGCACAAGGTCGAGATCGTCCGGGACGAGAAGACCGGCAAGGCTACGCTTAAGACTAAGCTTCCTCCCCAGTTGAAGCTGGAGTATCCCTTCATATTTTCCGCCATGAGCTACGGCGCGCTGAACCTGAACGCCCACAGGGCCATGGCCGCCGCGGCCGAGGAACTCGGGACCCTGTACAACACCGGCGAGGGCGGGCTCCATAAGGATCTCTATCGCTACGGCAAGAACGTGATCGTCCAGGTCGCCTCGGGTCGTTTCGGCGTCAGCGAGCAGTACCTGAACGCCGGGGTCGGCATCGAGATCAAGGTCGGGCAGGGCGCCAAACCCGGCATCGGCGGGCATCTTCCCGGCGAAAAGGTGAACGGGGAGATCTCCGAGACCAGGATGATCCCGGTCGGCTCCGACGCCATCTCGCCGGCGCCGCACCACGACATCTACTCCATCGAGGACCTGCGCCAGCTGATCTACGCCCTGAAAGAGGCGACCAACTACGAGAAGCCGGTTTCGGTCAAGATCGCCGCGGTGCATCACATCGCCGCCATCGCCTCGGGCGTCGCCCGGGCCGGCGCCGACATCATCACCATCGACGGTTTCCGTGGGGGGACCGGTGCCGCTCCCCAGGTGATCCGCGACAACGTCGGGATTCCGATGGAACTCGCGCTCGCCGCAGTCGACGCGCGCCTGCGCGACGAAGGTATCAGGAACCAGGTCTCCATCGTGGTCGGCGGCGGGGTACGGAACTCCGGCGACGCCATCAAGGCGATTGCCCTGGGCGCCGACGCCATCAACCTCGGCACCTCCGCGCTGCTGGCCATGGGGTGCACCCTCTGCCAGCGCTGCTACACCGGCAAGTGCCCCTGGGGGATCACCACCAACAACACCTACCTGGCCAAGCGGCTCAACCCCGAGATCGCCGCGGAGAAGCTGGTGAACCTGATCCACGCCTGGGGTCACGAGATGAAGGAGATCCTCGGCGGCATGGGGCTGAACGCCCTGGAATCCCTGCGCGGCAACCGTTACAAGCTGCGCGCCGTCGGCCTTTCCGAAAAGGACATGAACCTGCTCGGCGTCATGCCCGCGGGAGAGTAGAGTCAATTTTGGGTTTTGAGTTTTGGGTTTTGGGTTGAACCCAAGACTCGGATTCGGCACTCGACACAGGGTTGCGAACTTAAATCGGAACCAAAACTCACTCTTCAGGACTCGATTACTGGGTTTTGGTTGTAACTCAGAACTCAAAACTCAAAACTGATTTTAGAGGTCTTGCATGAAACGTATCTATTCCATAGAAGATGCCTGCATCGGCTGCCACCTTTGCGAGGTCGCCTGCATCACCGAGCATTCGCGCTCGAAGGACCCGGTCCGGGCGTTCCTGCACGAGGCGGTGCGTCCCATCTCCCGCTGCACCGTCGAGGAGTGGGACGGCGGCGTGATCTCGCTTTCCACCAACTGCCGCCACTGCGACGAGCCGGACTGCCTGAGGGCCTGCATCTCGGGCGCTATCCAGAAGGACGACGCGGGTTTGGTTCAGCTGGACGTCGAGCAATGCATTGGCTGCTGGTCCTGCGTCATGGCCTGCCCCTACGGCGCGGTGCAGAGGAACCTGAAGGCGAAGAAGGCCAACAAGTGCGACCTCTGCCCCGACAGGGAAAACCCGGCATGCGTCGACGCCTGCCCCAACCGGGCGCTGGTGTACAAGGAGGGGAGCCAGAAATGAATTACGTCATCATCGGAAATTCCGTAGCCGCCATTGGCGCCGTCAGGGGGATCAGGAAGATCGACGCGGACGGCACCATCACGGTTCTCTCCAGGGAAAACCACGTGGCGTACGGCCGCCCGCTCATCTCCTATCTGCTGGGCGGCACGGTGACCGAGAAGCGGATGCCCTACCTGCCGGCCGATTTCTACGAAAAAAACCGGGTGAACCTTCTGCTGGGCGCCGAGGTGGTTGCCCTGGACTGCGCCAAGTCCCGGGTCTGCCTTTCAGGCGGCGACTCCATCCCCTACGACCGGCTCCTTATCGCCACCGGCGGAGACCCGTTCGTCCCCCCCATCGAGGGGATGGCCGGCAAGGAAAAGGTCTTCACCTTCACCACCTGGGATGACGCTGCCAAGCTCAAGGGGCTTGCCAACGACATCAACAGGGTCGTCGTGATCGGCGGAGGGCTCATCGGTCTCAAGGCCGCCGAGGGCCTGTCCCAGCTGGAAAAGCAGGTGACCATCGTCGAACTCGCCGACCGGATCCTCTCCGCCGCCTTCGACCGCACGGCGGGGCGTATCGTGGCCAAGAAGATGAAGGCCAACGGCATCGAGGTCATGCTTGAGGATACCGTGGTAAGGATCGACGGAAACGGCTCCGAGATCACCGGCGTGACGCTCAAGTCCGGCGATTTCATCCCGTGCGACACCGTGGTCGTCGCCATCGGCGTGCGTCCCGCGGCGGGCTTTCTGAAGGGAAGCGGCGTCGAGGTGAACCGCGGGGTGGTGGTGGGCGACACCATGGAGAGTTCGGTCCCGGGGATCTTCTCGGCTGGCGACGTCGCCGAGGCGCGCGACTTCTTTTCCGGCACCAAGAACCCGATGCCGATCTGGCCCGACGCCTACATCCAGGGGGACGTCGCAGGGATCAGCATGGCCGGCGGCGAGAAGGGGTACCAGGGCGGACTCGCCATGAACTCCATCGAGCTCTTCAAGGTGCCGACCATTTCCATGGGGATCACCAACCCGGAGCCGGGCGACCGCTACGAGGTGCACACCTACCAGGACCTGGAGAGCTACCAGTACCGGAAGATCGTGCTGGAGGATGGCGTCCTGGTCGGGGTCGTCATGGTCAGTAACGTGGACCGGGCCGGGATCTTCGCGGGGCTGATCCGCGACAAGGTCGCCGTGGACCCCTTCAAGGAGCACCTGCTGGCGCCGGATTTCGGCTTCATCCATCTGACCAAGGAGATCCGCAGCTCGCTTTTCGCCCCACTGGGAAAAACAGATTAAGATTGAGATTAAGATTAAGTTTTTAGGCACAGATAAAACTGTTTACTCGGATCAGGTTGGATGAAGGTTGCTGCGAGGCTGCAAGGGGACATACTACGGTTCCCTCCTCAATCTTAATCTCAATCTTAATCTGCTTCATGGAGACCTAATGAAAAGAAAACCCACCCATATCTTCGAGAAGGACATATCCAACTGCGGCCTGACCGGCTTCATCGCCAAGAACGGCGAACTGGTCGGCGGAGAAGTCATCATGCGCTCCATAGCGCTCATGCATGACCGCGGCAACGGTCTGGGCGGCGGCTTCGCCGCCTACGGGATCTATCCGGATTTCAAGGAATTCTTCGCCTTCCACCTGATGTACGAAAGCTCCATGGCGCAGCAGCTCACCGAGGAATACCTGGACCAGAACTTCTTCGTCGAGCAGCAGGAGGATATCCCGACGCGCCGGGTCGCCGCGATCGTCAACCCTCCGGTCTTCAAGCGCTACTTCGTCAAGCCGCTGGAGACCGAGGATTACAAGGAAGCGGTCGATTTCCAGAATATGACCATAGAGGACGTGATCGTCAGCCATGTCATGCGGATCAACAACGAGATCGAGGGCGCCTTCGTGGTCTCCTCCGGCAAGAACATGGGGGCCTTCAAGGGGGTCGGTTATCCCGAGGAGATCGCCGACTTCTTCCGCCTCGAGGAGTACAGCGGCTACACCTGGACCGCGCACAACCGCTTCCCGACCAACACGCCGGGATGGTGGGGCGGCGCCCACCCCTTCACCCTTTTGGACTGGTCCATCGTGCACAACGGTGAAATCTCCTCCTACGGCATCAACAAGCGCTACCTGGAGATGTACGGCTACCTCTGCACCATGCTGACCGATACCGAGGTGGTCGCCTACATGCTCGACATGCTGATCAGGAAGCACGGCCTGAGCCCCGAACTCGCCTCCCTGGCGCTCGCCTCCCCCTTCTGGGACAGCATCGACCAGCTGGAGAAAGACGACCGGGAGCTTTTGACCGCCATCCGGCAGGTTTACGGTAGCGCCCTTTTGAACGGACCGTTCGCCATCCTCTTTGCCAGCAACCAGGGACTGATCGGCCTGAACGACAGGGTGAAGCTGAGACCCCTGGTCTGCGCCACCAAGGGGGAATTCGTCTACATGGCGAGTGAGGAGTCCGCCATCAGGGAGATCTGCCCGGCGCCCGAGAAGATCTGGTCCCCGCGCGGCGGCGAGCCGGTAGTCGTCAGGATGAACCCGGGAGTAATCTAAAAAACAGGTCAAGGTTAAGGTTAAGGTTGAGGAAAACAAGGAAAGGCTGTCGGGTTGGTTGAGGTGGGACTTGACCTCAATCCTAATCTTGATCTGCCTCAAACCGGAGGAACATATAAATGCAGATAGATGCCAAGGGCGTGTACTACAAGGACCTTAACGCTCAGATCCGCGCGGCCGTCGCCGGCGGGGCGGAAACCATAACGCTTGACAACGTGAATGGCCAGTACTTCATCGGCGACGGCATCAACCGTCCGGTGACCATCACGGTGAACGGCGTGCCGGGAAATGATCTGGCGGCTTTCATGAACGGCGCCACCGTCATCGTGCGCGACAACGGCCAGGACAATATCGGCAACACCATGAACGCCGGCAAGGTCGTGGTGCACGGACACGCCGGGGACGTGCTCGGCTATGGCATGCGCGGCGGCAAGATCCACATCCTGAAGGATGTCGGTTACCGGATCGGCATCCACATGAAGTCCTACCAGGAGAACATGCCGGTGCTGATCGTGGGCGGCAACGCCGGCGATTTCTTCGGCGAGTACATGGCCGGAGGGGTGCTGGTGCTGCTCGGCATGTACTCCGATGTGCCGGGCAATCCGAAGCACGGTTTCAGCCTCGGGACCGGCATGCACGGCGGAACCATCTATGTGCGGGGCGGCGTCGACGAGTCCAAGCTTTCCCAGGAGGTTGGCGTCTTCGAGCTGAGCGCCACCGACGAGATGGGGCTGAAGAGCCACCTGGAAAACTACTGCGCCGATTTCGGTCTCGATGTCGAGGAGATGCTGCGGGAGCCGTTCGTGAAAATCCTTCCCAAGAGCAAGCGCCCCTACGGGAACATGTACTGCCCGATGCCGAGGTAGCAGAAACTAGGTTGAGGTCAAGATTAAGATTGAGGGAAATCTCCTCAAGTGGCGATCATCATCCGCCGGCAGGGTAACCAACTCTCCCCCATTTAGAAAAGGAGGGGCTAGGGGGAGTGGCGCAAAGAGTAGCACTGGCAGGGTTTGGCTAGCAAATCTTAATCTTAATCTCAATCTTGATCTGTCTTTTCGCCTTGACTCTTGCCGGTCGCGATGCTAAGTTCACTCAAATTTCAGGATGCCTTTTAATTTAGCCCCGTGAGGTTAGCAAAGGTGAGCATAAAGTACTCTTTACATTTGAAGTTAAAGTAAGAGCCTTTTCGCCTTTTGTGCGGGAGGGCTTTTTTTGTGCGGGACCCGGGAGCGATCCGGGAGCACCTTTTTGGATCTGACTATATGGTGACAATCGGCGCCTGAGCCGACAAGGGAGGTTGAGATGGCAGAAAATACCGTAATTCTGGACGGCACCGGGGTGAAAAGGGCGCTCACACGGATTGCCCATGAGGTTCTGGAAAAGAACAAGGGTGTCGAGGGGCTGGTGCTGGTCGGCATCAGGACCGGCGGCGTGCATCTCGCCCATGAGCTCGCGGCGCGCCTCCTCGATATCGAGGGTTTCGAGGTGCCGGTAGGTGCCGTCGATATCACCATGTACCGCGACGACATCAAGGGGCACGCGGAGCACCTGCCGGTCGGAAAGACCGAGCTTCCCTTTTCCGTCGAGGGGAAAAGGGTCGTGCTGGTGGACGACGTGCTCTTCACCGGAAGGACCATCCGGGCCGCCATGGACGCCATCATAGATCAGGGGCGCCCCTCGTGCATACAGCTGGCCGTGCTGGTGGACCGCGGTCACCGCGATCTCCCGATCCGCGCCGACTTCGTCGGCCGCAACGTGCCGACTAGCAGGAGCGAGAACATCGTGGTCGCCTTCGATGCTGAGAACCGCCCGACCGAGGTTATCCTGCAGAAATAAGCTGATCTATGCCACCCTGCAACTGGCTAGTCCCCCTTTGTCAAAGGGGGATTTAGGTGGATTTGCTTTTAGCGGCAACTTCAAATCCCCCCTTTGCAAAGGGGGAAAATCAGTCCCGGCATCTTCTTACCGCGAAGCGCGCCAAGCGCTGTGCGAAAATTGTTTTCAGGGGGTATTCATGGGGTTCAGGCACAAAGACATCATCGCCCTTAAGGATCTGACCAGGGAGGAGATCGAACTGCTCCTCAACACGGCGGACAGCCTCGACGAGATCAACCGCCGCGACATCAAGAAGGTGCCGACCCTGCGCGGCAAGACCGTGGTGAACCTTTTCTACGAGGCCTCCACCAGGACCCGCACCTCCTTCGAGATCGCCGCCAAGAGGCTCTCCGCCGACACGGTGAACATCACCGCCTCCACCAGTTCGGTGACCAAGGGCGAGACCCTCTCGGACACCGCCCACAACCTGCTCGCCATGAAGCCGGACATCATCGTCATGCGCCACTCCGTTTCCGGGGCCCACGAGTACCTCTCCAAGAGGGTCTCCTGCTCCGTGATCAACGCCGGCGACGGCGCCCATGAACATCCGTCCCAGGGGCTTTTGGACCTGCTCACCATACGCCAGAGGTTCGGTAAGCTGGCGGGGCTCAAGGTGGCGATCGTCGGGGATATCACCCACAGCAGGGTGGCGCGCTCCGACATCTACGGCCTCACCACCATGGGGAGCCAGGTTTTCCTCGCCGGGCCTCCCACCATGATGCCGATCGGCATCGAGCGGCTCGGCAACGTCACGGTCTGCAAGGACATGCGCGAGGCGGTGGACCAGGCGGACGTGGTGATCATGCTGAGGATACAGCTGGAGCGCCAGGGGAAGACCCTGGTTCCGAGCATGCGCGAGTACTCCCGCTATTTCGGACTCAGTCCGGAACTGCTGACCCTGGCGAAAAAGGATGCCATGGTGATGCATCCCGGTCCCATCAACCGTGGGGTGGAGCTCTCCTCCGCGGTCGCCGACGGGGCGCAGTCCTACATCCTGAAGCAGGTGGAAAACGGCGTCGCCATCAGGATGTCGATGCTCTACCACGTCTGCGGCGGCGAACCGGCCGAAACCTAGAAGCCGTTCTACGTTCTACGTTCTACGTAATATCCCGCGAAATTTTTCCACAATTTTGGTGGGCGAGGTAGCTTTTCACTCGATCTCAACCTCAACCTTAACCTTGCCTTAAAGAGGTGCTTTGAGATGAATCTGTTGATAATTGGCGGGCGCTTGATAGATCCCTCCCAAGGGATAGACGAAGTCATGGACATCCTGATCGCCGACGGCGTGGTCCTGGAACTGGGACGCGGCCTGAGCGCGCCGGATGGAACCGATCGTATCGACGCCGCGGGCCTTATCGTCACCCCGGGGCTGATCGACATGCACGTGCACCTGCGCGATCCCGGCCTTGAGTACAAGGAGGATATCGCCACCGGAAGCCGCGCCGCCGCCGCCGGCGGCTTCACTTCCATCGCCTGCATGCCGAACACCCAGCCGGTGAACGACAATAAGGCGGTGACCTCCTATATCCTGAACAAGGCGAGAAACGAGGCGCTGGTCAACGTGCTTCCGGTCGGCTCCATCACCCGCGGCAGCAAGGGGGAAAGCCTCGCCGAGATGGGCGAGCTCAAGGAGGCGGGGTGCGTCGCGGTTTCCGACGACGGGAAACCGGTGGAGAGCGGCGAGCTGATGCGCCGCGCGCTGGAGTACGCCAAGGGGGTCGGCATCGCGGTGATCTGCCACTCCGAGGAACTCTCGCTGGTGGGGGAGGGGGTGATGAACGAGGGGTTCGTCTCCACCGAGCTCGGCCTCAAGGGGATCCCCTGGGCCGCCGAGGACATAGCTGTCGCCCGCGAGGTCTACCTGGCCGAGTTCACCGGAGCCCCGGTGCATATCGCCCACATCTCCACGGCGGGATCGGCGCGCATCATCCGCGATGCCAAGGCGCGCGGGGTTCAGGTCACCTGCGAGACGGCGCCGCACTATTTCACCCTGACCGACGATGCGGTGCTCGGCTACAACACGAACGCCAAGATGAACCCGCCGCTGCGGGGTGCCTCAGACCTCGCCGCCATGAAGGCAGGACTTGCCGACGGCACCATCGACGCCATCGCCACCGACCACGCGCCGCACCACTCTGACGAGAAGGACGTGGAATTCAACGTCGCGCTGAACGGCATCGTGGGGCTGGAAACCTCGCTCTCCCTTTCGCTCCGGCTGGTTGAGGAGGGGTGTCTGGACCTTAAGGCTCTGGTGTCATGCATGTCATGCAACCCGGCAAGGATACTCGGCTTGGAGCGCGGCACGCTGAAGCCGGGCGCCGTCGCCGACGTCACCGTTATTGATCCGCTCAAGGAGTGGCAGGTGAGCGCCGAGAAGCTCGAATCGAAGTCGAAGAACACCCCTTTCTTGGGGTGGCAGATGAAGGGTGTCGCCGCCTATACCATCGTCAAGGGGCAGGTGGTGCACAAGGGGATCTGACGCCCCGGTTGTTCAGTCACACTTCAGGTCGCGTCCCAAAAGGCGCGACGAAAAGCAATAGAACGGATTCGGGAGATAGATACATGAAAGCAGTACTGGCTCTGGCGGACGGCCGGATTTTCACGGGCAAGGCGTTCGGCGCATCGGGCGAAACAACGGGCGAGGTGGTGTTCAACACCGCCATGTCGGGATATCAGGAAGTGCTGACCGACCCCTCCTACAAGGGGCAGATGGTCACCATGACCTATACCCAGATCGGGAACACCGGGATCAACCCGGAGGACGTGGAGAGTGGCCAGCTGCACCTGTCGGGGTTCATCGTCCGGGAATACCTGGACTGCTACTCCAACTGGCGCGCGACCATGAGCCTGGACGCCTACCTGAAGGAGAACGGCGTGGTCGGCATCCAGGGGATCGACACCCGGGCGCTGACCCGGCACCTGCGCGACAAGGGCGCCCAGAACGGCGTCATCTCCACGGTCGATTTCGACCCGGAGAGCCTGGTGGCCAAGGCTCGCGCCATCCCCTCCATGTCGGGACTCGACCTCGCCTCGGGTGTTAGCTGCACGGAACCGTACCACTGGACCCAGGGGGTCTGGGACCTCTCCAGCGGTTATCCCGAGGTGGACCGGAAGCTTCTCAAGTACAAGGTCGTCGCCTACGACTTCGGCATCAAGCTGAATATCCTGCGTTGCCTTGTCTCAGCCGGCTGCGACGTGACCGTCGTGCCCGCTACCTTCCCGGCGCAATCTGCCCTCGATATGAAACCGGACGGCATCTTCCTTTCCAACGGCCCGGGGGACCCGGAGCCGATGAAGGAGGTGATCGAGAACCTCAAGGCGTTCGTCGGGAAGAAGCCGATCTTCGGCATCTGTCTCGGGCACCAGCTGCTGGGGTTGGCACTCGGCGGGAGTACCGTGAAGCTCAAGTTCGGAAACCACGGCTCCAACCTCCCGGTCATGGACCTGGCCACCCGCAAGGTGGAGATCACCGCGCAGAACCACGGCTTTTCCGTGGACATAGAGTCGCTCTCCCAGGTCTGCGAACTGGCACATGTGAACCTGAACGACCAGACCGTGGAGGGGATGCACCACAAGTCGCTCCCCATCTTCTCCGTGCAGCACCACCCCGAGGCGTCTCCCGGCCCGCACGACTCCAACTACCTGTTTGATAGGTTCGTAGAGATGATGGAGAAGGAGAAGAAATAAGGTTGAGGTTGAGGTTGAGGTTGAGGTTGAGGTTGAGGTTGAGGTTGAGAAACAGCTTTTCTCTTAACCTCGGTCTCGGCCTGAAGTTTTTCTCTTAACCTCAACCTTAACCTAAACCTGATTCTTTATGAGTTACATTGATCTGTACCATAGCGGCGAGCTGGTCCGGCGCGTCAAGGCTGCCTACGCCCGCCTGGCATGCTGCGACCTCTGCCCGCGCGACTGCCGCGTGAACCGCCTGGCGGGCGAGGTCGGTTTCTGCGGCGGCGGCAGGATGCCGCGCATCGCCTCGGCCGCCATGCACCGGGGCGAGGAACCGCCCATTTCAGGGAGCAGGGGGTCGGGCACGATTTTCCTGTCCGGCTGCACGCTCAACTGCCGGTTCTGCCAGAATTTCCCCATCAGCCAGTTGAGAAACGGCAGCGATCTTTCCATTGGCCTTTTGGCCGCGAAGATGCTCGGGCTGCAGAAAAAGGGCGCCCATAACCTAAACTTCGTGACCCCCAGCCACTTCACTCCGCAGATACTGGCCTCGCTCCATCTCGCGATCCGCCGGGGGTTCCGTCTCCCGATCGTCTGGAACACGAGCGGCTACGAGCGGCTCGACACGCTGAGACTTCTGGACGGCGTGGTGGATATCTACCTGCCGGACATGAAGTACGCCTCGGAAGAGGAGGCGCGGGCGCTCTCCGCGGCGCCGGGTTATCCCGCCCTGAACCGCGCCGCGGTGGCCGAGATGCTCCGCCAGGTGGGGCATCTGGAATGCGATGCTGATGGGGTCGCCCAGCGCGGGCTGATCGTCAGGCACCTGGTCCTGCCGCAGCGAAAGGCCGGCAGCGCCGAAACGCTTCGCTACATCGCGCGGGAGTTAGGTGTAGAGACCCACATAGCGCTGATGAGCCAGTACTTCCCGGCGCACCTTGCCTCGGAGACCCCGGGGATCGCTAGAAGGGTAACACCCGAGGAGTACCGCGAGGCGGTTTCAGTACTTGAGGAGTGCGGGCTGGAAAACGGCTGGGTGCAGGACGAGCCTGGCATTTAAACCCTTAATCCATGTGCCAGTTCTGACTTTGCCAGATTTAGCTTATACATGCCGACCAATTAAGAGGCGGACCATCCGCCCTACAGAAGGAGATAGTTTCAATGCCTAAACGTACCGACATCAAGAAGATCCTCATCATCGGCGCGGGGCCGATCGTCATCGGCCAGGCCTGTGAGTTCGACTACTCGGGGACCCAGGCGTGCAAGGCGCTCAAGGAAGAGGGATACCAGGTGGTTCTGCTGAACTCCAACCCGGCGACCATCATGACCGATCCCGACTTCGCCGACGCCACCTACATCGAGCCGGTCACCCCGGAGATCCTCGCCGCCATCATCGAGAAGGAGCGCCCCGACGCGCTGCTGCCGACCCTGGGCGGACAGACGGCGCTGAACACGGCGGTGGCCGTGGCGGAGAACGGCATCCTGGAGAAGTTCGGGGTGGAACTGATCGGAGCCAAGCTTCCCGCCATCAAGATGGCCGAGGATCGGACCCTGTTCAAGGCCGCGATGCAGCGCATCGACCTCGCGGTCCCGAGGTCGGGGTTGGCCCACAACTACGTCGAGGCGATGGCCGTCATCAAGACGGTCGGCTTTCCCACTATCATCCGCCCCTCCTTCACCATGGGGGGAACCGGCGGCGGCATCGCCTACAACATGGAGGAGTACGAGCGGATGTCCATGGCGGGGATCGAGGCGTCGCCTACCGACGAGATCCTGGTGGAGGAGTCGCTCATCGGCTGGAAGGAATACGAGCTGGAAGTGATGAGGGACACCGCGGACAACGTGGTGATCATCTGCTCCATAGAGAACTTCGACGCCATGGGGGTCCATACCGGCGACTCCATCACGGTCGCCCCCGCCCAGACCCTCACGGACAAGGAGTACCAGATCCTGCGCGACGCATCGCTCAAGATCATCCGGGAGATCGGGGTGGATACCGGCGGCTCCAACATCCAGTTCGGCATCAACCCGAAGGACGGCCGGCTCATCGTCATCGAGATGAACCCGCGGGTATCCCGCTCCTCGGCGCTCGCCTCCAAGGCGACCGGCTTTCCCATCGCGAAGATCGCCGCCAAGCTCGCGGTCGGCTACACGCTGGACGAGCTCACCAACGACATCACCAAGGAGACGCTCGCCTGCTTCGAGCCGACCATCGACTACGTGGTGACCAAGATCCCGCGCTTCACCTTCGAGAAGTTCCCGGCCGCCGACGCCACCCTCACCACCCAGATGAAGTCGGTGGGCGAGGTGATGGCCATCGGCCGCACCTTCAAGGAATCGCTCCAGAAGGCGCTCCGCTCGCTGGAGACCGGCTCCTACGGTTTCGAGTCGCGCTTTTTCGGCGTCGGAGGGGACACCCGCCGCGCGCTTACCGACCGCGAGCGCTCCCAGCTCTTGGACAAACTGAGAACACCCAACTGTGACCGGATCTGGTACGTGGGGGATGCCTTCCGCTGCGGCATGACGGTGGAGGAGATCTTCGCGCTCACCTTCATCGACCCCTGGTTCCTGCACAACATCCGCCAGATCATCGAGAAGGAGGAGGAGCTTAAACAGGTCAAGGTTGATAAGGTCGAGGCTAAGGAAAAGCTCCGCGAGATCCTCTGGGAGGCGAAACGCTACGGCTTCGCCGACAAGTACCTGGGCCAGCTCTGGAACATCCCGGAACTGGAGGTGCGCGCGCTACGCCTTTCGGTCGGCGTGAAGCCGGTCTTCAAAAGGGTCGACACCTGCGCCGCCGAGTTCGTCGCCCACACCCCGTACCTCTACTCGACCTACGAGGAGGAGTGCGAGGCGGAACCGACCGACAGGAAGAAGATCATGATCCTGGGCGGCGGGCCGAACCGGATCGGGCAGGGGATCGAGTTCGACTACTGCTGCGTGCACGGGGTCTTCGCCCTGGCCGAGGACGGCTACGAGACCATCATGGTGAACTGCAACCCGGAGACGGTCTCAACCGACTACGACACCTCGGACCGCCTCTACTTCGAGCCGCTCACCTTCGAGGACGTGCTGAACATCGTCGACGTGGAAAAACCGTACGGCGTCATCGTGCAGTTCGGCGGCCAGACCCCGCTGAAGCTCGCCGTCGCCCTGGAGGCGGCGGGGGTGCCGATCATCGGCACCTCTCCCGACGCCATCGACCGCGCCGAGGACCGGGAACGCTTCAAGGAGATGCTGCAGAAGCTATCGCTGCGCCAGCCCGAGAACGGCACGGCGCGCTCCTTCGAGGAGGCGGAAGTCGTCGCGAACCGGATCGGCTACCCCGTCGTGGTGCGCCCCTCCTATGTCCTGGGCGGGCGCGCCATGGAGATAGTCTACGACGAGGAGAACCTGCGCCGTTACATGAAGACCGCCGTGGAGGCCTCGCCCGAGCACCCGATCCTGATCGACAAGTTTCTCGACGAGGCGATCGAGATCGACGTGGACGCCCTGTGCGACGGTAAGGTCGCCGTCATCGGCGGGATCATGGAGCATATCGAGGAAGCCGGGATCCATTCCGGCGACTCCGCCTGCTCGCTTCCTCCCTACTCCATCCCTCGGGAGATCGCCGACGAGATCAGGCGTCAGACCAAGGTGATGGCGCTGGAACTGAACGTGAAGGGGCTCATGAACGTGCAGTTCGCCGTCAAGGGACAGGACATCTACATCATCGAGGTGAACCCGCGCGCCTCGCGCACCTCGCCCTTCGTCTCCAAGGCGACCGGCCGCCCCCTGGCCAAGATCGCCGCCCGGGTCATGGCGGGCAAGACCCTGGCGGAGCTCGGCGTCACCGAGGAGATCGTGCTGGCCCATTTCTCGGTGAAGGAGTCGGTGTTTCCCTTCGCCAAGTTCCCCGGGGTGGATACCATCTTGGGCCCCGAGATGAAGTCGACCGGCGAGGTGATGGGGATCGGCCCGACCTTCGCCGAGGCCTTCGCCAAGGCGCAGTCCGGCGCCGGAGTGAAGCTTCCCGCCAGTGGAAAGGTGTTCATCAGCGTGAAGGACGGGGACAAAAAACATATTGTCAGTACAGCAAAAAGATTGTATGATCAGGGCTTCGAACTGGTTGCCACGCGCGGCACCGCGACCTATCTGCAGGAGAAGGGGATCGCGGTGCAGGTGGTTAACAAGGTGCTCGAGGGGCGGCCGCACATCGTGGACGCCATCAAGAACAACGAGATCTGCATGGTGATCAACACCACCCATGGCGCTCAGGCAGTGGCGGATTCCTTTTCCATCCGCAGGAACACCCTGATCAACAACGTGGCCTATTACACCACTACTTCAGGCGCCCGGGCGGCGGTGGACGGCATCATCGCCACCTCGCAGTCGAAGCTGGCGGTGAAGTCGATACAGGAATACCTGAAGTAGAGAGCTTGAACAGGGAACGCGAAGTCGAGCGTTCCCTTTCATTAATAAGATAACCAATCTACGGGGGGGCCTACAGGGTTCCCTACAAGTCCACCAAGGAGCAGAGATCGATGTCACAGACCTTACCATTGACCAAGGAGAGTTTTGAGTTTCTTCAGGAGGATCTGAAACGCCTGATAAAGGAAGAGCGCCCCAAGGTTATCCAGGATATCGCCGAGGCCAGGGCGCACGGCGATCTTTCCGAGAATGCCGAGTACGACGCGGCCAAGAACCGGCAGGGTTTCATCGAGGGGCGCATCATCGAACTGGGCGACAAACTGGCGCGCGCCTACGTGGTCGACCTTTCCAACCTTAAGCCGGACAAGGTCGTCTTCGGCGCCACGGTGACCGTCTATGACACGGCAACCGAGGAGGAGATCACCTACAAGATCGTCGGCGAGGACGAGGCGGACATCAAGCTCTTGAAGATATCCTGCACCTCCCCGGTCGGCAAGGCCCTGATCGGCCACAAGCTGGACGACACCGTGAAGGTGACCGTACCTTCCGGCACCAGGGAGTACGAGATCATGGAAATCAGGTACGAATAGATAATCAGGACCGGCTCTCATTAACTTAACGACTAAACGACTAATAACCAGGAGATCTACATGAGTCAGGTAACGAAGGACATGACATTCGCGGCAGTGATGAGGATGCACCCGGACGTGGTCAAGGTGCTCGGCAAGTACAACCTCGGCTGCATCGGCTGCATGGGCGCGCAGAACGAGTCCCTGGAGCAGGGGTGCGCCGCCCACGGCATCAACGTCGAGGAGATCCTCACCGACATCAACGCGCTTTTCCCCTAGACCGTCAGCTACCGGACGCTCGGGTTTAACCCGGCGTCCGGCACTCTCGCCAACCTTTCCATGCCGATCATCACCCTTTCCCCAGACGGAACCATCCCGCTTCCGGAGGAGCTCAGAGATTCCCTGACGCTCAAGTCCGGTGACCCTCTCTCCGTCGAGCTCGTCGATGGCGCCCTTCGCATCTCTCCGCAGGAACCTCCCAAGATAACCAGGAAAACCGCGACAGCCAAGAGCGCCCCGACTCCCGCCGGCGAGGAGCTGCATACCCCGATCCGCTTCATCAAGGGGGTGGGGCCGAAGCTTGCCGAGGCCCTTGCCAAGAAGGGGATCGCCACGGTCGAGGACGCACTCTACCTGCTGCCGCACCGCTACGAGGACCGCCGCGAACTGAAGGGGATCTCCCGCCTGCGTCCTGGCGGCACAGAGTCTTTCTTCGCCACTGTGGTCTCCGCCGCGCCGCAGACCACCAAGGGTGGGAGGGGGTACTTCGAGGTGATCGTCAGCGACGAATCCGGGAGCCTCGCGCTCAAGTGGTTCCATTTTCATCCGACCTACATGAAAAAGAACTGGCTCCCCGGGCGGCGCGGCATCTTCATCGGCGAGCTGGCGCAGTTCGGCCCCCAGCGCGAGATGCACCACCCGGAGGTGGAGTGGGCGGCAGAGGGCGAGGGTATCGCCCAGGTGATGGCGCGCGACCCCGATAATTTCGGCAGGATCCTCCCGGTCTACCCGCTGACCGAGGGGGTGGGGCAAAAGCTGATGCGACGCATCATGCGGGACGTGGTGCAGCTTTTCAGCCGCTTTCTCACCGGCGCCCTTCCCGGGGATCTCGTCCGGCGCCAGGGACTGCTGTCGCTTCCCGTTGCCCTTCGCGAGGCCCACGCGCCCGATGCCTCCAGCAACGTGGTCGAGCTTAACGAGGGGCGCGGCGAGGCGCATCGCTCGCTCGCCTTCGACGAGCTGTTCTTCCTGCAGCTGGGGCTTGCCCTCAAGAAGCGTGGCGTGGCCCTCGAGGACGGCATCGGTTTCCAGGTGACGCACCGCTACACCAAGGAACTCCTGAAGCTGCTGCCATTCGCCCTTACCGGCGCGCAGCGAAGGGTTCTCTCGGAGATAAAGGCGGACATGATCTCGCCGCACCCGATGCACCGGCTGGTGCAGGGGGATGTCGGCTGCGGCAAGACGCTGGTGGCCCTCATGGCGGCTCTTATCTGCGTGGAGAACGACTACCAGGTGGCCATCATGGCGCCCACCGAGCTGCTCGCCGAGCAGCACTACCTGAACATCCACGGTTTCTGCGCACAGCTCGGCATCAGCGTGGCGCTCCTCACCGCGAGCGTCAAGGGAAAGGGGGACACCCTGGAGCGGATCGCCTCGGGCGAGGTCCAGATCGTGGTCGGGACCCACGCGGTGATCCAGGAAAAGGTGGAGTTCCACCGGCTGGGACTGGGTGTCATCGACGAGCAGCACCGTTTCGGCGTGGTGCAGCGCTCCCTCCTGAAGCGAAAGGGCGCCAACCCAGACATCCTGGTCATGACCGCGACCCCCATCCCGCGCACCCTCTCCATGACCGTTTTCGGCGATCTTTCCCTCTCGGTCATCGACGAGCTTCCGCCGGGGAGATCCCCGGTCGAGACCCGCGTCGCGCGGGAAGGACGCCGCCCTGAAGTCTACGCGGTGGTGCGCGACGAGGTAGGGAAGGGGAGGCAGGCCTACATCATCTATCCGCTCGTCGAGGAGTCCGAGAAGAGCGAGCTGAAGGCGGCGGTTCAGATGGCGGCGCATCTGGCGGGGGAGGTCTTCGCCGGCCTGCGGGTCGCCGTGCTGCACGGCAGGATGAGCGCGCTCGAAAAGGAGGCGGTGATGACCTCCTTCAAGGCTGGCGAGACCGACATCCTGGTCGCGACAACCGTCATAGAGGTTGGCATCGACGTCCCCAACGCGACGGTGATGATCATCGAGCACGCCGACCGGTTCGGCCTCTCCCAGCTGCACCAGCTGCGCGGGCGGGTGGGGCGCGGCAGCGAGCGGTCGCGCTGCATCCTCCTGACCGGGGAGAGGCGCTCCGAGGATGGCGCCCGGCGGTTGGCGGTGATGGTCGGAAGCTGCGACGGTTTCGTCATCGCCGAGGAGGATCTCAAGATCCGCGGCCCGGGCGATTTCCTGGGAACCAGGCAGGCGGGGCTGCCAGAGCTGAAGGTGGCCGACATCCTAAGGGACGGCGGGGTGCTGGAGCAGGCGCGCCGGGAGGCGTTCGCCCTCGTTGAGGGCGACCCCGAGCTGAGCGCCCCCGGAAACGACCGGCTGCGCGCCGAGTTGGCCCTGCGCTGGGGCGGCAGGCTGGAACTCGCCTCCATTGGGTGAAATCCCCATCAGGTAAAATACGTTAAAGGCCACGGTCCTCTGATGATTGCGCCATGGCCTTTTTTTAAGCGGATATTTCCTGAATCCAGGTGTTTCAAATTATGGCCCAGCCGAGCGCCTTATTGATGGCCGTCCGGAAAACACCGGCAATCGCATTCCAGATATCCTCAGCTATCTGGAGCGTGATTATCGCCAGAGAGCGCAGGCGCGTTCGCGCCACCATCTTTTGGTCTTCAAGGTACACACGGGCGTCATTCTCGTTGAACTCGCCGGTTAGTTTCTTCTTCGCGATGAATTCAATATCGTTCACGAGCCCCTTGGAAATATTCTCGATAATGTCCCTTACCTCTGACCAATCATCGGTTATTACGGCCTTGGCGGCTATTAGTGCTTCCTGGATCACATTATCGAAATTCACCTTATTGATTGTTGTCATGTCAGTACCCTCCTCGTTTGTTGATTATTTGTTTTTCTTGAAACCTTCAGCTTTTTGAATTGCCAATATCGTGTCGAAAATAGCTATCTTTCTCCCCTCCCAATTCGATTTCTTGAGAATTCGCTTGCCTTGAGTAAAGCTATCGTCTCTATGCTGATCTCTCCATTTAAGAACGGTACATTTCAAATCGACGAAATTCATTGCGGTCAAACTCACTTTTCCCAGTTCCTGAACTAATTCCGGGCAGGACGATGGAATGGACTTGTCGATTACGTCATTCAAACTGTTTTGGATATTACTACCCATGGAATCAACCGCTTGACTGTTAGCCATAGCTCGCAGTATCAGTGCATCCGAATCCAAAAACAGCGCGAGATACTTGGGCTCAAAAGCCGTTATGTGACCCGGGTGCTCCGCAGGTTTCGCGATTTCCGCACGCTGCTCATCAGTCACCGGACTTACCAACTTGCCTTGTTCAATCATCTCGGCTGCTTTCTTATAGAAGGCTTCAGTGTCATTGAAAAGTTTTTCGTCGTAAGGTTGTACTAGCTTCACGGTGCAGGCGGGAAGCAGAAAAGACAGCAAGCAGACCATAGTAAGCCTTGCACCTGCACTTACTTTGAATGCCGTCAGCAAAGATTTTATTCCCATGTTGTCCTCCCTTGACCCTGAATTGATATTCGATATTCCCTTGAATTGAGTTGAAGAACCGAAGTACTAGGCTGCTAACCTCAATGGTTACTTGCTTAGCATCATGTTGCCACTGGATAAACGCCTTTAGCTCTGCGGCGTGGTTTGGGTTGCTTCGCTGCTTTTGAGGTCCGACTTGTATTTCTCGGCCTGCTGCTGAAGCCGTTCAAACAACAAGCCCTGCGTCAAACCGAAGACCGCGGCCATCAAGAGACCGATGATATTCTTGTGTAGATCGAAAATATCTTCCAACTGCCGAACGAGGGTTTGAGAAGGAGCCGTCGTGACCTTGGGCGAAGCCTGATTGTCGGCGGATGTCTTCGCCGGCGAGCTGATATTGAGGAAGAAACTTTTCTCCACCGACGAACCGGTGCTGTCCTTTACTTGAGCGGTAAATTTTATTGATTCGAGTCTTTTCGCTGACTCTGGTATCTTAGGCAACCTGGCGATCAAATCGCCCGTCGCTTTCAGTTCCATCCCTTCGGGTAGCGGGCCGTTGCTGGCGGACCAACTGTAAGGAGGTGTTCCTCCCGCGGCATCAAAACTCTGATGGTAAAGTTTCTCGAAGACCCCATTAGTCAACCTTGGCGGCGTGGTGATTGTCAGCGGCGCGGTAATCGCCGAATATGAAGATCCGATCATCTGCGGCATCGCCATGAGAACCACTCCGCCGATGGCCGCCAATCCGCAGAATAACGGCATGGTGACCAGGCGAGCCGACGACAACCCGTAGTCTTCCACGGCCGTGTCATTCTGGGACACACTGCGCAACTGATTCAATAACCCGATGGTCGCCCCCACCAGATAGAACGTCGAGACGGCGGTAACCGCGGTTTGCTGCGCCCCCATGATGATGGCGATTGCCAGCAGCGAGTACGCCGTCATCCCGTGAAGACCATCGTGGCGATGAGGCGATTGCGGGCCACGATCAGCCCGTTCCAACGCCCGTCACGAAATTCGTTGATCGCACCGCGCACGTCGCGCAGGACGGCTCGCGCCTGTGTCTTCGGATTCGAATAGCCGCTGTGAGCGCCAGTTCCGGAAGCCAGCGCGGAAGCGGGTGCGGCCGATACTGATAGCCCATGGGGCGGAGCAGGATGCGGTTGCGCGTTGATCGTCACCGTGAACGCCTTGGTGGCCGTGACGTTGGCACTGTCCGTGACCCGCGCGATAAAAATGGTTGCCACGTTTGTCGTCGAATTAGGCGTGCCGCTGATTATTCCATCAGGACTTAATACCAGACCCTTTGGAAGCGGGTGCCGGCTAAGCGACCAATGGATGGGCGGCGTACCGCCGCTGGCTGCCAGTGTCTGTGAGTATGGCGTCGATTGATAACCTTCCTGCAACAGGGACGGCGTGGTAATGACAAGCGGCAAGGCCGTTGCCGGAGCTCCCAGGAGGTATTTATTCGCCGTCGGGTCAATGACGTCAACGGCATGTCGTAACCGTGCAATCAGGTCATCGCTGTGGTCGATCTTGGAACCTTGGAGGCGCAACAGGTCATTGAGCGCTCCGGCTATGACTGTTTCCTGGGGTGCCACCTCAATCATCGCTTCCTCAGCCCGGTGCAGCCGGTTCCAGGCATTGATGTAGCCTCTTGCCAAGGCCCAGATCAAACCCCTTTGCTTGAGATCTGCATCAATATGGAGTTCTTGAGCCTTTGCCTGCTCCCAAGCCGTAATCAAGCATGGGTCACTGGGAAAACCAGTCACTGGGCATAGAACATCCAGTTGCGACTTCAATTGAGCCAATCGCTGTCCAAGTACTCCGTAGCTGCTCGGGATGGCATGCTCGGCTGAGGTGAATCTAAGGCAGAACATGGCCAAAATCATCCAGGCAAAAATGGCAACGCCCGAGCCCAGGAACGGGGCATATATCGGCTCAATGGGCACCGTCCAAGGCGCGAGAAAAATCAGCACCGTCGTGATCGCCGCCGCTCCTGGCAGGAAAGCGGCTATGGCGATCAGCGCGGCGCCATAGCTGCGCAGCTGTTGCAGCCAAAGGAAAGCGCCGAAGGCGCCAACGCCGAGGCATGCCAGTAAGCCAGCAAGGAAAGTCATGGTGTGATACTTGATGGTCGTGGTTAAGCAGGTGCCCGCACCAATGTGGCAAACCCACGCGGAGTACGCAGCGATCACGACACCGACACACCCGGCAACAATCCAGATTTCTCTTTTTCTCCTCATAGCTCCCCCCGTGACTGTATAACCTGGTTCCATTCGCAAACAACGCGAAATCCAACTGTCATTCATTGATCTTGCGGCTAAATAAAAATTCCTTCATGATTTATACTATTTCAATTAGGGTTGTCAAATGAAGTGTCGGTGGTTGATTTCGTTTATCACCAATGACATTCACCGCTAGGTTCACAGAGAAAAGTGGAGAAAATAGTCAGGAAAAATACCGGGCGTGGATGAGGAAATTGGAGGGGGCTTTATTCTCGGAGGATTGCAGCATCCATCAATGTCGATTCGCTTTTTGTAGGAACAGAATAGATAAGGCATTTGGCGGGAACGATAAAGGCCAAATGCAGGATCCTTTTTTAAAATCAGGGAGCACGATGCCGGGACAGCGCTCCCTCACTCTTCCTGGCCCTTAGTCGCGTTCTCTGAAGACAACAAGGGGGAACCAATTTCCCGGTTCCCCCTTGTTTGTTGTACAGATAGAAGCAGTGTCAGCCCGGTCAAGAGCAACTCTCAGCCTTACACCGAACTGCGCATGTCCTGGACCAGCGCCGCTATATCCTCGACCTTGGTCTCCCAGGAGCACATGAACCGTGCGCCTCCCGATCCGATGAAGGTGTAGAAGTGCCAGCCGCGACCGCGCAGGGCCTCCAGCGCCGCCGGCTCCATCTCCAGGAATACGGAGTTCGCCTGGCTTGGGAACATGATCCTGACGCCGGGAATCTTGCTGACCTCGTTTTCCAAAAGCCGCGCGCAGTTGTTCGCGTGGGACGCGTTCCTGAGCCAGGCGCCGCTCTCCAGCATGTTGATCCAGGGGGCGGTCAGGAAGCGCATCTTCGAGGCGAGCTGGCCTGCCTGCTTGCAGCGGTAGTCGAACTCGAAGGCGAGCTCCTTGTTGAAGAAAACGACCGCCTCGCCCACGGCGAATCCGTTCTTGGTGCCGCCGAAGGTGAGCACGTCCACCCCCGCCTGCCAGGTGATCTCCTTGGGTGCCACGTTGAGGGATGCCACAGCGTTGGAGAATCGGGCTCCGTCCATGTGCACGTGCAGCGCGTGCCGTTTGGCCAGTTCGCCGACCGCCTGCATCTCGGCCACGCTGTACACGGTGCCAAGTTCCGTCGCCTGGGTCACGCTGAGCGCCCTCGGTTTGGGATAATGGATGTCGCTTCGCTTCAGGATGGTGTGCTCGATGGCGTCCAGGTCCACCTTGCCGTCTTGGCCGGGAACCAGGAGCACCTTGGTGCCGTTGGAGAAGAACTCCGAGGCGCCGCATTCGTCGGTCTCGATGTGCGCCATCTCGTGGCAGATGATCGAATGGTACGATTTGCACAGCGAGGCGAGGGCCAGGGAGTTCGCCGCGGTCCCGTTGAAGACGAAGAAGACCTCGCAGGGCGTCTCGAAAAGCTCGCG
>Ga0209125_1001359_pt1 | contig 23313 bp, 30 predicted proteins | sample BarGraIncub1131A_FD_184503 | JGI IMG/M metagenome (GOLD analysis project Ga0209125, IMG submission 184503) | Arctic peat soil microbial communities from Barrow, Alaska - Barrow Graham LP Incubations 11-31A (SPAdes) (version 2) | ecosystem: Environmental > Terrestrial > Soil > Wetlands > Peat... | reverse complement strand
CGCGCGGATCCTTGATTTCGCCCAGGCGCTCTTCCAGATTCTTGTGTTTTTTCCTCGCCATTTCTTCCGCTCAAAAGACGAGAGTAGGCCAGAATTACAGCGAGTCCACAAGACGTATGCATAAGCCGTTGAGTGTAAACGAATATTTTGTTGGCCAAATGTCAAATAGCTTTATGTCGTGCGAGTGTCTTGGCCCTGGAGGTCAAAGGTCTGCCCTGCATGGATCAGGAATGCCCCGCGATACCGCGTCGGCCATGTGCGGTTTTCGATCGGCTTCAAGTTGTTGGCAATGAGCCACGCCCACGGCTGGCGAACAGATAGTGCCTTCATCAGCATGGCATTTCCTTGTATTCCACACCCTCAATACATTCGCCCGCGCTCTTTCTTCCAACGCGCAGTACATTTTCATCCCCCTCCAGGAAGGCGGCAGCATTGTTGCCGTCATGGAAGCCACCGGCCAGCGATACCCAGCCGCCACGGACTCGCGGGTTGTTGAGCTGGTCGTTGGTGGCATCCCGCCCTGGAATCCACTCGCCCCACTGCTTGAAGAAGAACGTCACGTGATTTGTGACGCACTGGTCACGCAAAGCCTTAACCCAAGCCGAATGCATCGGCCTCGCTTTGGGGCCCGATTCCCCGCCAACAACGACCCAATCGAGGCGCGTTTCAGGCGTCATTTCGATGCAGCCGTCACAGCGACAGAGAATGTCGCCGGCAGGCGTGGCCAACAGGTCCACCGGGCCAAGCAATGGCTCCATGCTGACCCAATGCTTAGCGGCGGGCGTTTTCATCAGCAGAGGAATGCGCTCGTTGGCCGTCGCCTGCGTACCGGCGGTAACGCCTACCCATACATGGGCCAGCGGCCACTTCAGGTATTTGCCCTCCGGGATCGGCGCTCCGCGCCCTCGGGCCATGCGTTCTGCACGGCCTTCCACGTAGGAGGCACGGTGATCGTCAGACAGATAGCGTTGCATACGCTCGGCCCGCTTCGTGAGCACTTGGAAGGTATGTTGGGGGCTGAGAGCCATCACCGCAAAGACTTGGTCGATGAAATCGTCCGGGACATCGTCATGGAACAGATCGGACATCGAGCAAACAAAAATCAGTCGTGGACGCTTCCAACGGATCGGCTGGTCGAGACGATCCTCGTGACAGGCAACATCCGTGAATTCACGGCCTGCGTAGGCGGCAAGATGCGTCAGGCGGTGCCAGTCGCGCTCGGCATAGCAGTGCGTACATTCAGGCGTCAGCTTGGTACAGCCGGAAACCGGATTCCACGTCGCATTTGTCCACGAAATGCCAGAGTTGTCGCCCATGCACATCACCAAACCGAGTAACTAGATGACCAATCGTCGCACAGGCCGCACACCGCGCAAGCCCCCTTTTGAGAAGAGGCAGCAAGCAAGAATCCGCTGGATAAATCACAACAACTGCCGCCTTGAACTTCGCCGGCACTCGCGCATGCTTATTGGCGACGCCACCAACAAATTGGAAGCTCATGTTTGAATTCATGCGCAAGCACCCCGTAGAAATCACCGTCGCCCTGTTGCTGATCGTGGTCCTTTTGCGAGCAGCGTTTTCAGCCAGACGATACAAGTACGAGGCAAAGCCGTTGCTGACCAACAACGAACTCCAGTTTTATCTGGTCCTACGCGATGCGCTGCCAGAGTTTGCGATTTTCCCCCAAGTGGCCATGAATGCATTCCTTCGGCCACCTGCAGGAATATCTCCAAAGGAATATGCGCAGACTCGCGGAACGTTCGCCCAGAAGCACATTGATTTCCTGATCTGTGAGCCACAATCACTTGAAATCATGTCAATCGTTGAACTGGACGATCGGTCGCATTCGGCTGAGAAAGACATTGCTCGCGATCGAATCACCGGCGCGGCCGGATTCAAGACGCTACGCTTTCATTCCAAAAACAAGCCCGGCAAGTCAAAAATTCGTGAGGTGGTTTCAACAGTTCTGAATGCCGCGCCAGGCACCCGCGTCATTGCTTATTGACAGTGCTAACCGGCGCAATTCTTCAAAAGCATTCTGGAAATCAACAACTGCTGCGGCTCGAAACCGCAGATATCGTTCGAAGGTAATAGATATGAAAAAGCACGATGCCGAATGGCCAGCAAGCGGATTGAAGGCGGTTGAAATCGTTGAGAACGGTGGCGCATGGTATGTCAGCTACGAGGGCGACGATGGACGGCGAGCTTTTCTTCGAAAATATAACGGGCGGCACAAAGGGTTTCGCAACATTGGTGAGCTCGTGTATCTGCTCCGCGTCGTTCGCAACGTGGAAAGATTTTCGGTTGCGCACCAGAGCGCCTCGAGATCCGCATAAAACATTGTGGAATGAAGAATTGCCATGCAAGGCAGCAGCAGCAGATCACAACCGATGGCATACGAGAAAATGCGGCCTTGAATTCCGCGCATGTTGTGAGACTCTGTATCAACAGTATGTCATCAGTGCTATGGGGCATTGAAACTCGCTCAAGTATTGGAAGGAAGGACAACGGATGGACAAAATCAAGGTAACCGCGCACCTGCTATCGCCAATCGTCACCGGCGGCGGCTACATGACGCTCGACGGTCTGCTGGCGGCCCTCCTGTTCGACGAACTGCAGGACGTGGAAGCCGCACATACTGCCGTCCCAATTCGCCAGACAGACGGCCTGCACCACGCCAGCGCAGCAATCATGGAAGCGACTCGGGAACGCATTTCGTTCATCGCGGGCCTGCGTCCTGGTCATAGCATCGACCCTGACCTGATCCTCAAGAACAAGCATGGGCAGTTGCACCGCAAGTTCGACTCGTCACTGACCAATGTGTTGAACACCTACGCCTTGCTGACCGCACCGACTGTCACTTGGTATGGCGAGGGCGACGCCGATCAGATCACCCGTCTTGTTTCCCCTGTGCAGTTCATCGGCAAGCGTCGGGCATCCGGTTTTGGCCGCGTATCGCACTGGCAGATCGAGCCGGACGACCTCGACGGCATCGAAGGGCCATTCGGTGAGCCGCTGCGCCCCGTGCCTGTCACCATGTTCAAGGGCGACACCTCACACCCTGTGGTCGATGCAGCATGGCGACCGGCCTACTGGAATCCGCATCACCGCACCGCCTGTTACGCGCCGGTTTAAGGAGAAACGATGATGCTCCATTTCTTCAACGACAACTTCGGACGCCATCTGGTCGAGCAAACCGACGACTCAGCAGCCGATGCCCGACACGCCCTGTCATCCGGTCACACCATGAAAAAAGGCGGCGCAGCGCAGCGCATTGCCTCCGGTTGGGCAGTTATCCGGCCCGTCCAATCGACCATGCAGTTCGAACTTGCCGCGACCGGCATCGCCTACAGCAAGCAGACGCGCTACGAGGCATTTCTCGCGGAACTGGAGAACTGGGATCAGACACCGCGCATTTTCATCGAGTTCGCCAAGCGCCCTGTGCCGGTCGGAAACCTATTTCGCACCTTTGATCTGCGCCAGGTACGCATTTGCTCGTCCGCAGGCGTCGAGACATTCGACTTCACCAAGGCACCCGAGAAGGATGGCTGCAAGATGCACAAGATTCTTTGGAAAATGAAAGAAGGGAGCAAGTAATGGATTTCGTAATGCAAAAACCACCGAGCGTTCGCGGCTACGCACTGCACCGGATTGCCGCTGGTCTGGCCGATGGCGACAAGGTGCTGTTCGCCGACTGTGGCGACCACCTGCTGCTGCGCTCCAACAAGGCACTCGATGTAGCGCAGCGCCCGGTTCGCACCATCGCCGCCGACGACATCATCGGCTTTGAACTTCGCGCTTGTGTCGGCAAGAAGGTTAAAGGCAAGCATCGCTACTTCCCGACCGCCGACTGGCGCAGCAGGCACGAGTGGCTAGAGCGTCAGGGCGAACTACATGGTTTCGTGATCATCACCGTGCATTGCACGGCGCAGATGCTCCCCGTCAAGGCTGGCGACCGGCAATTCACGGTCGATCAGACGGACTTCACGGGCGTCCTGAAGGTCACGGATGTCGAGCGCTTCAACAACGCGGTTGCCAGCGGTATCGGTAACAAGGCCCGAGCCTTCGGCTTCGGCATGTTGGTCATCTAACCAAGGATTATCACCGTGAAAACAATTGTCATCAACGCCACCATCATCACCGTCGGCCCCTTGTCGATCGCTATGCCAGTGGGAGAAGGCCAGCTATCCAACAGGATCAACAACTTCCCGATTGTCACGCGCGGCATCGACGAGGATGGCAACAAGCTGCAGACCGGCTATCTGCCAGCCACCACGCTGCGCGGCTTCCTGCGTCGTGCGATCGTCACCGCGCAGATGAAAGTCGCCGCAGCTGCCGGTAAGCACTACACCCTGCAGAAAGCCTACGCTGACCTGATCGGGCAGGATGCCGCGTCCGAAGCGAAGGACGACATTGATCTGCTCAAGCTGCGCCAGACTCGTGAGGACAACGCTGTTCTCGACCTGTTCGGCTCTGGCCTTGGCATCAAGTCGCGCCTTCTGGTATCGCACTTCCTGCCCACGCACAACGTATTGCCAGAAATGATGACCGGCGTTCGCAAGGATCTTGAAGATACCGACGGCATCCTCGATCTGCTTTCCGACGCGGATCGCAATACGTATCTCGGGCGCTCCGGCGCCAACAGCAAACGTGCCGCCGCCCAGTCGGTGGTGAAGGGGCTGGAGGGCAAGATTCGCAAGGCAAAGCAAGCAGGCGAGGACATCATCGAACTGGAGACCGCACTGAAAGAAGCGCAGGGCGTCGTGGATCGCTACGTTGCCGACATGGGAGACATGACCAACTCGTCACGAACGCTGACCAGCTATTTTGTACTGCCTGCAGGGATTGAACTCAAGGGGCGCCTAGTTATCGAGAACGCACGGGAGCGTGATCTACCGATGATCGAACTGGCGCTCAACGAACTCTCGAAACGTCCGATTCTCGGCGCACAAAGCGCTCGTGGCTGCGGGGAAATCGAAGGGGCCTTTGATGTGCAGGTCGATGGCGTTCTCGCCAAAAGAATCACGCTGGGTGCTTGGCAGGCGGCGGTCGTGACAGATTTCTATGAAGCGGATTCGGTGAAATCGGCTGCATAGTCAGTGTGTTGCAGTTGGGCAGATCAAGCCACTCTTTAAACGGGTGGTTACTGGAACATTGGCTTGCTTTGCCGCTACCAGGTCAGCGATCAAGCCACTCTTTAAACGGGTGGTTACTGGAACTCGAGGGAGATCAGAATCACCGTCAGCAACGATCAAGCCACTCTGCGCATGGGTGGTTACTGGAACTACGTCACCTGGAAGGGCGCTAAGTTTGTCGATCAAGCCACTCCGTAAATGAGTGGTTACTGGAACACGCGTGGGACTTTCGCGCAAAAGCACGTAGGTTAAGCCACTCGGTAAATGGGTGGTTACCGAAACACCCACAGAACGGGCCTGCTGACGGCAAAGGATCAAGCCTCCAAACCCGTTTTTTGCTAATTGAAATAGGGTAAGAGAATGTTTCGCTCAACAGAACAATCAAACGTTGCAGTAATCGTTGCCAAGCACATGACCGTTGATGATGCCACTCTGTTGCTCCAAGGCGGTACGGGCATCGGAAAGACCCGTGCCTACCTGTCTGCGCTAATTCGATCTGGCCGACGGGTCGCTATCGTCCTACCCACTCATCCGTTGATTGACCAATTGCTTGCATCAAACGATCTGGCGGTAACTCGAGGCGAGGCCACAATCGCAGCGTTCCGCCCGGCACGAATGTTTGACAGCAAGGTTGGATACGAACAAAACAAGCGAGAGGCTATTGCCGCTCAAGTGATGCTCTGCACCGCCGCCAGCGTGATTATTGACCAACGCTTGGATGGCGAATACAACGGCTCCACCACGCGTTCCTATATCTTGTTCGACGAAGCTGACCAACTACCGGACATGGCAGCCCTACAAAGCGATTTCACCATCACGCAGGCCGAACTCACAGAGATGGGCATCCGCCTGACGACCGTGAGGGAAACCTTGCAGGCGATTCTCGCGAAGAAACCGCGCATCGTCGAACCCGAAATCAGGGCCGCCGCACGGATCATTCTCGACGCCATCGAGGAACCTGTGCGATATCAATCTGCCGGCATCAGCGACGACGGCGACATCATGCTCACGCACAAACTGCCTGGGCGACTGTTGAAACAAATCAGCAACCGGAGCAACGTGGCCTTCGTTTCTGCAACGCTGACCGTCGGGGGTTACTTCAGGGATTTTCAGAATTCGATGGGCATCGCCAGCATCAGCCGCCTGTCGGCTGCGATTGAACCGGAGCAGCACGGTACGCTCGATTTTCACATAATCCCGATGGAAGTCGACACGCCGGAATGGATGGCCGCTGTTATGCAAATGGCCAACGCTGCACCCAGGCCACTGCTGATCGCCACCACTTCGCACGACCTGTCGAGCCTGCTCGGTGAGCAACTGGTAGGGGCAGTGATCCGCACTGCCGAAGAAACAGCGTCACAGGCTGCAGCGCGAGTTCCTGCCGATGGAATATTGGTCTCCGCTGGCGCATGGGCCGGTCTGGATACCCCCCTGCGCTGGCGATCGGTCATCGTGCCGCGTGTGCCGTACAGCCAGCCGGTTGTGGTCGATGGCGAAATCACGACCAGCTATCTTGACGCAAAAAACACGGCAGTTCGCCGCTTGCGGCAGGTCATCGGGCGTGGACTGCGAACACCGGACGCCGTGTGCAGCGTCTATGTCGTCGATGGCCGCGCCGAGAAATTGGGCTCCTTCGTTCCGGAGCGTTTCGCTGCGGCATGGGATGGCCGAACCTATCTGGAAGGCGCAAAGAAAGAACTGCAGATCTCCAAGTCCGAACGCGATCCGGCAATACGTCGGGCCGCGCTCAACCACTACGGACGGAAGTGCATGGCCACTGGCTGCGGATTCGTGCCGAAGGTCGATTCGCAACTCGATGTCCACCACCTCGACCCGATTGCCGATGGTGTGCGTCCCACCAAACTGAAGGACGTGGTGGTTTTCTGTGTCAACTGCCACCGACTAGCGCACTCAGCCACGCCCCCACTTCTACTATGTTGAACGTGGGCAAGAGCAATCAACGGCGCGGGCCAAATCACCACGCAACAAATTGGCTGGACTAGGCCGACCCACCCTGGCACCCTCAGCGCGCTTGCGCGAGCAGGGCGTCCAGGCGCATCGACGCCGCATCGCGTGAAACACCTTTCGGCAACAGCGGCTCCGGGCTGTCCATGGCTTCGCGCAAGCACTCAATCACGTCCTTGCGATCGGCTGGCTTCCGGGCGAGGCGACAGGACATGGCGAGGCCAGCGAGCAAGGCCCGATCATCCTGGGGTAAGCGCAAGACGTCAGGCCACACCAGCTCCAGCTTCTCAATGTCGGCATGCGCCTGCTCATGACCTGCCCACTGGCCAACGGCAGCAGCCAAGGCGGTGGCGATGAGGCCGGAGATCAAAAGGATGCGTTGGAATTGCGTCATCGAGGTCTTTGTTGAGCAGGCAGTTGGGGCTGAAATATATCATGGCCCCCAATGCGCAGCCTGCAGCGCTGGGGACAGCTCAAATCCCGCCGCGGAACGAAAGCGTTCGGCAGACGCGCGGATGTAGTCGAGTATCCACTCCGCAGTGATCCACTTGCGACCGAGCTCCTCAGCGGCCTTTGCCGTGGTCAGTTTGCCTCCGAAAGGATCGGCAATCAGATCGCCTGGCTCGGAAAGGAAGCGGATCAGGAAGCTGGCCAGCGAGAGCGGAAACGGCGCTCCGTGTGCCTGCAGACCGAGCGCGGCGGCATCTTTGCGGTACTGCCGATGATCGGGGCAGCTGTGCCCAAGGCTGAGCACGTTTCGCGGAATTCTCCCTGCCGTCGGATTCCCATAGCTTCCGGGGCGGATGTTGTACGCACCATCAGCGAAGCTCGCCGCGCGCTTCTCGCCGCCGGCCGCAATCAACGCGAGATGGCGCGCCGAATGAGGCTCCAGCACCCGACGATTGTCAGACTTAACCAGCTGCGGGTCATTGGTGAGCCAATACACCGTTCTCCCACGCAACGTTAAGCTGCACCCGCTCTTTGCTCGCCCATTGAATCGGGCCAGGAGGTTTCGACTTGTTGTGCCAGACCAAGCGGTCCATCAGATGAAGACCCAAGCGGTCATGAAGCGCCAACAGCATCCTTTCCAGATAGAGCGATCGGGCGGGCGTACCCGTCTCGAAAATGTCATTGCTCACATTCAGACAGAGCGAACCGCCAGGGGCGAGATTTGCGACCACGGGCTCAAGGGTCCGACATATGAAATCGACGTATTCGTGTTCGCCTGGATTTCCGTAGGCACGAGGTTTTCGCAGAGGATAGGGCGGACTGGTGATCGCCAAAACGATAGGCGTATCCAGTCTCGGAAAAACACGCTGACAGCTGCCCCAGATGGCGATGCCAAGGTCAGTTGAGAAAGCCAGCATCCCGACGTCGGGCAGGGCACGCCGCAGTTTCTTTTCGCCGAGGTCGGTCAGGCGCCACAGCCCGCGCTCACCGTCGACGTGCTCAATCAGCCCCAGGTGCTTGAGCGTCTGTTGGTGCCAGCGAATTTTCCGCTTGAGCAGACTGTGTTCCTGCCGGCTTCTCCCGATGGGGACGCGGCTGGCCAATTCATCGCAACTGATCCCGGCCCGACTGGCGACGGTTTGGTACAGGGTCTTGTTGCCCAGCCGACCGTCGTGCGTGGAACCATAGGTTGAGGAGACGTGGTCGAAGAGGTCGAGTTGGGAGGATGGCCCGGCGGGAATCGGCGAGGAGGCTGCGAACTTTAAAGGGACTTGCACGCTCAACTCCAGATTTCAGTGACTTTGTGTGACATCACGATATCCGAGCGCAGCTGCAAAACCAGTCCCCAAAATGCGCCAGCGGGAATCGATCGGCGGCGGTTCTTGTTGTTTGGTTGCTGCCTACCGGCAGGACAACAACGGCAAAGCCATCGAAACGGCGGTCAAAGACGCTGCCGACCAACCAGCCGCACAAAGGCCTCAGCGGACGCCGCAGGAATCGTCGTCCCAAGAATCGCCTGCTTCCAACCCTTTGCCGGCGGCCAGGCCACGCCGAGCAATTCCAGCTGGGCCTTCGACCATCCCCCCTTGGCGCTCATCCCGGCTTCGAGCAGGTCGGCGGAGACAACAACGAGGAAGTGCGGGGCGGACGATTCCATGCTGCGACGCGACCTGATGAGAAAAAGAAAACAATACCATCCGGCATGGGGTTTGCGCGCAGCCGAGAGAACGACTCTTCATTGGTGTTCTTCCTGCCGGAATTTCCTATGCGGATCGCCATCGAGAGAAACAAACCGCAGTCGGGCGCCAAATTGCGGGAGTGCGCTTGCATCTCGGCGATCATCATCATGCGCAGCGAATTTCGGAATCTGGCATTTGCCCCCTTGCGTGCTCCGCAAGGAGTGGGACAATTGGAGCTTACCTTGAGAACGAAAAAAAAAATGGCTTTGTCGAAACTCACACTTGCCGATCAAAGCGTCCTTAGCCTGATGACAAAGGGGACGATCATATTCCGTGGGCACCGCGGGTCCGCTCGTCCGTTAGGAAAAGTAATCACGGCCCAAGGTGCGTTTATTGAGGTGTCATCCATGATGCTGCATCGGTTCGAAAACGCGGGAATTCCAATGGAGACCTACCAAAACAACGCCACTACGGGATGGGAAACGGTCATTCCTCAGAAGAATCGTGATGCAGTCGCGGCGATGATTGAAGCCGCCTCATATCATGTCACCATGTAACGATACGGAAAAGACGGGCCTACATGAATCCAGACGACTTCAACGAACGCAAACTCAAACCCCGCCCGATCACTGCCTCCGGTCGGGCGCTCCTGGCGCTTATGCGCCTATCCGACATCACGGAAAATCGCTTGCAGGAAAAGGTTAGGGCTCTATACCTTCAGCGGGAGTTGCATGAAGTGTCGTCAGCCCTTATGAGGCCATGCCCCGATGCAGCCCGATTGGTAGTTGCGTCGGAGTACGAACGACTGACCGATGCCGTTGTTTTCCGAGAACGTAATGGGTATTTCGAGCCATGCTACTCGATTAAAGATTTGGGCGATCCGTCTCCCATGGACACAGCGTGTCTCATAGGCGCTTCGTTCCTAGTGCGCGCCCAGCGTAGCGATTTGACTGAACCGGAAGTCATCGATATTTCGGCCCAAATGGGTCATGAGATCGTCAAAGCGATTAGCGGCCTGAGTGCTTGGCAAATTGATTTTCCCGTCCCTGATGCGTTCTGGCATGGTGAGGCATTTCCTGGCAACTTGAAACTGAATGTCCTGTTTGAACTGATGGCTCTGGGGTCATCCGCTCAACTGCAACAACGATCCGTCTTGGACGTCGTACGGCATCTGCGGCGTGAGATGTTGGAGAGGCGGAATGCAGATCCGCTGGATCGGTCCCTATCGTTGCCGGTGACTCTGTTTGGTTATGCGCGCCGGCGGAATATTTCTGAGCGTGGGACGGCTGCGCTGGAATACGCCACCCACGGCTTTGAGGCTGAACTACAAGAGAGCATTGAGGATATAGAACGGAAGTGCAATAACATCGACCTCAACGGCTATCCAGTCTCATTCATGCGTCTGGATCTATTTTCAGCGGCTCAAGAAACAGCCGAAACGGTGTCCCGCGGGTCTCACTTCCTCTCACTCCTTGATACGTCGCGGGAGCGCGCAACGACAGACCCGCTTGTTGTTTCCGCCGTCCCGATCTCGCGCGGCGACCTGGAGTTACGTCTGGATGCTCTCAGGATTGGCGTATGGCGGGACTCGGGCGCTTTTGTGTATGGGACGGAATGGGTGACTAAACCGCGTGAGACGATGCAGATGCTCACCAACATGCTCACGGATATCGGTCAAAGCGAAAACATACCAGTTTGCGTTCATCCGCAGATATTGAGCAAAGAAGTCCCGACGGCGGTGAATGCAACCCTGTATCCGACACGCTCCGGCGACTGGCTCGATCCAAAGGTCGCCCAAGCGGGTGCTGGCGCCCATCTTCTCAAGACGGTGAACTGGACATATCCAGGTCTTGACGATCTTGATGAGGCGAGGATGCGCAACCTGCCAATGCCTCGCCGTTTTCTGGCGGCAGGCCTGGTCGAGATGATCCAGCAACACTATGTCCCGGATGTCTACCGAAAACTCAAGGAGCTTCTTTCGGATTTATCGTTCTCTGATGAGTTAGTGACGGATGAATTGGTCAAGGCATTCCCCACCTTTGCGGAATTGCTCCATAACGCTCCGCATGGCGCGCTGCCGACGGATGCAGAGATCAGCGCCTTGCGATGGCACTGGACAAAATCGCCTCTCTTCCTTATCCGCCCAGAATTGACAGAGCGTTTGCAGCTAACCGATCTGGGGCTCGATGTAGAGGCGAGTTTTGCGATCATGCCCTATCCCCTCTTCTATATTCATTTTCCCGGCGGGCGCTCGGACTTGTCTTGGGTTGATGTCAGCGAAGAATCTTTGAAGGTGACCGGTGCTTTTGTGCATCAACATGGAATGGCATCGGCTGAACCTGGCAGGCCGAGAATCCTGGACATTCTCTTTTGTGCTGATTCGACCGATCCGCAATCGGAGGCCTGGGGGTTCGTGGATCTTCGTCTGACAATCGAAGATGAGGCCGAAACTCTCGAACAAGTCTTCCAGCGGTGGGTCGCTTCTAACAAGCCTGAAGAGATGGACGATGAGTGGGTCGCTTTCTCGCGGATACTCATCGATGAGGTGCTTAAAATTCTCGTCTATCTTGGCATGCGTGATGCGCGTAAGGAAGATCGGCCGGAGCGCACGAAATTCCTAAAGACGGCCAGCAACAAGACACCGGGGCAGCGGCTAACTACTGCGGCCAAAGCTCGTTGGCTCTTCGATTACATCTACGTTGGACCTGAAGAAAGTGTCGATAATATTGCCGCCACAGGTCTGACGAACCGCAAGGTCAAACCGCACTTCAGGCGAGGCCACCGCCACACGGTATGTTACGGTCGAGGGCGCGAGCAGCGGCGCCTTGCCTTGTATCCGCCAGTCATTGTCAATGCCGACATGATCGGCCACGGCGTCGAGATCAGGCCGAAGGATTACATTGTTCGATGATTCGACAAGGAAAAGACGATGAATGTGGTAAGTGATTGGCGGTACCGATCGGACGCGCTCTACTAGGGAACCACGGAACCATGTGAGGCATGGGAGGCGTCCGGAAACATCGGCGGTCGTACTCCATCGAGCCAGTCCAATTCTGCGGAAAAACCGGAAAACATGATGGCTTCAAAGAAGCGGGCAAGCAAAGGTGATACTTGGGATGATGTGATGGACGATATTTCGCAGATCATGCCTATCCCGTTGTTCGTCATTTTGATCATCGCTGGTGTAGTTGGCCGCATCTTCGGCTATATCTGATCGGAAAGAAGCTCATGACGGCAGTAGCAAATGACGAAGCCTGCAGCGGTTGCGGTTGTGATCGCAAAGAAGGCTGTCTGCGCCACGCCGTTCTGCGAGGGGATGTGCCGTGCTTCCCAGTGGCCGACAATATTTGCGGCCAAGGCAGCGACTACGCTGCTTTTGTGCAATGGAACCGGATGGGTAGACCGATGGCGACCCCCGGCCTCTTCCAATAGAGAGGGAAAGACGCTATGGATAAGCAGCAAGCCAAGGACAAGATCGTGGCATCCGAAAAGGCCAGCATGACGGCGCTCGCTGGCATGAGGAAGGCCGGAAACGCTCTGCTGGTCAATGTGCCTGTCAACGGCTTCGGCGTGATTCGCGACCATCAAGCAATGCGCCGCCAGCTTGAAGTTGCACAGTCACCAAGTTGCCCGAGAAGCATCGTCGTTAAGGGCGGTGAGGGATAGGGCAGGATCTTTGTTCGCACGGTCAACCCCAACGGTAACTGTACGTTAACACAGTATGAGACGTTGCACGAAGATCGTCAGAACCCTCCGCCAGCGTGTCAAGGACAAGCACGCGCGCGTCCTCGGGGAGATGGCCCGGGACGTTAACCTGACGTGGAATTTCTGCAACGAACTGTCGTTCAAAATCCTCGAACGCGAACACCGCTTCTGCAATTCCGCCGAACTCCAGAAGTATCTGAACGGCGCGAGCCGCGAAGGTCTGCGTGTCGGTTCGGCTGTCTTCCAGCAGGTGGCGGATGAATACGTCACCCGTCGGGTACAGCACAAGAAACGGCGCCTGAACTGGCGGCGATCTGGTGGATCGCGGCGCTCGCTCGGCTGGATCCCGTTCAAGGATCGCGCCGTTCAGTACCGGAACGGACAGATCCATTTCAACGGACACGCCCTCGGCCTCTGGGACAGTTACGGACTGCCCCAATACCGCCTGCGCTCCGGCAATTTCTCCGAGGATAGTCGCGGCCGCTGGTATCTGAACGTGACGGTCGAATTGCCCGAGCTGGTCGGGCCGCGTCCCCTGAAGCCAACCGAACTGGGCATTGATCTGGGTCTCAAGGAGTTCGCCGGCTTCTCCGATGAGGGAATCGACAATGTCGAAGCCCAACGCTTCTATCGAGAGCTCGAACCGGCCCTGGCGATCGCTCAGCGGGCGGGGAAGAAACAGCGGGTGAAGGCGATCCATGCGAAGATCGCCCACCGTCGAAAGGATCATCAGCATCAATTGAGCACCGCCCTGGTTCAACGATACGGGGCTATCTTCGTCGGCAACGTGAACGCCTCCGGCCTGTCCAAGACAGGCATGGCCAAATCCGTCCTGGATGCCGGCTGGAGTCAGTTCAGAAACTCGCTTCGGTATAAATGCGCTGACGCAAAAGTGAGTTTCTCGGAAGTCGACGAAGCGTTTTCAACCCAGACCTGTAGCGTGTGTAACAGCCGCACCGGCCCGAAAGGACGGGAAGGTCTTGGAATAAGGGAATGGGTTTGCCCGGAGTGTGGATCGACGCACCAGCGCGATCGTAACGCGGCAAAGATCATTCTCGCGGCGGGACGTCGCCGTCTGGCAGCAGGAATCCTCATCGCTTCAGGGTGAGGAGGACGTCAATTATCAAGGACTCGCTGGCCGTGATGGATGCGGTCGATTGGCCGACCGACGCAGACTACTGCGAGTGAAAGCGGAGATTTCTGCGACAGCGGCGCACGGCGGGGCAAGTTGGTAAAACGGGACCCGTTGCAACAATCCCGACGTGTCCGGTAATATGGAGGTACGCCAGCTGGGGCTCAAACTAGCATTCCACCCAGCCTCACTCGCGGCACCGCCCTCCACACAAGCATCACCCGAAGACCCATCCCTATGTCCGCAACGGCATCGGCATGGGCCTTTGCGCTCTCAGTTCTTCTCGCCCTCTGTGGCAGAACGGTAGCTGGAATCTACCGGGCGGCTCATCAGCCAAATCCAGCAGTCCCAATCAACCCTCTCGGGATTCTCTCCCGCAGTTGGGGAGACTCCGACCTTTCATGGAGACCACAATGCCCGCAACCCAACCGCACCCGAAGATCTACTTCGCAACCGTGGATCTGAACGAACAGGTGCACATGCAGGCGCTCGGATTCACCTCTCAGTTCTACAAGTACGTATGGGCGGAAACGTCCAGCCAGGCCGAAGAAGCAGTCGCTCTCTGGGCAGCCAATCAAGGCTGCAACGTTCGTCGCGTCCGCGCGCAATCGGCGGTGAAGCAGGGGGTGCAAACCTACACCTTCCCGGAGCAGATTCTGAATTTGCCGAAGGAAGCCCTGTTGGCCGAATACGACCGACGTGAATACCCGGACGCACTCCGTGCCGAAGGGCAATACGTCGTGATGCGGCAGGCAGCGTAGGCATCAAGCAGGACCAGGTAGCAATTCACAAACGCAACGTGAGCTCTTCTTGGCCGGTTCGCCGGTCTTAACCACAACGCCCCGTTGGGATTCGCCTCCCGACAGGGGGGCGCCATGGGGCTCTTCTTCAGGAGCATTTCATGAGCACCACACTCAAGAGTTTCGCAGTCCACCTGTTCACGCAAGTTCGGATCAAGGTTGTCGGCGTCCAGGCTGAAAGCTCGGCGGAAGCCATGCAGAAGGCGGACAACGCGGTCAATTTCCACGCCCTGTTCGATCATCCGCACTTTCGCGCGGCCACTTCCGGTGGGATGCAAATCGAGGCCATCGCGTGGGCGGAAGATGTCACTGCCTGCGCACTGGTCGACCCGCTGACGGACGTTGGCGAGGTGGACGACGACCACAGTGAATGGCTTGACGGTAACGCTAACCCGCTCATTGACGGCAAGACGCCCGAAGAGCGCAAAGCCGCCAGCTGCGACAAGGCCGACGCGTTCTTCCAAGAACTGTTGGGTTCAGTGGAAACTCTGTCCGGCATTGCGGAAGAACACGGCGTGCGAACGCTGGCCGATCTGATGTACCTCCAGACCGCGATCATGAAGGATAGCTTCATTGACCACTATCCTGATGAATCCAAGGTTCTCGACATTGCCCTTGCGCTGCCTTCCGGCGAGCAGTGGGCCAAGTTCATCAAGGTTGAGTATCTGGCGTCACCGGTACCTGAAGCGGCCTAAAACAGGACGCTCCGACCACCGGTATTCAAGCAAACCACCCGACGGGCTCCTCCCGTTTGGGCGGGACTCTTCGGGTATACCTCGAGGAGTGACAAGCATGCCCCAGAAACAAATCAACCCTGCGCAACCCGGGGGCCACCTGACACTGACCGGCTACTACGCGGGCCAGCCGATCTGTGGCGCCGATACCAAAACGGAAAACGACGCCCATGCGACGTACGCGCCCTTGGACAAACCGGAATACCGCGAAACGCGGTGCCCGGCCTGTCTGAAGGCCTACGCTGAGAGCTTCGATGCCGACGAGCTTGAAACGGCCCCCGCTTGGGTCCGCGAGCATCACCAAGCAGCGCAACCGGCCTGACTCAGGCCAACACCATCAACCCGAAGCGGGAACGCATCCCCGCTTCGGGGGGCTCCGCGACTATCTCCAGGAGCATGACAATGATCACGTTTGACCAAGGCGGCACCTCTGTCGCCAATCCGTTCCTCTCGGAATGCGGACGCTTTGACGTTGCGCCTTCCGAATACGGGTTCGAGGCGGCCGACACCGGAGGGGGCGCAAAGGCCCTCATCAAGATGTTGCCGGAAGGTGACGCCATCTGGATCACCGACGAAAGCGGCATGTCCATCCCGGATACCGCTGACGACGCGTGGATCGGTTACTTCGACGCCGACGGGCAACAGCGGGCGTTCCACAAGGTGCCGACTGAATCGGATATCAGCGAGTTTCAGAACCGGCGTTATCTGGCGCGGTGGGGCGACGAGTTCTCCACGCCGGGTATCCAGATCGTCGAGATCTCGTTCTTCTCGACGAAAAACGGCTATGAGATCGCCGATACGGTGGCGATCGCCCAACTGCTCGACTGCGAAGTCTGGAAAAGCACGACCTACCAGACCCACACCGTCAGAGTGCGCCGGCCATTCGAGGCGGAGTTCGCGAACTATGATGACGAGCTGCCGGTGTTTGGGCCGTTTCTCATCGATACGAGCTATCGCAATGATGCCTGCCCGTCGTTCACCTGGAAAGACGAGAAGGATCCGGATCTTGGCGACTGCCGCATCGTCCTCTGGTGCGACTTCAATGCCACGGATCTTCGCGAAACAGGCAGCGAGGCAGCCGAGCGCTTCAACCTGGTAGTTCATGATCGCGCGTCAGACGATCCGCTGTGCTCGCCAGTGTCCGCCGCAACCATCGACGAACTGCGCGAGCAGTGCAATCGCTGGTATGAGGAAAACGTCGGCTACCGACCGGATACCGAAGAGGATGACATCCCGATCGGCAAGCTGGTCATGAACATCGGCCAGATGGCATTCCTGCACGCGGCGAACCACGCTGACAAGAACCAAGAGAACGCCGCGTCCGAACAGGACAAGGTCTATCCGAAGTGCATCGTTCTTTGCACAAACTCCAATGGAGCTCCTGAGTTTCACACCTGCTGCCCCGAGGTGACCCAGGAACAGTACGACAACGGCGAGCACTACGAACTGGCCAAGCAAAACGCCGAGTTCAACGGTTACGAGCGTCCGATGATCGCGTTCGACGCCAAGGATCCGGCAGCCAAGCAGTTGGGTGCAATGCTGACCTGGCTGTAGCAAGCAACACCCAATGCGATCCCTTCGGGGGTCGCATTCCATAGAGGATGCGGAGCGCCCTCTACTGAATGCGACTGCACCAAGATTTTCTGGCGCAAGCCGAAACGGTAGCTGTCGTCACCGGACACTTTGTCTAAGACAGCAATACATCAACCCGCCGGGGAACCTATCCCCGTCCGGGGCATGGTTCATCCGGCAACTCAAGGAGAAGACTATGCATAGCACCATCGCAATGCCCAGCAGCACCCTCCAGCAGAAGGGCGGGCAATCATGCTGATCAACTGGACCGACCCAGCCATCCAGTCTGCAACCATCCAGACGATTGGTTCTGCGGTATCAACGCTGATCGCCGCCATCTGCGCTGCCGTCATCGGCAAGCAGATCGCCGGCCGCAAGCGCCTGCAGGAAAAACTCGCGGACTCCCATCGCGATATCGACTTCCTGTTGGCGGTCGAGGCCGAGCACTGCCAAAAGCACATCGACAACGGCACCGAATCCAACAAGATTCGCGTCCGCAACCAGGTGCGGGAGAAGGGTCTCACGTGGTCTGGGCGGCACACGCCCGGGCGCCGTTAACGTCACTAAACCAGGCTTCACCACAAGCTGGAGACAGCAATCACGCCCTGCCAGAATTCTGGTGGGGCGTTTTCCATTCGGAGTGGCGCCACGTGGCCACGCACTGGGGCGCCCAGGCGCCTCGCACGCAACCCTCCTCTTTTGGCCTGGCCTGGCACGCCAGAAGCGCTCGCCGGCAATTGCATCCGGCCGCCAGTCCGCTGTATGATTACCAAAGCTAGCTGGGGCTCAATCTAGCATCGCAATATCAGCCGCACATCAGCGGCAATCACCCTCAAGAATTCCCATAGGACTCAGCCCAATACCATGGCGGTATCGGACTGGGCCTTTTTGCGCCTGCCTTCCTCATCGCCCGTTCGCACAACGGGGCGGCAAACAGACTTTTTGGCGTAAGCCGAAACGGCAGCTGGCATACCGAGACATCACGTCTGAGCCAGCATTTTCACAACCCCACGGGGACACTTCCTCCCCGCCTCGGGGATCGGTGTCTCCACTCCTGGAGGAATCGATATGCAACAGCAGCAGCAAGTAGCCGCCGGCCTGATTATTCAAGGCCGCAACCCGCGCACCTACTTTGATCCCGCCGAAATGGCCGAAATGGAGGAATCCGTTCGTGCCAAAGGTGTTCTCCAGCCGATCCTCGTTCGCCCCTCGGGCGAAAAGTTCGAGATCGTCGCCGGTGAGCGCCGCTGGCGGGCCGCAATCAAGGTGCACGGCACGGAATACCCGATGCCGGTGATGGTTCGCGAGATGACCGATGAGGAGGCTGATGAAGCCGCCCTGATCGAAAACATCCAGCGCGCCAACATGAGCCCAACCGAGGAAGCCGATGCTGCAGCCAAGATCCTTGGCCGCAATAATGGTGACCGCGATGAGGCTGCACGCCGCTTGGGCTGGTCTCGTTCCACGCTCGATAAGCGGCTTGGGCTGATGAACTGCTCTGAGAGTGTCCGCAAGGCGCTCAACGAACGGCGCATCCAGCTCGGCATCGCTGAACTTTTGGCGGCTGTGACGAAGGACAAGCAGGATCAGGTGCTCGAAAAGCTCCTGTCCTCGCCAAACCTTCCGAGCATCTCCGACCTGAAAAGCATGCTCAATCAAATTGCCCGCTCGCTCGAGTCGGCAATCTTCGACAAGGCTGAATGCGCGGCATGTCCGCACAACTCAGCCACGCAACAAGCGTTGTTCTCGGAAGCCATTGCCACAGGCAACTGCACCAATGGCGAGTGCTTCGACAAGAAGACCGAGAGCGGACTCAACGCGAAAGCGGAGGGTCTCAAGGAAGACTATCCGGTGGTGCGCATCGTACGCGCCGGGGAAAACTTCACGCTGCTCAAACTGCAGGCAGACGGCGCCACTGGCGTCGGCGAAGACCAGGCGAAAGCCTGCCGCGCATGCAGCAACTTCGGTGCCGCTATTTCCGGCGTACCGGGGAAGGTAGGCAACGTCTATAAGGACTTGTGCTTCGACGCGCCTTGCAACAGCAAGAAGGTCGCCGAACGCATCAAGGCCGAGAAGGCGGAAGCCGAAGCAAAGGCCAAACCCACTCCGCCCAAAACGGATGGCAAGGCCGCGACCAAGCCCGCAACCGCTCCGGCGGCCAAGCGTGAGGTCAAGGTGGAAGTGCAGGACTCTAACCGTGTGAAGGAATACCGGGTGAAAGTCTGGAGAAAGGCACTCAATCATGTCCTGATGAAAGATCCGGGCAAGAATCTGATTGCCCTGGTTTCCCTCGGCATGAGCGGCAACGCATCAAAGGTCGATGGGGCCAAGATGCGCACGGCGTTCCAGAAGGTGACCGGCAATTCCGCCGAGTCGATGGATGTCGGCAAGCTTGCTGGACAGCTCGAGTCGGCCGGCGAAGAGATCATCACCACAATGCATCGTGGCCTGGTCGCTTCCGCAGCTGGCGGTATCGAAGAGCGCACGCTGGTTCAGTTCCTCAACTGGCTGAAAGTGAACCTCGCGGATCACTGGACGCTCAACGAGGATTACCTGACCCTCCTGACGAAATCGGAACTCGAGGCAATCGCAGAAGAAATCGGACTGAAAGCAGCCATCGGCAAGGATTTCCCCAAGCTGATGACGGGCAAAAAGGACGAACTCATCAAGGCGCTGCTCAAGGTCGAAGGTTTCGACTACAAGGGCAAGGTGCCCACGCAACTGCACTGGACTGTGTCCTGATTGGTGCCTCACAAGGGCGCTGACAGAATCGTTCGGCGCCCAACGCTGTAAATCACTCAACCCCTGCGGGGAACCCGATTCCCGCAAAGGGGACGGGTTTCTCCGCGCAATCCAGGAGAAATTCATGTTCAAGCAACTCGCCAGCCTGCTGGCCAACAATACCGCTGTCACGTTGATCCTGACTGGCAGCGCTGAAAAGATGACCGTCACTGTCATCCCGAAGGCTTCGAAAACGGTCCAGGGACAGGATGCTCTGTCCACACCGCTGGTCTTGACCGGTAGCGCCGACGAACTCGACGCTGGCTTCGCCGATCTGGTGACCGGCTTCAGCGACAAGCGCAAGAGCCTCGCCGAGCAGTTCGAAGCGACGGCTGCGGTACTCGAAGCTGCCAAGAAATCATCGGCCGAGAGCGCCGCCAAGGGGATCGCCAAAACCGCGAAAGCGGCGACGGGGACTTCCAAGGCGACACCGCCGGCCAGTGGCGACGACGACGAGGACGAAAGCTTGGGTGGGGACAGCAGTCCTGTCTTGCCCGAGGGGTCCGAATCGACGCCTACGACCAACCTGTTCGATTAAACGGAGGGCGACATGGCACTGACTGCTACCGCAGCAATTCGCTGCTTCAACTTCAACGGGGTGGATTTGCCTGACCCCGGGCCCGCAATGAGTACCGAGGATGTGCGCGATCTGTATAGCGCAACGTTCCCGGAACTCACCACGGCAACCGTCGAAGGTCCTGAAGTGCGCGGCGACCGGTTGGTTTACACCTTCCGTCGCGCCGCTGGCACCAAGGGCTAATCCAATGGCCACGCTCCGGGAACGTCTGCAGTTGCAGGCAAGGGGTGGGGCCGCAACAGGCGGGGGGGAGGAGACTCTCTCCCGCATTGATGCGGAGGAAGAACTATGCGCTCACGCACTGCAAAGGCTCGTCAGTTTGAGCCAGGTGGCGACCTCAGGGGAACGGCTGTTGCCGCCCTCAGAAGCCATCGTTTTGATCCTCTAAGCCTCCCGGTCTTTGACCAACAGGCGATTCAGGATCTGGGAACCTCGAAAGAGGCCGCTTTCGCACTTCACTGGCTCGATGCCGGCTATCTCGACGAATCGATGTCCGATCTATCGGCAACGACACTCGTGAAAATCGGCTTTGAGCGGTGGATCGAGAAATGGCTGGGAGAAACGCCGTACCTGTGCTCGATGGTTTTTGCATATACGCTATCGGGCGACATGTATAGCCACAACGAGCGAGAGCAGCCGGACGATTGGTTGTTCTCAATCGATCAGGATGCACCCGACTCGCGTTTCCTCGAGCCACGTTTCAACGTCATCGAGCAAAAAGCGCCGGGGCTGTTCCAAACGGCGATCGGCGTCTACGAAAGCGTGGTCGGCCGGATCGGACTTGCAGGCACACCGGAAACGGTGCGCTCAATGGCCGGATACGAGTTGTGGTGCGGCACAGACACCCACGAAGACTTCGTGGAGGAACTGAACGACATGGGCTATTCGGAGGAAGACATCGAAACGATGTTGACGCCGAATGACTACCGGAGTTCTTTGCCGGCCTGGCTGCTCTGCCCGCAGCCCAGCGAAGACGAAACAGAACCGCAAGTACTGCGGCCAATGCTCACCGACGACGCGCTTACCGCGCTCGCCGAAACGAGCGACCCGGAAATTGCCGACATCGCCACAAGCGTGTTGGCACTCAAGGGGTGCAAAGAAGCGCTCGATGACGCCGTCCTCAACGTCGACGCTGCACCAATCTACTTGTTTTCGCTACTGCGGTGGAATGAAGACGACCAAGTTCGGCGGGCCTACGACGATATCGTTCAACGGGCCAACGAATGCGGTGACGGGTACAGCTCCGAACTGACCGAAGAGTGGGTCGGGAGCGACAGCGAATCCTTCCAGCAATGGCGGGAGCGCTACGAATCTGTGTTTACGGCACTGAAGCAAGCCAACAAGCTGATTGAGCTGTTATCCGTTCCGGACGACAGCGATTAACCAACCCGCGCCGGGGATTCTTACCCCGGACGGGGAAGTAACCGGCGCTTTCAAGGAGTCCATCATGAAAGTGCACAACGGTGATCACGCGCCGACGCTCAGTTCGGCGATCTTGCTATATAAAAAATCGGGACCACAAGGGAACGGCGGCGCATTTGCCACCGTTCACCCGGTGCGAACTGACGATGCAGGGGTTTCGACCATTGGCCCTGGCACGCCGGCGTCGCGGCAAGGCGTTCTCGCCGCGCTGCGCGAACTGGCGGAAGACAGAATCAAACCGGAACTCATCCCGGCTCACATCCTCGCAAAGGGCTCGGACCACCTGGTCTGGTACCGCCCTGCGTTAAAGCGTGTTGTGTGGTTCAGGTGCAAGGATCTGGGTGAGCGCACTGCGCTCGTTCCGCATCCGGCAACGCTCTGGCTGGTCAATCCGGCCACCGGGTATTGCTCTGTCTTCGCACTGCGCGATGACACGAGACCGGACAAGGATACGGGGCTGTACCAAGCCCCGTACTACAACGTCTGGGATACGGGGCAAATCTGTACTGGCAATGCCGGCGTCCCGAAAGGGGCAGAGGCGCTGGTGCCGGAAAACTGGGAAAGGATGTTTTACGACTCCTGGTTCTCGCACCCGAATACACCGAAACTTGTCAGGCACAAGGAAGGCGCAATGGCTTTCTGGAAGAACCTGCTCGACGGCAAGCACCGCGTGTTTCCGAAGGCCAAGCTGTTATCGGCCAGAACGACACTCGGACGGCAGTTTGCACGCCTGTGTGCGGAACCGAAGTGATGGATCCGCGCGACGTGGTTTTGCAGACGCTGACTCCGACGGTGATGGTGCCGAAGTTTGGTGCCTTCAAAGCGCTGGAGACCCCAGGCCACCGATTCTTGGTGGCAGCTGACGGCCTCTGGCTAGAAATCCGGCGTGCGTGGCTGTATGCGCGCATGCCCATCACCACGAAACGGGGCAGCGTACCAATCCCGTGCGGCGAACTGACGCCGTGTCTGGAGCTCAAGTTCGGCAAGGTGCCGCGCGCGCTGCTGAGTAAATTCGTGGAACAGGCGAAAGCCGACCTCCCGAACGAATCAGCCGCGGCGATCATCTGGAACGAACGTACCGAGGAAATGCGCCTGCAGCCTCTCGAGGCTGTGCGCGCAGGGCCGGGGCACATCACCTTCAACCAGCCGTCCCTGGAAGACGGCGAGCATCTGGTCGTGGATCTGCATTCCCACGCAACGACGCCCGCCTTCTTTTCCGGAACCGACAACCGCGATGACCGAACGGCCATCAAGGTTGCCGGCGTCGTCGGCGATCTCGACAAACAGGACCCGACCTACGCGTTTCGTCTTTGCGCGCTGGGAACGTTCATCACTCTCTGAAAGGGGCAACAACGATGTAT